>Ga0222749_10000555_pt1 | contig 22444 bp, 34 predicted proteins | sample IncBWH2Mmetat_FD_197234 | JGI IMG/M metagenome (GOLD analysis project Ga0222749, IMG submission 197234) | Metatranscriptome of lab incubated forest soil microbial communities from Barre Woods Harvard Forest LTER site, Petersham... | ecosystem: Environmental > Terrestrial > Soil > Temperate... | reverse complement strand
GCCGTCTGCAATTCCTCGAGTTCGTCGCGGTCCGGCTCCACTGGCTTTACTATCTCGATCGGTGTCATCGGTCTCTTTCTCCTGAAGATGTCAAACGTGAATTTCATCGCTATGCCGCGCGCCCTTTGTACGCGCGCTCTGCCCGCATGCGATCCAGTTCTTTCTGACTGCACATGGCGAGAAACTTCGCCAACTCTGGATCGGTCAGCGCCCACTCTTGCTCTTCCTCGTTGAGGACCCCAGGCACGAAATCTTCCAGCGCGGCCTGCACTTCGAGACTCGCGAGCCTCGACTTGAGGGCTGCCTTCGTCGAGGCGCGGTTCGCACGCGTGGCTTTCGCTGCATCCTCTCGCAACGTTTGCTGGCTCACTTGAAATACTCGTCCCTGGTTCATGGAGTGCCCTCCGCCTTCGAAGATGGTCGCAAGCTTTTACTTCTCTCGGTCGCCGCCGTACACCGCGTCGGAGATCCGATTGCCACCTTGCTCACGGATAGCAAACACGCCCCGAGCGGTCGCCGTGCGCGCGTCGCCCGTCCCGCCATCTACAATCTTTCTCACGGTTGCAACGTCGCTCTCTGCCTCCGCGGCTTTTGCGGCTTCATCGTCCGCTTTCAAAACTTGCTCGCACTGCGAGACGGCGGCGCGCAGAGTGGCCAAATCTTTTTCCCATGCTTGGCGCTCGGCCTTGCTCAGTTTTGCCATGGTGCCTCCTCAGAAGTTAACGTGCCGTGCCGTGCCCGTACACGCCCTCGAACCGTGCTCGCCGGCAGCATGGGTCAGATCGTTCCGCCTCCAAACCCGCGCCCCTCAAGGCTTTTCAGACCGCGCCCGCCGACATGTTGATCTCATGTCGATTAACAGCGCTCTACAACTGCAGTTGCGAATACAAAATTGTCAACGTCACACTGGAGTCGCCCGCCGAGAAGTTTTGCGGCGCGCTCAACACGCTGGCCGACGTCCCAAGATAGATCGGCACGTTTGCGACCTCCACCGAAGGGAACGCGGGGCTGGCAACCTCGAACGTCTGCACGGTGTCGGCCAGGGCTGATGTCAGCAGCGTCGTCAAATCAACCTGTCCGCTGCCGCCGGCGAGCGCAAGCGAACTGAACAGTTGTAGGTTCGCGGGCTCAGGCGGAGCCGCTTCGAGGACTCCGGCCGCATTGTTCAAGACGATCGCGCTCTGGCTGTTGGACACAATCGTGAAGTTGCCGTTGTTCGCTGCATGGGAATAGCCCGACGCGACGACGGGAAATCCGACCAAGGCATTCGTGCCGACGTTCGACAGGTTCGCCGCATACGACGTGTTCCCACCGCTTGCGTTTGCAACCGCGGTCCCCGGAAAGCTCAAGAATGGAAACGGTCCGACCGGGATCGCCAGCAGCGCCGCATCGACTCCGAGTCTGCTCGGCCCGCCATAAAGCATCTGCGCCCTTGTTCCGGGGCCTGCAGTGTATGGCGTCGTGCCGAATTTAAGACTCGCAATCACTCGCACGATCAGATTCGCGACGCCCGGACCTGGAGAGCCGATAAGAGGAATCGGTTGGTTCGGCAGCGCACGCAACTGAGCTGGGCTGATCGGGACCTGCAAGCTATTCAATAGCCCGCCTAGCGTGTTCGCATTTTGGGGATTGCCCATGTCACTGACCTCCGGTTCTCTTCGTCCTGCGCGCTGCTTGGCGCCGCTCGCTACGTCCTAGCGCGCTAGTCGCTCGGAAATCCCACCGGATGCGCTTCTTCGATCTGCGCGGGATAGCGCGCCTCTGAGACGCTGCCGGTCGGTTCGTTCTCCACGCCTTCGACGGTTGGCGTCGTCTTGCTATCCCTGTCCGGAGCCGTCGCAGTCGTCGGGATGGTTTCTGCGGGTTCGCTCTCGTGCGCAACCGGATCCGCGTGTGTCTGCGCCGTCTGCGCGTCATCTTTTTTCGGCAGATCGCCGTTCAGTGGCGCGAAACCGTTTTGTTCCGCTGGCATCGTCGGCGAATCGTGAGGCTCGGGCTGCAACGTCATGCCATCGGCAGCCTTGCCGTGCTGGTCGACCAGGCCGCGCGTTTTGACGTTCGGCATATTGCCTGAGCGCCGTATGTCCGCACGCTGATGCCCGACGCTACCTGCGCTTCCGCGTTCTCCCATCTTCTGCGGCATCGGCATGCGGTAATTCTTTTCGTCTGCCATGACTCCTCCTGATCTACTGCAAAATAACCGGTGTGATCTCGATCTCCGCGCGGACCTGCTTTCCGTTGACGTCCTGAAGTGTGAACTCGAAAATATTTTCAGCAAGCACTTCGACATCGCTCCACCAAAGTTCAGCCAAGCCGTGCGCGTCCGCCACTTCCGCCAGATCGCGCTCAATCTCTTCGCGCAGGGCAGCGCGAAACAACTCCGGAGTTGCTGCAGCGACTGTTTGGCGGATGGTGAGCATGTTTACGCTGCCGCGGGTGCGGAAGGCACGTATCCGACCGCGCTCTGCACTGCGGCCGGCAATGCGGCAAGCTGTGCCGAGCTCAGTTCCGAGTCACCCGCAAACGCGGCCGCGCAAATATCGAAAGCTCCCTGCAGGCCTCGCACTCGCGCATCGAGTGCCAGCCTTTCCTCCTCCAATTCGCGCGCCGCTTTGCTCTGCTGCGCCAGTGCAGCACTCGCGGCGCCCAGCAGGTTGCGAATCGCTTCCAGATGTGCGCTGTCGATTTTCATAAAGCCTCCCTATTTCTTGCCGGACGCGCGTCGTGCGAGCCATTCGTTCAACTCGCGCGAGCCCCAAGCAAATCGCACATATTTTCCAAATCGCACGCACGGCACAGGATCAACCGCGCGACTGCGTGTATTTTCCAAGAGCCACGTCGGCGGCAAGTTCAAGCGCTGCCCCAGTCCTCGCGCGTCGAGGTACTCGATCGCAGGCTGCTCGTTTGTCGGTCGCCGAATTTCTGCAACAGCTCCTGCCACGTGTCCTCCTGATCCATGCCTCATCGAGGCATGACTGAAATCGCTATGACTCGAAACCCGCGCCCACTGTGGCTTTCAGCGTTCGCCCCGATGGCGATGTTGACCAGTTGACGATTACGCGCGTTCCTCCGGATCCGCCCACCGCTGCACGGTCATCTCGGGAATCAGCCGCACCTGCGTGACCGGCCGCTCCAACCTGTAAAAGCCGTGACGCACACCGTCGACCGTCTCGATTCGGTTCTGGATCCGATGCCCTGCTTTCCGCAGGCCATTGACTCGCGCGCAGTATTGCAACGAAATTCTGGCCAACTCCGGAGCTGGAGTCCAACCATCGCCGCCGCGAGATTCCAACAGCCGCAAGATGCGCTGCTCCTGGCTGTCGTCCGCGATGTAGCCCTCGGCCATTTACTTTTCTCATATTTCGTGCCGTGCCTTGCGCTGTCATCGCCATCTTGCTACCAGTCCTCGCACACCGTGAATATATTTTTCTCCTCGGTGACAAATCTGCTCGGATCGCCCCTGTTTATGCGCCTTCGCGCTTGCTCTCGGTGACAGGCGGTGACAACGCGGCTTCGTCGTAGACGAATTTCCTAACCGCCCGCTGCGTCTTCGGATGCGTCTCGAGGTCCCACAACTCAGCCCAGAGCCGTTTCTTCGTCGCCTTGATCCAGGATGGAAGAGGCCTCAGTTCCTCGTTGTCGAGCCGGAGCGCGATCGTGCGACCTGGAACGCCCGGATGTCGAGCTGCGAATGCCCTGATGAACAGCTTGCGCGTGTCCAGAGTCGTGAGGGATTTTTGTTTCGCGCCGTTCTCCCGCAGAGCAGCGACCTCAGTGGCCAGGTCGGACAGTACGCTTCTAACTTCGGCTTGCGGACTGGTCAACCGTGCCAGCGCGATCGCCTGCACTTCAGCGATCTGGCCGATGAGTGCCGGTAAATCCCCTTCCGGGACATTCCGGATCGCATCGAGCACGGGTTGGAGTTCTGATCGCAATTACCTATTACCTTCGCTACGTTCCGTTTGTCTATCGATCCAGCCCGCCCTTTCCAATTCTTCGAGCGCCAGCCGTTCTGCACGGCGCAGCGCCCGCTTCCTGTTCGACGAATCGCGCAGCGCGGCCCGATCACGGTCCCACTCTCCACGAGTGAATGGCGGAAGCTTCACGCCAGCACGTTCCCGCGCGCGTTCGATCACTTCCCTCGCTGCGCGGAAACGGAGATGCTCTGCGGTCGGGCCATGCATCGGGGTCATCGCGAGGTCCTCTCTCCACAAAGACTGTGCCTCCGCATGGTTTGCGCAACCAACTCCTGCGCCACGTTGTTGTTCATCCAGCCCAGATAAAATTCGCGGTACTCGTTCAGCACGAAATACAGTTCGTGGGCTTCCTTCCACAACGGAAAGTGGCAATCGTTCTGGCCAGCCGGCCACGTCCCATCGAGCTGCAGCTTCGTTTGCCGGTCGTCGACGAATAAAGCGAGCGCCGCTTCGGGATGCTCTGCGTGCTCGTCGGTCAACTTGCGCAGCGCAACGATTGCGCCTGCGAACTTCGCCGACAGGATGGTCTGTCCTGTTCGTCCCGAACACCCGGACTCGGTCCAAACGACTCGGCCATCGACTTTCAATACGCAACCAAAAATTCCGATGCCGCCCTGCGACGGCACGCAGCGCCCGGAAGCGAAAACCTCAATCCTCATGACGCGCGCCTCTCGATCTGCTTCTCGAAATCAACCTGCGCCTCGGCCGCTTCCTGGATGCAGTCGACGTGGCATATTCCATGCGGGCCGCCATCGATCTGGGTTAGTTCTTCGTCGGCCTTGCAGTCTCTCCCACAAAGCGGACACCGCCCTAAACTCTCGTTCAACATTGCCGTGCTCCTCTGTGCGTTCCATGCTCTCGCCGGGCATGGCTCACTTTGCCTAGCTGCAAACCCCGCGCCCAGCAAGGCGTTTACCGCTATCGAAACCGTCAATGTCGACGCGGTGACGATTTAGCCCACCTTCGGCTTTCGTCCGTTCTGCGTTCGCTCCAAGATGGCCGACATCGCGCGCTCGAGTTCGCGCTGATCCTCGCTGGTAAAGTCCAGGTCGAGCTGCTCCGGTTCTGGCTTTGGTTTCGGTACCAGAAACAACTTCGGCTTTCCGGGCTTGCGCGGTCCCAGAACCTTTTCCAGTTCCTTCTGCCGCTGGATGATCCACCGGCCGCCGTCGCGCGCTTCCAACTCTGCCCTGCGCCGCTTGATAAACGCCTCGATCATTCTGCTCATGCTGTACCTGCTCTCTGACTCCGCGTCCCGCAATAATCGCGCTCAAGCAACTGCGTCGCTATCGAGAACAGCGTTTCCGCGCACGTCGCTCCATGCGAGACTGCTACGTCCAACGCATCGCAGATTGCTTCTACCTCAGGCGCCAATGCCCACAAAGAACGCAATGCAGCCCGATCACGTCGAATGGGTCGCCACTCGACCTCTGCAAAGTCTGGTCCTTGAATGTGGCGAAGGATTGCATCCCAACTTTCGGTTGGAATGGGACCTCGACTGCTGCGAACTGGTTTGCTTTTCGACTTGCCGGAGGAAGTAGAAACAGAGAGCGCCTGCACGCCAGTGCAGCCCTGTTTTCTGTCCTCGGTTGGATTCTCGGTTAGATCTTCGGTCTGAAGACGGTTGTGTGCCATCTTCGGGGGGTAATTTTGCGAAGATGTCACACCAGAAATCGAAGATGTCACACCAGACGGCGAAGATGGCACACCAGCCGGGTCAATTTGAGCGCTTTCGTGCAGCCGTCGCAGCGCTTCCATGTCGATGGAGCGAACGCGAGTGTTCTTATACCTGGGATCTAAGTCGCCATCGTTCAGAATGCCGAGCGCCCGAAAATCATCGAGCAGTCGGCACACCGTTCTGTAGCTCCACCCTTGAGCCTCCGCAAGCGTACCGATGGCGACGTTGATGTGAGAGCCATCGCCGTTCGCGTAACTGGAGAGCAGAAGGAATAGCGTCTTGCGCCGCTCGCAAACATGCAGCCACTGCCGGCCGTCATCTGGCAACCGATAATCGGATGGCGGGAAAAGCCGAATGTCACGCGTGCATTTCATCGATCTCTTCGCTTTCGCCTCGTGCTCATGCTCGGCTTCTGCAGCCATGCCCTTGCTCCTGCGCAGTCGGTTTATCGTGCCGTGCCGTGCAAAAACAAAACGGCCAGCGAAATGAGAACTGCATGTCTCACTCACTGGCCGCACTCTTACTTTCCCGCTGCAGCTTCGTAAAGAACCGCATTGCGATCCTGAACGCGTTCGCTCGCACCATCACCAGCTCTGCCTGCCTCGGATGTTTCGCTTTGCAGGCCGCGGCCTCGCGCAGAAGCTTGTCACGCTCCTGGCTTAAGCGAGCGTGTGCGTAGGCGGCGAGGAGTTCGTCGTTCGAACGTGGTGGCTGGGTTACTTCAGAAAGTTCGGATCCCATCGGTGGCCGCTCGGTGGCGACCCGTCGAAGGTCGCTCCTGTTAGAGCGGTCCGATTGGACCTGATTGGGGAAGGCGCTGTGCTGCGCGCGGAGATCGGCCCGGCGAATGGCGAAATCGAATTGTGTTGTGTGGAAGCCATTTGGACCGAGTGTGACTTGGATACTGCGGGAGCGCGGCCACACCCGGTCAAGAGTCAACCGCGCGGGCCCGCAGAACCAAAGACAAATTCACACTAGCACGCGCAGCTGTGATAATCCAGCAGCTTTTCAAAAAAGTTTTCGGTGGGGGTTCGGGACATGCGCTTAGTCGTCATTGCATCAACACTGACGCCGACGAGGCGTGCTGCGCGCGAGCTCGACGGCGACTCATGCTCCCCGAGGGCGTGGTGTTACCTGCTATGCGATCAAGGGCTGCAATACTTTCCTGATTCGGTCCAGGTTCCGCTCTAGTCTTTCCACGTCCCCCTGAGAGAACGTGAGCGAAGCGTCGTAGCGTGCATCGTGACACTCGCTTTCCAGTTCCCGATAGTCTACGTAAAGCGTTTTCAGTACGGAATCAGCCTGGATGTTGCTATCGCGCACCGCATGATTGCGGGAGTGTATGGCTGGATTTCTTGTGGCGAGATAGGCCTCGACATAATGCAAGGCCGCGTAGAACTTTCCTGTAACTGCCCAGTCCCAAAATGGGTTGCCGAGAGTGGAGACAAAGAACTCGTTCTGTGCGGCTTTGCCGCTGTGCTCTGCCTTCTTCGGCAAGTCTACTCACCTAGTGAAAACTGGGTCTCCGAGACCAGTGATGATGTCTTTTATGTCTCGGTTGCGGCGAGCAATAATCCTAAAATCAAATTCCACATTCTTGAACTCGTCCATGATTGCCTGTTCGCGCCTGTAGATCTGGGCGCGCACGTCCGGGTTCCGTTCGTTCACGATGGTGAACACGTGGAAGCCTGCCCTCCTGGGGGCGCGCTCGACAAACACTGCTTCAACCTCGGCAACGAAGGACATTTCAAGACGGATCAGAGCCTCGGGGTTGATCGTGAATTTTGTGTAGGACTGGCCTCTCAACTGTGCGTCGTTCCGCAATCTCTTTTGAGCCTGGCCGGGCTGTGGGGTATTCAGACACACCACGCCGTCTAACGACAGGTAAGCGGCAGAGCCGTTTGTGATCTGGCACGACATAAAATTCAAGCCTTCTTCTTCAGAGAATCGGGGGAGTTTGTTGCTGCGACGATGGATGCGTTCACTGTGTAGAGCGGATCGCCGTTCGGGGCGTACTGACCATCGACCCGCAATACATCAGTCAGGACGATCTTGAGCTTAAGAGCCGTTCCGTCGTGCAGAATATAGGTGTTCCACTTCTCGCCGGAATCGTTTTCAAACTCAACCTCTTCAGCCATGAACTCCTGCCCGCCTAGACTGATCTTGCGTTTAGCCATTTAGTTGCTTTCGAGATGCATCTCCGCTGCGTCGCACGCAAAATACTCCTGGGCCTCTGAAAAGTCAAATGGTTTGGATGCCGTGTCTATATGATCGGTTGCGAGCAACGCAATCTTCAAGGGGAATGCCAACTGCCGGGATCACTACAGTAACCAGAGTAACACTACTCGGCTCCGATCGCTCGTTAAGACCAGGTCAAATTTTGTCAACAAGCCATTTCGGGCATCGTCTGACGCATGAGCGAATGGAAGGCGAAGCCGCGAGTGTGATCTCAGGATTTAATCGTCATTCGGCTCGCATCGACCCATGCGTTGCGCGTGAAAAGCATTGACTGGCGCACGGTTTGAGGCATGATGAATCAGACCCATGCCCAGCGAAAGCATGGAAAACGTCCTCCAGGTGGAAGGATTCAACCTATTGAACGGGTGTTTCGCGAGGAAACGGCAGCCCGTAAATTTCGCACATGCGCCGTACCAGCCGCTGAGGATCTTTCTCTTCTGCGGGCGCAGCGGGCGCGATGTTTACCTGCACCGCGGTTCCTGGAACAAACTCACCGGCGCCGGCTCGCAGCTCGCCGCTGATCTTGCCCAACATTTCTAGGCATGCGAGCCTGGCGCGGATCGCATTCAGCGCGGCCGTGTAATCCCGGCGTCGATTGGCGTTTAGAGTAATGCGCTCAAGCTCGGCAAGGAGTTGTTCAACGCGCGTCGGAAGTTTTGCGGTCGCTCGATCGTTCCGCTCTTGGCGCACCTGCAGCGTCTGCTGCTTCTCGATGATCGCGGGCACGTGCTGGAAGTGTCTACGCAGACTCCATGCGGTCGTTCCAGGATGGGCCTTCGCAATCGCGCGCAGGCTCATGCCGGCGACGTGGCTCTCCTCGATCGCCGTGCGGTCCTCTCTCCGACAAATGGAACAGACGGCGCTCACCGCGTCGCCTGGCTTTCAGGAAAGAGCGCGAGTTGCGGCAGCCGCATCTCCGGCTTGGCCTTCGGTTTCCGCCGAGGCTTGGGTCCGCACCACGGCAGATCACGGCCGCGCTGTTTTCGTGGCTGCTCGATTTGTTGCGACTGTTGCGCCATAACTAAGTTTTGACGGGCTCGCCTCTTGGTAAGCCGCCGGTCGCGATCGGCTGATTCTCGCGGTGCCATTGCTCTCGGATTCGCCCCGCGTTCGCATCGTCCGAGGTCGCATGCTGTCTGCGCTTGCGCGCAACCCCAGCGTTTCCAATGTGCTGTCGTGCATCGAGCGGAAGCTCTGTGGCTGGTCGCTGTTGAGATTTCTGATGCTGGGCATCGATACTGCCGTTCCATAAGACCGTGTACGTCTCCGCCATGAAGGCTGTCTCCCTGTTGCGGAAATCACGTCCTCTTGCGCATCTGTTGCGAATATAGCCCACCATCGATATAGACTGCAATCAATATTCGACAAATTGGCATGGACAGAGGAGAGTCGCGTGGAAGATCGAGGATGATCGATGTGCGGTGATGCGAAACAAAAGCCCCGCGATCAGTTCACTTTGTGACCTTCAAGTTCAAGCTTCACCGTCAGTTTTGTTCCACGGGCATCTTCCAGCATCAGAAAAGTAACCACCGCCTTCGGGGATAACGGCCCGATTTCAATTGACTCCCTTAGTTCCTTTACGCACATCTGGATGTCGACCTCTTCGATGGGGGGCCCGACTTGATCTCCGTGGCAGTCGAGCATGCAGCAACGGATCGGTTCCTGGAGATTGCGTCGCTTTACGAGCGAGAGTCCTTTGGCCAGTGCCTTCGCCCTCGTCGCCAGTGGAATGGTCACGATGATCATATCGGGGCCCGAGCGGCTCTTCAGAATCGGGCGCTGCGGTCTCTTTCCGCGGTGCTTGGTGATTTTCTTCACAGCCATACGAGCCGAATGATGGCACGACGCGGGAGCAGAGTCAAAGCGCGCAGCCTCCAATTCTGACGAATTGTAAAACCCGTGCCTGGGCCCAGCATGGTTCAAAATCGGCATGCCTCAAACCCGCGCCAGTCAAGGCTTTCAGCGTGCCCTAATTTGCGAATGTCGAGCGCGTGTCGATTACGTCGCACTCAGCGGATCATCATGCCGCGGACCAGCCAGTCGAGGATCACGAACAGAGCGACCAGGAGGATCACCGGCAGAATGTGAAGATGAAAACTCCCCGCCCACCGCGGCGAGGTCACGTCGCTCCGGCGTCGACCATATTGCGCGTCTGTCGATCGGCGCCTCGACTGACGATACTTCTGTTCCTTCGCCGCCGAGATCGACCATCTGCGGAAAATGTCGATGATTCGCACGAATGCGTAGAGTGGCCAGATCGGGTTGCGTCGCGTCATCGTGCGGTTCTCCATCTCCACAAAAGAGCGCAGACGAGGACGAACGTCACGATGCAAAATTCTGCCCAGCGTTCGCTCATGGTTTACGCTCCAGAACTTCGAGGACGGCGAACGGTTCTCCCCCGAGAGCGCGCGCCGTCCTCACTGCCGACTCCCCATTCGGCAAGCTTATTGACATCATGGCGTGCCACTGCTGCCGCTGATCCGGTAGCCCGCACGCTGCTGCGCGATTCGCTTTTCTCTCGCGCACCGGCGTTCACTTCGGTACCAGTGGATGCACAGCACGATGAGCACAACCCAGCCCACCGCGAGAACCGAAAACGCGATTTGGAAAATTAGGGTTTGCACGGCATACCGCCTTCGGTGTAGCAACTCACGCGGACGTCGCCCGCGCTGTTTTGGGTCAACCAAGCCGCGGCGAAAGCGATCACCGCGGCCAGCAGCATTGTGACCAGAACCCACCAAATGACGCCGGCCGTCTTCTGAGAGAAGATGACGGGCTGACTGGACAAAGTTAGCGGCCTTCGTTCGAATCGACTGGTTCTCACAATTGTTCCTCCTTCGGTTTACGTCCATTCGGATAGGTTGCGCGGAAGGGCTGGCTGGCGACGGCGGTGCAGCTCGCCCGCGCACGCGAACAGAAGGGCGAGCCCAGGATCGCTGCAAATGCCCTCGTCGACGCGGGCCAGGAGATAGGTGACGACTCCTGTCAGGTCGATGGTCGGAAATGATGCCCAATCGTCGGGCCGCATGCGTGCCTCGATCGCCAGAACGCGGTCGGGGAGGCTGTCGGATTGCCCTTCCCCATCGCTGAGCTGAGAGGCAACCCGGCACCAATAGAGGTAATCTTCGAAGCCGGTCGCGGCCTCCGCGTTCAATTCGGCGATCTCGAGCGCTTCTGGTTTTGTTCCCGTGATCGCCAAGAGAACAGCTGCGTGCTCGACCGGGCTTGGAAGGCTGTGTTGAGGCGGTTTGCGGGGAGTTCCTGTCTCGTGTCCCATGTTTGGGTCACTCCTTGTGGATGGTCCCGGAGGACCAGGAAGTTCGGACGCGGTAATCCTACGCTCCACACTCATAGACTGCAAACTCATCCTGTGCAAAACTCATCCACTGCACACCCATCCACTGCACACCCATCGGCTGTAGACTGAAAGTGGTCATCCCATCAACAATGGCTGGCGATGAAACCTACGGATCCGCTGCTGGTGTTTGGAGAACGAGTGCGCGAACTGCGGCTCAAAGCCGGGTTGAGCCAGGAAGCTCTGGCCGAACTCGCCGGCATTCACCGAAACTATCTGGGAGAAACGGAGCGCGGAGTGCGCAACGTTGCGCTGAAGAACATCCTGAAGATTGCGGCTGCCCTGCACGTCCATCCTACAAAGCTCTTCACGAAGTTCTGACCAGCATCCTAGGATGGCCCGCGCGCGGGCGCTGAGGGCCCTAGCAGGCACGATCTCGGATGCAGGGAAGGGAAGGACTGTCAGGCAGGAGATGACTGTTTTGCGGCCCGATGTAAATTAAGATGTAAATTAAGACCCGACCACCAGCCCTCTACCCTGATTTGCAGCCCTTTGCGTGATCGTAAGTGATTGAGAAAGCGCGGCAGCCCTCGCCCCGGCTGCTCTTTTAAGGCATGGGTCGCAGGTTCGAGTCCTGCCGCGCTCACCAAGATTTCAAAGTGCTTAGCTGATTTCGGCGGGGTTGATTTCGGCACCCCCGGACACCCAGAGCAATTGAGACTCTGGTTTCTACGCCATTGCCGTAACGCCCCGCGCCTTCAATTTCTGCGGGAAGTCCGATGGAAGCACCATCTGCACAACCTTTGTGTGGGATTCCTGCTGATCGGCAGAAACCGCCTGTGCGTAAAGCTCCAGGGTAATCTTTCTTATGCAGAGTTAAGGAAACGACATGTTCTTGGATTGTGGTTAACCGGCAAACCCTTTCTAAGCTGGGATTACCATGGCCCCTTGCGAATCTGCTGAAGCTCATTCCAGTAGTCCGGGCAACCTTGGCGCGACGGTGGATCGAGCAACTTTAGGTTCACAGTGAATAACACGCATTGCTTCCCGTCGACGACGACGCAAGCCGGCTCGTTCACCCTGCAGGGGAACTTCAATGGCCAAGTGTCGGGGAGTTTTCAATACACCATCACCGGAGAGTAGGGCATATTCTCAGTCTGAATGGAACGGTGCAAAACGGACAGATAGCCGCAACTTGGACCTTATCAGGAGCACTAGGTTGCAGCGGGAACGGAAACTTCACGATGATACCGGCCGCATAGAAAACAAAGGCGGATTCCCTAGCAAGCAAGATTCAAGACCTCTGTGCAATTCGGCTCACACTGGCCCACGCGATTGTCTACGATTCGCTATGGAGAAATCGCCGTGTCCTGTGCCGCGCGAGTTCCGAGTGAACCCGCGTTGGCCGCCTTGCCAAACCCTCGCGTACGAGTTTGCCTTCGTCGGAGCCACGCTCTCAGGCCTTGAGGAGTCGATACTCGCCACCCTCACAAGGGCTAGGGCTGTACTTCCCCGAATCGAAAGAAACGATAGCTCTCAGTTAAGGCTCTGGCGGCCAACGTCCGCTCCGCCATTCACGGCTTTAGGAAGCGCAGCGTAGTCGGAGGTTACACGCGGTCGATCTCGTTGCTCTTCCGGGCCGGGGAAGCGCCGCACAGGTGCACGGTGCACATGCACGATTTCGTTTCTCACCGCATACAGCACCAACTCAGCGATCGAATGGAGCTTGAGTTTGCGCAGGATATTGCTGCGATGCGTTTCCGCCGTCGCCAAGGTCACATTTAAAATCGTGGCGACTTCCTTGGAAGCCTTGCCCTCGCTCACGAGTTGCACAACCTCGCGCTCTCGCGGCGACAATTTTGGCACCTTGGCGGCGTCTGGATCAACGCGATGCCGCTTGTATCCATCCATGATCAGATCCGACACGCGCGAACTGAAGATGCTTTTGCGCCGCTGCATGGCCTCCACCGCGGTCGTAAGATCCTGAGTCCCGTCGGATTTAAAGACCCAACCGCGAACCCCCGCTTCCAGGCAGTCCCGGATCACTTGCTCGGATTCCACCGCGGTGAGGATCAGGATTGCCTGCGCGGGGTTGTGCTTCAGGATCTGACGCGCCGTGTCGAGACCGTTCAGTATGGGAAGGCAAATATCCAGAATCAGGAGATCTGGTTTCAATTGCCTGCATTGTTCGACCGCATCCCGTCCGTCAGCGGCTTCGCCACAGACCTCCCAACTTTCGTGAGACCGAAGCAGCGAAGACAAACCGAAGCGAAATACTGGATGATCGTCAGCCAGCAAAATGCGGTATGCGCCCATAGAACCTCCCCTGATACTCAAGCAACGTTATCAAGTTCTAATGTGATGCGTCTGAGCACAATTGCTCAGGTAGCGACTGCCAGCCGCGGAAGATTAGAAACACATTCGTGCAGATTGTGTGAGGTGGGAACAGCACGGTGATCCCCTACGATCACATGGTGGAAGAAGGCAAGCGCTGGTGACAAACGGGAGGTTCGAGCCAACGCCTACCTTCCGCCCCTCGCGTTGGGGCTGTTCTAAGGAATAACTGAGTCGTGCCAGCGCGGTCTATCGTGCCGAGTGTGTATTTGTCGGCAAGCGTCCCACTACGTTTCGGCCAGCGCGATCCTGAATCGCTACTTACACTCGTGCCGCATAAACAATAAAGAGAGGAATATCTTCAGGCAAAGAAAGTCGGGCGGCCTTTCGCTGACTTTATTTGATACAGCAACAACTGGAATCCCGTACCGACTGCACAGGATAGACCATTCTTGCTTCCGACTCTACGCTGAAGAGTAATTAGGACTGCACTCATTTTGCTTCGTCATGAACCAAATTCGGATGTAGCACTTGAAAAAGAGGACTCCCGGTGAAAATCGACTCCGCGACTACAAGAACGGCTCTTTCTGCTTCTGATTTGATCAAGCGCGCGCAAGAAGGGGATTCGGATGCCTTCGGCAGTCTTTTTCAAGCGCATAAGTCGCGCATCTACTCCGTATGTTTACGCATGACCAGCAATGGCGCGGAAGCGGAGGATCTGACACAGGACGCATTCTTGCAGGCGTTCCGCAAGATCAGGAAGTTTCGTGGAGACTCCGCTTTTTCGACGTGGCTTCACCGCATTGCGGTCAACACGGTATTGATGCATTTTCGGAAAAGAATGCTGTGTCATGTTTCGCTGGATGAGCCTGACATCAACAGCGATGGAGGGAAATTGCGCCACGAATACGGGACGAGAGATCGGGCTCTGGCAGGCTGCGTCGACCGGATCACCTTGGCCCGCGCGATGGAACAGCTTCCTCCCGGGTATCGGACAATCTTCTTGCTGCACGAAGTAGAGGGTTATGAGCACCAGGAAATCGCGGAGATGCTCACTTGCACTGTGGGCAATTCGAAATCGCAGCTGTACAAGGCGAGACTGCGATTTCGCGAGTTGTTGGCGCCTTCGCCGGAAGCGTTGGCAGTTCGCAATGGACATCCAGTCGGCAAGAAACGCGCAAAACCGAAGCCTGAGAATTGGGGTCCGCGCATCGGCCTCAACATCGCAATCCCGCCAGCGCCATTCGTCACCCCATTGCAAGAGCAAACTCTGTGATCACCCAAAGACAGTAAACGTAACCGGGATGAGGTCGCAGAACGGGACAAGATATGGACCAGGCTTGACGCAGGGGCGGCCATTGCCCATTGCCCATTGTCCATTCGCCCATCGACTTGCCTCACGAACCCTCCCAGCCGAAACGCAGTCCACTCTCCATATTTGCGTGATGCCCTAGGACTATAGCGCGGGCACGTCCTTCCGTGCTGGGTCGGTTTGGTTACTTCCGATTTTTCTCCACGGGATTTTCTTTCGCCTCCTCCCTACCTTCCTGTATTGCTAAACCTGGGGTAGCATGGTTATGGCTGAGCAACCGCAGGAGATTTCAGAAGATCAGCAGCGCCGGGAGTCCTGCTGCATCCCCGCTATTCATGGTGGACACTCGATGGGCCGGGGACCCTCGAACGCCACCTGTTTGACGCCTCTTCTGGCGTGCGTTCTCTTCATTTGTGCGAGTGGGAGTGCGCGAGCGACGGTGGCCGCAGTGTCCGTGCAATCGCCTGTGCTGTCCTCGGGTACGACCACCAGCGTCACCACGCCGGTTCATTTTGCGGCGACGGCCGACAGCGACTTGAACATCACGGGCTACGTGGTCTACGTCGATGGAAACAACGTCTTTCGCAACTTCAGTCCGTCTTTGGATGCGTGGGTAGTTCTTCCGCCGGGCGGCATTCATTCGGTGGCCATTACGACCTGGGATTCCAGTGGGCATCACCTAAGCACTCCGATGTATTCGATTGAGATAACGGGTGTCGTTACCCCCACTCCGCCAATCATCGCGACTCGCATGGCGAATATCGATAAGCCGGCATCGTTCTCCTGGACGGTCGACAATAATCGCGGCGTTGGCGGCCAATGCAACAACGGAAGCCTGGGAACATTCGACCAGACCTCTGACCCGAACACCGCGAACTCCCCCGATTTTGATGGAAACGGCCAACACTTCATCGTGAGGAGCCGCTGCTCCTATGACGACAGCCTGTTTTTCTGGAAAAACCCCCAGAATCCGCAATCCGGCCACACCAATTTTCTATGGGACTTCTGGTTTTATGTTCCAACCACAACGCAAGCCAGTTCCGTGCAAGCGTTGGAGTTCGACTTTTTTCAAGCTGTGCGTTTGCGGGACGGCGTGCATGAATTCATGTTCGGATCGCAGTGCAACTATTCTACGAATGAGTGGCAACTCTGGCTTCCGAACAAAGGGGTTCTGACCTGGGTGAATGCAGGTTTGGCTCCCTGTCAGTTTTCCCATGGAACCTGGCACCACGCCACCTACTTTGTACAACGAGTGACCAGCAGCGGATTCCAGGAGATCCCTCTGTGGTTTTCGCCCGCGACTGACAAGAACACTAGTTTGCGATTCGGAACTCTGTCCATCGACGGTGTCACGGCGTACCTGGGAGAGCTTTCATACTCCACGATTCCGACCCCGGCGTGGTCTCCCGTAATTGGAGTGCAGCATCAGCTGGATAGCGCGGCTTCCGGTGTCACCATTGAAGAGTATTTGGACCGGGAGTCTGCAACTAGCTGGTAAGAGTTCTTGGATCCGCCGTTTGATCGGACGCTTCGTCGCTATTCTCGATCTCATCCCCATTGGCTATGAGTCCTGGGCCCAAGGTCAGGACTGCAGACGGCGCGCCCCGCAGCTGAAATCCATAGCGCAGCCAAAGAGTGCGCCAAGCTGGGAACAACGAGGCCGTACCTATGGCCTTTTTGCACCTCTTGAGCTCAAACCAGCGAAGATAGTTGCGGACGACGCTGCTCATGGTCATCTGCATGGCGGCGGAAAAGTTGCGCTCCGCCATTCGACGTTGTTGCTCCGGAGACTGCAATACTTCAAGCAGTTTGTCGGCGAGATCCACCGCGTCCCCGACTTTGTAGAACTTGATCGCCATATCCTCGTCCGCAGCCATATCGCGAAAATCGGCGAGATCGGCGCACACAATGGGGACTCCATACTCACAAGCCTGGTGGGCAGGGCCACTGGACCCGGTTGCGGAGTCGTAGGGCATAACGACAACCGTGGAGGTCTGGAAAAGTTCGGGAATGGCCTCTTCCGGAACATATCCGCGGAACTCGATGCCGGAGCCGGGACTGAGCGACTCGCGCATCGACTCCCAATACCTCGGTTTCGTGTGATGATTGGCCCCTGCAATGATCAGCTTGGCGTGGGGCACTTTCCGCAAGACCGCGGGAAAGGCATCCATCAGAGTCTCCAGCCGTTTGTAGGTGCCCCAATGTCCGATCGCCAGAATGCGATGTTCCGGATTCGCCCTCTTCGTAAAGTCCGGGGGAGTGGCACAGGGCGCGAACGTCCCATGGGTGCCCAAAAGAACATTTTGGGCGCTGTACTTCTCCACCAAAGTGCGCCGATACCCCGAGAGCAATACGGAGACAGAATTCGCCCTGAGCAAGGTTCTGGTTGCCACCTCAGAGGCCAAACGGAACATCTTTACCTGGCGCACTCCAGCGCTGGCAAAATCGACATGCTCGATGATGTGGTGCAGGGTCACATGGGTGTAATAGCCGAGAGCTCGAGTCAGAGCCGGCGTCGACAGTCCCGCAAAGGCTGCCAGCGGGAATTCCGGAGTGCCAAAGCTCGAGAATACGAGATTGAACCACACAACATCCGGCTTCAATTTGCGGATCGTGTTTAACAAACGCACGGGAGTTGCCAGGCTGTTGAACTTCCAGCAGCGGATCACGTCGAAGCCCGCCAGTTCAGCCGGTTGCGGACCATTCAACGGGTTCCCGTTCTCGTCCGTGGCGAATTCATAGTCGGTCAGTTCGTCCGCCAGAATGGTCAAACTGATGTCTGGATTGCGCTGTAGTTCCCCTGCAATGTAAAACGCGTACTCATTCAGCTGGCGCGCGCTGGGAGGGAAAGTCGCAACTAAACAGATTTTCATCGGATCCCAATCTCAAAACAAGCTGATACTCAAGTAAGGTCGCAATTGCCGGTTCTGACCACCCGTAAAATTGAAGAAAGTCTCCTGCTGCACGCCAGCCGAAAATCGAATCGGATATTGCAGTTCGACTTCCCGGCCATCGTCCTTAAACGATCGGTGCATGGGCATGGCATATGAGATCGCGAACCCGCCCTGGACCGCGTCGTAAACGTGGTTACCCATATTCCGGGAGTAGGCGGCCGAGGCCTGCACGCTCCAGTTACGCGTGGGGGCAAACTGAACGCTTCCAGCCGGACGGAGAGCCTGCGCAATCGCCCACTTGCCTCCAAATACACGCCATGCCCGCAGATCCTCTGCGACAGCGGTGAACTTGAGCCGCTGGGAAACCCGGCATTCCAGGCCGAGGTAAGCGGAGGTGTAGTAATCCTCGCTGAAGACGGGAGCAAACTGCTGGTCGCTAGCTCCCCAGCCGGTCACCAGAACAGTCTTTCCCCAGGGCCGCCCGACGCGAAAATTGAGCGCGCCAGCCAGCTGGCGCGAATGCTGGGTGCTCTTGGTAAAGGGTCCAGCCTCACGAATGGCATAGCCGCTGACCGAGACCATGTTGAAGAATGCGCTGGTCGACATATACAGAAACTGTCGAAACAGATTCTGATTCATTTGCACCGGAGACACGGAATCCCGGCGAACCGTTTCCTGAATGCCAGTGTTGAAGGTCAAAACATTGGTACCCAGATGCAGGGTGGGGCTCAGCCCGAAGTTAAACGAGTAATCGGTCGTATTACGATTGACGATCGTGTCCGCGCCAGGCGACGAAATTTGGCCGCGGGCATTCCGCATCTGAAAGAATCCGCTCGCGTCGGGCAAATTGCCGAGGTGGAGATGATAGGCGCCGGTCCATTGCGTCTGGAGAGAGGAACGGGGCGGCGGAAGCTGTCCCGCGCCGCCTGCCGAATTTGGAACATCGAGCTTTGAATCCAGAACATAGACCGTCGTATCTTCGAATATGGGCGACACGGAAAAATCCGAGAGGAAACTTACTTTAGAGTTGATCCTCAGTCCTTCATTTGCTCCAGCCTGGAGCAGATCCTGCTCCGCCGCTTGATGTTCGCCTGCGGCGTTGGCGGCCTGGGCAAAGGCGGTGAGCGCCTGGGCGTTCTGGTGTTCCTGACGAAGCACGTTGGCTTTGGCCAGAAGGTATTGATAGCCAAGTTCGCTATCGGTTGAACTGCTGATCAGGGAGAGTTGGTCCTGCGCCCTCGGGGTGTCACCCAGCGCAAGATAGGTGTTGGCCATGCCAATCCGTACGGAGGCCTCGGGCGCGCCTGCCGCCAGCGCTTGTTTCAGGTAGGTTTGCGCCAGCTGGTAGTCGTGCATGCTGAGGAAAACGTCGGCTGCCTCCATCAACTGCTCACCGGTAGCCGGTAGCGCTTCTTCGGTCTGGCCCTCCATCAGCGCGAGCGCGATCTGCCGCTGCGCATCCATCGGATGCCCCTCGCTGGCCATCAGTTGGGCAATCGCCAAACGGACGCTGATATGATCGCTGCCTGGCATTGCGAGCGCCTTTTCGAAGCGCTCCATGGCTCCGTTGTGGTCTGCCAGCAGGCTCAAAGCCTGTCCCGTGGAAACCAGTACTCGACTTTCCCCAAGCTTCTGGTCTTTTGCGGTGAGGGCTGTCTCATCTGCCCGCTGCACATAGTGCAGTGTTTGCTCTCGGTCCTGCAGTTGGGCGTAGGTACGTGCAAGCTGGGCGTAGATGACGTCGTTGTCGGGAGAAAGTTGACGCGCAACCTGCAACTCCTCGATCGCTTCGTGGTACTGCCGCTGCCCATACAACGTGTCACCTAGCGCGAGATGAAGGTCTCCGTCATTTGGCGAATACTTCAGCGCGGCGCGATACTCGCCGGCGGACTTCACCAACATCCCGTTTTGCCCGTAGGCTGTTGCCCGGATCAGATGGATGGGCATGGAATCGCCCATTTCCACTTCTGCCAGTTGCACTTGTTGCAGGGCCACTCGAGGGCGATGCAGATCGAGGCTGGCATAAGCAAGACCCAGATGTGCTTCGCCATTCTTGGGCTCGCGCTTGAGAGCTGATTCGAAATCCGAAACGGCGGCTTCCGGTTGGTGGAGGTCGTGCAACACGTATCCGCGGTTCACGTATGCCGTCACTATCTCCGGATCGCGTTCCAGAGCATGGTTGAAGTCGTTTTGCGCCTGCTCCAGCTGTCCGGCGTGTTTGTGCGCGTAACCGGCCAGCAGCGGAATGTTGGGCTCTTTGGGGAGCACGGCGTCGTACCGCGAAGTTAATTGCAGAAGATCGTCGTACTGTTGGAGGTAGAGCAGATCGTATCCGAGATAGACCACCACATCCCTGTCCAAGGGGAGTTTCTTGATCGCTTCTCGGCCAACGTCCGCAGATTGCTGATAATCGCCCATGAACCTCAGGTACCTCTCTTTTTCTCGCATGAGGTGAGGTTCCTGCTGCATTTCGTTGGTGGCGCGACGCAACCACTCGGCCGCCTTGGGCAAGTGCTGGGTTTCGATGGCAGCGTTCATCCCTCCGGCGACGATCAGACTATTGCTGGGAGACAGGTCATAACCCTTACTGTAGGCGGCTTCAGCTTTTGAAAAATCCCGACGGACCGCGTACATGTCGCCCAGCGCGAGATAAGGTACGTACAGAGTTGGATAAGCTGCTGCCAATCGTTGGAAATACTTCTCGGCGTCCTCGTTGTGTCCGGTATTGCGCGAGGTGTAGCCCATGGAGATAAGGGCGGACCGGTTCACTGGATCGATTGCGAGGATTCGGTTGTAGACAACGATTGCCTCATCGGTGCGTCCAAGTCTGGCCAGCAGATCTCCATCGAGCTGCAGACTGTTGGGATCCTGGGCATTGATCGCGAGCGCCTCCTTGAGGTCGCTGCCGGCGCCATCGAGATCGCCGGTGTTCATTTTGATTGAGGCTCTAAGGCGCAGGAATTGCGGCCGGCTCGCGCTGCTGTCGTCCAACCCACTGATTTGCCCCTGCGCAATTTGGAGATGATCGTGAGCGGCAGTTGTATCTCCCAAACTCTGGTCCAGTTCTGCCAGATTCATCTGCAGCTGAATGCCGTACAGAGGTCCCTCGGCGGGGCCTTGCGGTAAGTGAGCCAGCGCGGCGTTGTATTCTCGGACGGCGTCTTCAGGGTGCTCCTGGACTCGGGCAATCTCCGCGCGAATAGCGTGTAACCGGTAGTGTTCCGCATCGAGAACCGAGGCACGCTGAAGAAATGGCTTCGCAGCTTCAACAGCACCGGCAGCTACTTCGGCCTGCGCCGCAGAAAGCTGCAGACCCAAATCGTGCGGCGCGATATTGGCAGCCTGCGCGTAGAGTCTCGCGGCTTCTTCTTGTTTCCCGTCGAGCTGATAGGTATAGGCGAGCTCGGCGCGGACCTCCGGCTTCGAGCTTTGGAGGGAAATTAAAGCCGCGATGGCCGCCGGATAGTTTCCAATTTCCCGGTAATAGCCCGCCAGGGACCGCTGAACATCGGGGTTGTCCGGGGCATGCCGCTTGGCCAACTCAAGGTAACGGCTCGCCAGTTCGAGCTGCTTCTGATGTTCGTATGCCAGAGCCAGCAGCAATTCCGATCGCGCGCCAGGCTGCATTTGCTCGGCTCGCCCGAGTACATCGAGTGCGGCGGCATACTCTCCGGATCGCAGAAGGATCTCTCCCAGCAAGACTGCATCGTTGATTCGTTTTGGGTCCGCCGCTAGAACCTGCTTCAGAAGACCCTCGGCCTCTGCGGTCCGACCCATCGTGCTGTAGGTCTGCGCGAGTCCCGAGATCCCGTCGAGCGCTGACGGATTCAGCCGAAGCCCTCGACTATAAGCATCCGCCGAGAGCTGCGATTTCCCGTTGAGTCGCGCCGCATAACCGAGGAGGAACCAGAGGTGGGCTTCGTGGGGTGTGGCCTGCGCAGCACGCTGAGCATACTCAACCGCAGCCGCATAGTTGCCGTTTTTCAGGGCTAACTCCGCGGCTCCGGCAAGACGCGCGTTTTGAATATTCGATCCCCAGCCTAGCGATTTATTCGGAGGCGTCGTTTGACCGGCATCGACTTGAGGTGTTTCTGAAGAACCAGAGCCCACCTTATAGGTCTGCGCTCGGAGCGAGCAGGCAAACGCGACGACGAGCAGAGACACATGCACGGTCTTCACGTATCTCAGCGCGGAACTCAAAGTGTGACCACCCGATTCGGTTGATTGCAGCTCTTCGATTCAGGAAAGGCTTGCTGCGTTGGCTGGGCCGAGGTGAACTTTGTTCTCGCCGTGGACGAAAGGCAAGGCCCGGCGATACAACCCGAATTGACGACCCCGAATCCAAGACCAGCCAACCGAAAGGGAGCTGTGCAACGAACTCAGTCCGTCGCGCCATCAGCAGAGGCAATACCGTTGAGCTTGATCTTTCTGGCGGCTCTTGTGGTTCACTTGCCGCTGCTGCTCATGAAGTTGCCGCTGAAGTCGTACGACGCGAATTTCCATATCTTCTTCGCATCTCATTACCTGCACAATTGGTTCGATCCTTGGAACCCCAAGTGGTATGCGGGTTTTTCGCAAACCACCTATCCTCCGTTGCCGCAGCAGTGGCTGGCGTTGGTGTCCCGGCTGATTGGCCTGGACATGGCATACATGACGATTCAGTTCGTCGCCATCTTGCTTCTCGCATTAGGCGTTTACCGGTTTTCGTTGCTTTGG
>Ga0222749_10000554_pt1 | contig 22457 bp, 16 predicted proteins | sample IncBWH2Mmetat_FD_197234 | JGI IMG/M metagenome (GOLD analysis project Ga0222749, IMG submission 197234) | Metatranscriptome of lab incubated forest soil microbial communities from Barre Woods Harvard Forest LTER site, Petersham... | ecosystem: Environmental > Terrestrial > Soil > Temperate... | reverse complement strand
CTGAGGGCCGATGCCCTTACGCCAGTGATACTCATCGGCGAAGCAGCCACCGGGCCAACGAACGTTCGGAACCTTGATCGCTTTTAGGGCGCCCACAACATCGTTACGAATTCCACGAGTGTTGGTGATCTTGGAATCGGACCCGACCCAAATGCCTTCGTAAATGCCGTGTCCAAGATGCTCTGCGAACTGCCCGAAAATGTTGCGGTCGATCTTCGCACCGGGTTTGGATGTGTCAATCGATAATTCAACTTTTTGGGCCGTGATTATCGGCGTGATAACCAGAACGATCAGCGCGAAGACGACAAGAAGTGAACGCATAGAAGTAATGTCCTTTGAAACAGAAGTAATAATTCAACGGCACTCGAAGTTGGCTGCGTCTTCCGTATCTCCTTGCCCCTTGTAGTGAGCATGCTTCGGATAAGGACACAGCGGGCGGCTGCGCCCAGGAAAGGCCTTTCCAGTCGCCACCACTGATGTTGGCGTTGTGCCCTTTTCTACCCAGTTCACCATTGCGCCCAAGAGATCAAACTGATCCAGCGCCTGCCCTCCGCCACAATGGCCCATTCCTGGGACGAAATAGAACTGACTCCACTTCGCCACGGCGTCGAGGCTCCCGTTTGCAGCCGCCATATTCTTGTAGTACTCGAACGTGTCGAGAGGCGAGAACCACGGATCGCTATCGCCGTGGTAGAAAATCAATTTCCCTCCGTGTGCGGAGAATGTCGTCAAATTCGTGGACATCGAATCCACGAGCGGCTGGCTGGCTGATAGATCTTCCTTATCAACGTCCATTGTCATGTCCGTCGTCGCAGGCCCGAAAATGCCGGGTCCGGGTGAAAGCAATCCTCGGAACGGCGGCCCGTTCGTGATGCCCGTGTCGTAAAGGAATCCAGCATAGACTTGGGTTCCACTCGACGTCTTCGGCCCTCCCAGGGCCTTCTTGATGGCGGCCGCTTTTTCCGGAGCCAAGCAGGAGTTACTCGTTTCGCCCTTGCACGCCAACATCTCGGGGTCGAAGTCGCACGCGAGCGGATCGGAAATCAAGCCGTCGGCGATGTCATCTTTGGCGTCGCACTGCTTGATGAGAGCATCCCTGACAAGCTTGCGGTCATTGTCTGTAATCGATTGCTCGATGATTGGTTTCCCGTTTGCTTCTTTCGGAGCAGCTTGATTGAAGGCGATCGGAATCCATCGGCCGATCGCGAGATTGGAAAACCCAGTGCGCATCGCGGGATCGCCGGAGATGATGCCATTGAAAACCGTTGGATAACGCTGTGAAAGAATCATGGCTTCGCGCCCGCCGGTGGAGCATCCAGAGAAATATGAAAAGGCTGCCGGTTTGCCATAGTGTTGCGCGATGAGTTGTTTGGCTAATGCAGCGACCTCAGCATTCGCGAGGTAAGCAAAATCCAGATACGCCTGCTGATCGCGCATGAAACCGAAATCAAATCCTGGGTGGCGGCTCCTATGGCCCGAGTCCGTGCTTACAACGGCGAATCCGCGTATGAGCCCAGGCGTGTCTCCGGCGGCGTTCAATCCAACGGGCGGAAGTACAATGCCGTTGCTACCTCCGCCACCTTGCATCAGCAAGTCGCGGTTCCATTGGTCGGGCATGGCCAAGGCGAACGTGATTCCAAACTCTTCTCCGTCAACTCCAGTGCGCCGATTCATTACACCTTCGACTCGGCAATATGCAGGAAAAGGTGCGGTGCGAGTCTGGTTCCAGGGAATGGCCTCGGTGGTTCCGGCAGCAATGGCCGACGCCTTGGTGATTTCAACATTCTCGGCTTTGAAGTTGGTCAGCTTCGAACAGGAATTCGGTGCCTGTGCCCAGGCATAACCAGTCGAGACAAATACCAAAAGCATGTTTCTAAAGAAGTTGGTATCCATATTGCCTCAATCTCTTAACCTAAAAACTATTCCGGCAGAATGATTTGTCCTTTGACTTCAAAATTCCCGTTCACTGAAGGAACTCCGGTTCCGGGTTGACCGCTCCCGATAGAGACTGTGTACTTGCCTCGCGCCACGATGATTTCCCCCAGATCAGTGACCATGCTGAGATCGCGCGGGTTCAACTGGAACTCGACCTTCTGGCTCGCTCCGGGCTCCAGATGGACACGTTGAAATCCGCGGAGTGCGCGCCGCGGCGCACCGGACACGTCGGGAAACTGCAGGTACAGCTCGACGACTTCGTCTCCGGCAACCTTTCCAGTGTTAGCGACCGTGACGGAGGCGTGCAGTGGATCACCGGCGTTGCCTAGGGCGTCCGGTAGCATGAGATTGCTGTAAGTGAACGTTGTGTAGCTGAGGCCGAATCCAAACGGCCAGAGTGGTTCGCCCTCGAAGTAGCGATAGGTGCGTCCTTTCATTGAGTAATCTTCGAAATGCGGGAGCTGATGGACATCTTTGTAAAAGGTGACAGGAAGACGTCCGGCGGGGTTGTTCTTGCCGCTGAGTGTTTCAGCGATAGCGGCTCCGCCTTCTTCACCGGAGTACCAGGACTCGAGGATGGCGTTGGCGTGCTCCTTCGCCCAGTTCACGCTGAGCGCGCTGCCGTTCATCAACACGACGACGAGAGGCTTGCCAGTCGCGGCAAGCGCCTCGATCAGATCCTCTTCTGGCGTTGGTAAATCGAGGCTTGTACGGTCGCCTCCGGAAAAGCCGGCCTGACTCACAGGCATCTCTTCGCCCTCAAGGCGACTGGTGATACCGACGACTGCGATAACGACGTCGGCATTCTTTGCAGCCGCTACTGCCGCAGGATCGGGCACATTGTTTACGCGTGTCCACAGCAACTGCGCTTCTCGCTTGCCCTCTCCGGTGCGGCCATAGAGGACCTCGAGCTTTACAGGGTGACCTTTTTCGAGGTGAACCGGGCTCAGATTAATGTTCTTGCCCCAGAGCGTCGTAATCTCCCTGCCATCGACTGACAGGCGACCGAAGCCGTCGACACTGAGTCCCAATAGATAGTCCCCAGTTGCGGTAGGGCTGAGAGAGCCAGTCCACTTCACAGATAGGTCGTGAATTCCTTTCGCCTGTTCGGGAAGACTGCTCTCGTTCAGATTCACGGCGGACTCGACCCGCGAGGTAATGGGAGTCGGCTTTGCCTCAAAGCTGGGACGCGAACTGTATTCGGCGTTGAGGCCAGGCTTGCCATCCGGCGTGGTGAGAACGGATGAGGGCACGGGGTCTGCCTTGTTCGAAAGAAATTGAGTGCCGGGCACGTAGGTGATCTTCGCCTCAGGAAGCTCGCCTTTCATTCCTTCCAGCACCGTGACTGTGTGTGAGGTACTGCCGTTGTAATTGCCGAGCAGGACGGCGGTTTGATCGGCGAGCGGACCGACGATGGCGATGTGCTTGGCAGATTTAAGCGGGAGGACGCCATCGTTCTTGAGCAGAACCATCGATTCGTTGGCGATGCGACGCGCAAGCTCGCGGTGTGATGGACTGTCAAGTTGCGTCTCGTCGATGTTCATGTAAGGCACCGTCGCGGGTGGATCGAACATGCCGAGACGGATGCGAGCCGTAAACAGACGAACAAGAGCAGTGTCGACCGAGCTTTCCGGAAGATATCCCTGCTGCACAGCCTCGACGTAAGGTTTGTAATCGTGGTCGTCGCTCACTTTTGCGAAATCGATACATTCGTTATCCATGCCGCGGATCACAGAGATCGCTGAGGCCTGTGGCTGCGTTGGGCGGTAGTGGTGGCCATTAAAGATGTTGCGAACGGCGTCGCAGTCAGAAACAACATAACCCTGGAAATTCCAAGCGCCGCGAAGAGTCTGTTGCAGGAGAAATTGGCTCGCGCACGCAGGCTCGCCATTGATCGCGTTGTAAGCACACATGACGGAACCCGCCTTACCCTCAACGACCGCCGCGCGAAATGCCGGCAAGTAGGTGTCTTCCTCGTCGTGCTTGCTGACGTCCACGTCAGTGAAATGGCGCGTGGGTTCGGGACCACTGTGAACGGCATAGTGCTTGGGCGTAGAGATGACGCGGTAATAATGGGGATCATCGCCTTGCATACCGGTCACAAACGCGACGGCCAAGCGAGCGCTCAGGAACGGATCCTCGCCATAGGTTTCCTGGCCGCGTCCCCAGCGCGGATCGCGAAAGATGTTGACGTTCGGCGCCCAGAAATCGAGACCCTCGAAAATGTTGGAGTGCCCGGCGCGTTCGTGTTGAGTGTGTTTGATTCGCCCTTCAATGCCGATGGCCGTTGCCATCTCATGAATGCTGGACACATCGAACGTGGCGGCAAGACCGATGGGTTCGGGAAATTCGGTAACCCCATCGGAAATGACGCCGTGCAAGGCTTCACTCCACCAATCGTAAGAAGCAATATTCAAGCGCGGGACGGCTCGTGCCTGATTCACAAGCTGCGAGGCCTTTTCTTCGAGCGTCATACGGTGGACGAGATCGGCCGCGCGCTCTTCAGGAGAGAGTTTGGGATTCATGTATGGCAGGCCGGAAGTGTCCTGCGCCAATGAGGTGGAGGCTAGAATGACAATGATGACTGCGGCCAGAGCGAAAATTCTGTAATCGTTCATTTCTACTCCTGGGCTCCCAATACGTCCTTAGCTGTTCGCGGCGGTTCTTACCGCGCTTGAACCGAAAGTGATTGTCCGTTGTAAACAACGAGCTTGTCCGGGTTCGCGGTCGGTTCAAGTCCTGTCCCGTGTCCGGCAGATACCAATACCACCTTCATCTCCATGCTGGCGGGCATTCCGGGGTATTCCCCTTCTCGCTGACCAATCGTCAAAGTTCGGTTTGACTCCGACCAGTGCATTGGGATGACAGAGTGCACACCGTGCTCATAGTCGTAACCGTCGCCGGTGTCTTGATAGAGGACGAATTCTCCGTCGGCACCTGTATAGATCCTCAATTCGATAGGCCCCGCAGGTTTCTCGTCCGCGTACTCTATTTCGGGACCGAGGGGAAGAATCGAACCGGCACGCACGTAGAGGGGAATGCGATCGAGAGGCGCGTCAGCATTGATCTCGCGGCTTCCATTTGTCGAAGCTCCCGTCCAGAAGTCGTACCAAGCTGGGGCGTCCGGCAGATACAAGGTTCTGTGAGTAGCATCTGGCTGCAGCACAGGGTTGACGAGGAGCGCAGGTCCGAACATGAACTGATCACCAATGTCCCGAACTCTGACATCGGCGCGCCAATCCATTACCAGTGGCCGCTGGATCGTGTAGTCGTCGTTTGTTACTCGCCACGCCAGGGAATAGACATAGGGCATGAGGCGATAGCGCAGCTTGTCGTAGTTGATAAGAATCGGCTCGACCTTATCGAAGGCCCAGATCTCATTCTGCGGACGGTGACCATGCGTGCGAAAAATCGGGCAGAAGGTTCCGTACTCGAACCAGCGTGCATAGAGCTCCTGGAATTTTGGGTCCTCGACAGGGTTGTCATGCGGCGGCCAATACCCGCCAATATCGGTTGTCCAATAGGGATATCCGGAGAGCGCGAAGTTCAACCCTGCCGCCACTTGGTGCCGCAACCCCCAGTACGAGCCGTACACGTCACCTGACCAGACTGCCGCTCCAACTCGCTGCTGGCCGAGGAACGCAGACCGCGTCAGCAGAAAAACTCGCTTCTGTTCAGTGGAAGCTTTCCAGTGTTCCTGGACCCCCAGCGTGTGCATGAACGGAAAGATGTTCGTGTATTCGGCGCCGCTGCCGATTGAGATCTTCTTATCCCGCAAAATAGCGTCCCCCATGTGGGGCCAATATTCTTCCGGTTCCGCGCTGTCGAGCCAGAATGCGTCCCAACCCAAAGAGAAGAGCTTGCCAGCAAGGTTGTTCCAATAGAAGTCACGCGCTTTGGGATTCGTAGCATCGTAAACATGGGCATTGGGGACATCCAGGTGTTGCTGCGTCATTTGCAGGAAGTTCTGAGACTTGGAATCAAACAGCCCCCAGACGGAAAGCATGGCATGGACGTGTTCATCATGGAGTTGCTTGAGTTCGCCGGGAACGTCGGGGAAATTGGAATTGAAGATCGGATCACCTTCTGATTTCCACCAGAACCAGTCCTGAACAATTCCGTCGAGCGGTATGTGCTGTTCGCGATAGCGATGTGCGATTGCCAGAACTTCTTCTTGCGAAACATACCGGTCCTTCGACTGAAAGAATCCGTACGACCATTTCGGCAGCATCGGGGTGTGTCCGGTAAGATTTCGATACTCGTGGATGAGCTGACCCATCTCTGGGCCGTAAATGAAGTAGTAGTCGACGGCATGACCGGCAAGTGAATCCAAATTAAGTTCCAGCGGGAAGCGATTATCGACATGCGTCAGCGAGGCTGTGTTCCACATCAAGGCATAGCCTTTGCTCGACAACAGCAAAGGAATTGCGACATCGGTGTTGTTTTGCCCAAGTTCGACGGTGGCGCCCCGATAGTTGAACATTCCGCTCTGGTGTTGGCCCAAACCGTAGAAACCTTCCGAGAAATCCGGGGCAAACCTGTCTTCAACGTGAAATGTCTTCTCGCCATTCAGTTCAGCAGGTTCGTAGGTGCGGGGAATCGTGTTCCGCTCGCGCAAGAGATTATCGCCCCCTACCGTGCTGAATTGGACATTGCCCCACCTGAGCGAGAGCTCAATCTTCAGCGTATCGGTGGTGAGGATCGCGGCATCAGTTGTTTCTGACACTTTAAACTTTGCACCTGGACATGATTCCTTTGAATCGAGCATCCACGGCTTAATTTGTCGAGTAGTGGGCGGTTCGGGCGTAGACACGAAATGGATAACGGAGGGACGGCAAACGGAGATGTGAACGCTCTCGTTCCCGATCGTCGCGCTAATACCGTCCTGAGCTTGCGCGTACTTGACTGGAGGTAGCGGGGGCGCATCCCACAATTGGGCAGTTGCCTGTTTCGCCATCCAGGTTAGGCAGCACAGGCCGAAGAAAAGAGAAGTCCAGCTCGATAGAAGTAAGGTCGATCTCATACGCATGACGTTATCGCTAACTGTAACGAACTGCGCAAAGCAAATCCAGACGACAACAAAGTTCTGCCAAGCGAGGGAGCCGTTTTAACGGCTTTGGTTTCGTTTGACTCCTGTTCGCGCCTTTTTTGAAATGTTCTTACTCATGCGTCGTTGTGTCGATTCGCGCACAACCAACTCGGGCTGTAGCACCAAAGTTTGCGGCTTTGGCGGCACTTTCAAATTCAGAATGCCCAATGCAATTCGCGCAGCCTCTTCTCCTATTTTCCGGCTGTGCTGGTCGATGCTGGAGAGTGGAACACGTAGCGAATCATCGTAGTGGAGATTTCCGCAGCCCACGACGGCCAAATCCTCTGGGATTCGAACTCCGTGATCCAGCGCATAATTCATGGCGCCCATTGCCAAAGGATCGTTGAAGCAGAATAACCCGTCAGGTCTGGGATCGAGGCTTAAGAGTTGGCGCATGGCTTCTGCGCCGCCCTGTTTGGTTCCGACATCTCCCTTGCGCTGCGTGATGATGTAATCGTCGATGATTTTCATCCCAGCTTGCGCGAGCGCGCGCTTATATCCTTCCATCCGCCGAATCCCGGGACTGATCTTCGGTCCACAAATGTGAGCAATCGTTTTGCAGCCGATATCAATCAAGTGCTTCGTGGCGAGCATTCCCACGGATTCATCATCTACACCGACGAAGTTCGCCGAAAGACCCGGCAAGCATCGATCGATCAATACATATGGTGTGTTCTGTCTTTCGATGTGAAAGAAAACGTCTACGGTCGTGCGGCACGATGCAATGATTAAGGTATCGAGCCGGCGTGCCAGCAGGTGATTGATCTCGACCTCCTCAAGATCCGGATCTTCGTCGGACGAGGAAACGATCAGATAGTAGCCGCTTTGTCGTAAGGCTTCGGAGAGAGACTTGGCAATTTCCGCAAAGAAGGGATGCAGCAGATCAGGAACAACCAGGCCCACAAGATACGAGCGCCCGGTCACCAGGCTACGGGCAGCGAAGTTCGGACGATAGTCCAACTCTTTCACGCGCGCGAGAACCCGCTCGCGGGTCTCCTGTCCGATGTCAGGATGATTTCTCAGGACCTTGGAAATGGTGATCATGGATACTCCAAGGTCTTTCGCGATGTCCTTCATTCGTATGTTCATAAGCAGTCCGTCACTCTAAGAAGCTCAAATCGCCGTCTGTGAAGTAACCTTCGACCGTAATAGGGTCTTGCCACGGAAGCCAGTTTTCGGTCCCGAGCTTCTGTTGTTGACATCGATAACTTTACCGATTACTTTCCCCCAAGTACAGACATGAGAGCGCTTGTGCTTCGCAAACCGGGCCAGGCTGATCTGGAGACCGTCGCTGATCCGGTGCTCACAGACACGAATGTGCTGCTCAAGGTGCGATTCGTAGGCTTCTGCGGAAGTGATCTGAATTCATTTCGCGGACTCAATCCTCTCGTCACATATCCTCGGATTTTGGGGCATGAAGTAGCGGCCACCGTCCTTCAAGACCTCGGACGCGAAGCCATATTGTCCGCCGGCACGAACGTAGCGGTCTCTCCATACACCAGCTGCGGGAAATGCTCTTCCTGTCTGCACGGACGTTCGAACGCTTGCCAGTTCAACCAGACTCTCGGTGTGCAAAGGGATGGCGCACTGACCGAATTCATTGTGATGCCGCGAGAAAAACTGTATCCCGCTAGGCTGACGCTGAAGGAGTTGTGCCTGGTGGAACCTCTTACCGTGGGATTTCATGCCGTCACACGTGGACGTGTAACCGCCAACGATACGATTGCGATTTGGGGTTGTGGCGGAGTGGGCCTTGGGGTCGTAGCAGCCGCGACTTCCCGGCGTGCGCGAACGATCTGTATTGATGTGGATGACGAAAAACTCGAGCTGGCGCGCATGGCCGGCGCTCAACTCACCATTAATAGCACGCGAGAGCCGCTACACGACCGATTGCTGGAAATGACCGAAGGCCGGGGACCGGATGTTGCCATCGAAGCGATTGGCACCGCAGCTACGTTCCGAGCAGCGGTCGAAGAAGTCGCATTCACCGGACGCGTAGTGTACATCGGATACGCAAAGGAACCGGTCAGTTACGAAACCAGGTTATTCGTTCAAAAAGAATTGGATATTCTCGGCTCCAGAAACGCACAACGGGCGGATTTCGAGGCCGTCATCAAGCTTCTGGAAGCGCAGACGTTTCCCGTTGATCAAGCCGTGAGTCTGGTTGTTCCCCTTGAGCAAGCAGCGGATGCACTGCGCTCCTGGAGCGATAATCCATCACGTTTCAGAAAGATTATGGTCAACATGGATTGATGTTCTTTTTTTGGAGCCGCGTTGCTGCTCGACCAGAAATTGCTGCCGAATTGAGCCGGCAGAAATCGACGATGCGTTTGACGAAAGGGCAATAATGCTTTCACCTCGTTTACTCTCAATTCTAAAAATTTACGCAATTTTATTGCTGTCGTCTGCGGTTTCTATGACGCACGCCCAGAGTGCCACGGCTCCAACCGCCACTCAGGAGCCGGCTAGCATCGATCAAACCTGGCAGAAAGCGAGCAGCAAATACGATTCAGAACGCGTTACGTTGCTGAAAAAGGTCGACACCGTGGATCAACAGGGTCCGTTCCGGGCAGACTGGGAATCACTTCAGAAGTATGAGGTGCCCGAATGGTACAAGGACGCGAAGTTCGGCATTTTCATCCATTGGGGAGCTTATTCGGTCCCTGCTTTCGGCAACGAATGGTACCCGCGAAATATGTACGTGCCAGGATCGCCGGAATATAAGCATCACGTGGCGACCTACGGTCCTCCGGACAAGTTCGGCTACAAAGATTTCCTCCCTATGTTTAAAGCCGAACACTTCGATGCAGCTGCGTGGGCTGAGCTATTCAAGAAATCAGGCGCAAAGTACGTCGTTCCTGTGGCAGAGCACCATGACGGCTTTGCCATGTATGACAGCGGATTGAGCGACTGGACCGCAGCCAAAATGGGACCGCATCGCGACACCACGGGAGAACTGGGCAAAGCGGTGCGGGCTGTTGGACTGCACTTTGGAGTGTCATCGCATCGAGTCGAACACAATTTTTTTCTCGGCGTGGGCCGCAATATTTCCTCTGATGTAAACGATCCGCAATACGCGGCATTCTACGGACCTGCTCACAACTGGTTATCGGCCCCCTGGGGCGTCCCTCTTAACGATGACTTCACTTACGTCTCTTCTGAATGGGCCGACGACTGGCTTGCACGCGGCGGGGAACTTGTGGAGAAATATCATCCCGACATTGTCTACTTCGACTGGTGGATCGGACAGGCTTCGATCCGCCCGAATCTCGCCAAATTCGCCGCCTTTTACTACAACAGTTCTCTGAAGTACGGTGATCACGTTGGAGTGATCAATTACAAAGACTATGCCATGCAAGAACACTCTGGCGTGCTCGACCTCGAACGCGGACAGCTTGGCGATATCCGTCCCCTGTATTGGCAGACCGACACTTCTGTAAGTAACAAATCATGGGGCTATATCAAAGACGACACGTTCAAGTCGCCTGAGTTCGTGGTCCATCAGCTCATTGATATCGTCAGCAAGAATGGCAATTTGCTGTTGAACATCGGTCCACGATCTGATGGCGCCATCCCCGAAGAAGTGCAGCAAGTGCTTCTCGATGTCGGCGCGTGGCTGAATGCGAATGGGGATGCGATTTACGGTACTCGGCCGTGGAGGATCTATGGCGAAGGTCCAACCAAAGTAACGGCGGGATCCTTTCACGATACCGACACGACGCGCTATACAGCCGAAGACTTTCGTTTCACGACCAAGGGCAGTGTGCTGTACGCGATCGGGCTCGACTGGCCGACCAATGGCGAGGCCGTGATTCACGCGCTCGCGTCGACCGCCGGCAGCGAACATGTACAGTCCGTAACCTTGTTAGGCAGCGATGCGAAACTGCAGTTCGACCAGCGCCCGGACGGCCTCCACGTCCGGATGCCGGCGCAGGCTCCAGCCAAATACGCTTATGCACTTCGCGTGATCTTCCCTTGAAGCGTGAGTAATATCTGCTGTTATGACACACCCAAGACCTTGTGCGAGCCGGAGATGTCCGGGCAGGCGTTGACGGAACTGCATATGCTCACAAATCGGAGACGCTTCATCAAAACTGCCGGTAGCATGGGAATTGGCGCACTTGTGCCTTTTCATCTCGTCGATGATCAAACACCAGATCGAATTCCCTCGGAGCCACATGGCCTGCTTGCTTACTGCTTATTAGATGTGCGTTGTCATATCATGCTGGGCAAAGGAGCAGTATCAATCCGAATCATGTTCACGCGAATCATCGTTTGTCTTCTCTTGACCCTGATCTCGGCCCCAGGCTTGTCTGGCGCTGATTTTACGATGAAGGTGACCGACAAGAACTACCTCGATACCCAAGGCTTCAGCGTATTTCTTTACGACAGCACGTACCATCCCATTTTCGTGGACCAGAAGAACACGGCGATGGAGATGATTCTCCACGGCCAGCGCATCGCCACCAACGGCGACGTGCGCCTGATGCCCACGCCCGAGCAGTGGGACCTCGTCGCAACTCTCAAAGATCGCCATGCCGATAAAGCGAACAACCGGCTCAGCGCCGACCTCGCTTTCCCGACCTTTGACTTCAGTTACACACTGGAAGTGGCTGCGGAACCCGGCGGCGTGAAGGTCAGCATCAATCTCGACAAGCCGCTACCGCCGAAACTGGCAGGCCGCGCGGGCTTCAACCTAGAGTTCCTTCCTTCGATCTACATGGGCAAGGCGTACCTGGTGGACGGAACTAAAGCCGGCATCTTTCCGCGTACCCCGAACGATCCGATGACGACGGTTTTGCCCCTGCCGGATGAACCAAAAAAGGCGTACTACCTGGAAGACTGGGATAAGGCCAAGGGATACACACAGCCGCTGCCGTTAGCCGAGGGCAAAAGCATCTCCCTTGGGATCGACGACGCGCTGGCCCGCGTGAACGTCGTTTCGGATACAGCCAACCTGATGCTGTTTGACGGACGCGATCGCGCGCCAAACGGCTGGTTCGTGTTGCGCTCCCTGATCCCTTCGGACAAGACCACCGGAGCCATCGTCTGGCACATCAGGCCAGACGTGATCCCGAACTGGACGCGGCCGGCGGTCATCGCGCACAGCCAGGTTGGTTATGCACCGGGCTTCTCCAAGGTGGCAGTGCTCGAACTCGACCCGAAGTACAACGCTCCGAAGACGGCCCGAGTGCTGCGTCTGACGGAAGATGGATCTTACAAGCAGGTGTTCGAGGGGCCAATCCCGCCCCCAACACCGTGGCTGCGCTATGCCTACTCGAAATTTGACTTCACCCCTGTGAAGGACGCCGGCCTTTATGTGATCGAGTACGCAGACCAGCGTACGGCACCCTTCCCCATCTCAGACAATGCATACGCGAACATCTGGCAGGACAGTCTGGACCATCACCTTGCGGCGCAGATGGATCACGTTTCCGTTCGCGAAGGTTACCGCATGTGGCATGGCGCCTCGCACCTGGATGATGGCCGCATGGCGCCCGTCGTTGGGGAGCAATTCGACGGCTGGAACCAGGCTACGGCAACGGACGGAAAGTACAAAGGCGGCAATCACATCCCTGGGATGAACGTAGGCGGCTGGTACGACGCCGGCGACTTCGACCTCGAGGAGCCTGCGCAGCTGAGCGTGATTCAGAGCCTCGCGCTGGGATATCGCGAATTCAACCTCAGGTACGACGAGCTTATGGTAGATGAAGCCGCCCGCGAGGTTGAGATGCACCGTCCCGATGGCGTGCCGGATACGGTGCAGCAAGTCAAGCATGGCGCGCTGCTCATCCTGGCGCAGTTCCACAACATCGGCCACGCCATCCGCGGCACTCATGAGCCAGATCTGCGCCAGTACACACAGGTGGGCGACGGAGCGTCGAAAACTGACGGCCGCATTTACGACCCGAAGCTCGGCCCGAACGAGACCAAGGGCGAGTACTCCGGCAAGCCCGACGATCGCTGGATCTTCACCACGAACAACTCGTACTTCCAATGGAATGCCATCGCGGCGCTGGCTGCTGCGGCGGATACGCTGAAAGGCTGGGACGACGCATTAGCGAAAGACTGTCTAGAGACCGCAATCAAAGCATGGAAGGACACGACGGCAAATCCAACGCTGTATCCGACAAGCGCCGGGCCAGACCGAGAGGCTCCCGCAGGTGGTGTGCTCGCGGCGTCTCAGGGTATGGTCTCTGGCGCGCAAGGTCGTAAGCCAAAGAGCAGTTCGGGTACGCCAGCAAACTCTGGCGCGCCAGGCGCTCCGGCAGCTCCGCCCGCTGGCTCCGGCCGGAGTCGATCTTTCGTCGGCATGGACTGGTCCGCGGCTCTGGAACTGACCATCGCCACAAATGGTGCCGAGCCCTACAAGTCCCGCCTGAAGGAATTGTTCCCTCAGATGATCACTCCGGAACAGATGGACTTCAATGGTTGGAAAGCCGTCCGGGCATTGCCTTACTTGGATGCGAGCGCGAAAGATCAAATGCGCGAAGCGGTGAAAACATACATGGCAGGTTTGGACAAGCGGCTGGACGAGACGCCATTCGGCGTGCCCCCGAGCCTCGGCACTTGGGGCGGATCTGGCGCAGTGGTGGACATGGCGATTCGCATGTATTTCCTGCACAAGGCGTTTCCGGATCTCGTGGGCCCCGAATACACACTTCGCGCGGTCAACTACATTCTCGGCACGCACCCGGTATCGAGCAGTTCGTATGTAGCCGGAGTGGGCACGGTCTCGAAGACGATGACGTACAGCAACAATCGCGCCGACAATGCTTACATCCCGGGTGCCGTGATTCCGGGATACATCATCATCAAACCGGATTTTCCGGAGTGCATCGACGACTTCGGATTCCTCTGGTTTGAGGATGAAGCCGTCGTTGCGGGTTCGGCAAGCTGGGTCGTGGCCGGCAACGCGGCGAACGCGATCATTACGGAATCGAAGTGACCAAGTGCTAAAAGCGCCCGGCGGCCTCGAGGAGCGTTGGTGGCTATCTTCTCAAGAAGCGAAACCTATGGGATACTCGCTTGTGGCAGGCTTTTCACGAGTCGAAATGCGAAAAGATTTTCGTACAATAAACGTACAATGGAATCGGCAATGGTGCCTTTTTTGCCCCTCTGGCCATACGAAGAATCAATAACTTACGTGCTGTCAACACGCTGAATAGTTCGACTCCCGCCGCCTCCACCAATATAAACTATTGATATTAATGTCAAGAAACACATGGACGGTCTCCGGGCAGCATGCAGCAAAGTCTCGGTAGTTTCCTTCCAAGCGGTCGTCTAGCAGCGTGCCTCGCTCAGCCTTGAGTCGATTGACGATTTAGCGACATCGAAATCCCTCAGCTCACAAAGATGAGAACTTCCGAGGAGCGAAAATCAGGGATGGTTCGGGTCAACTCGAAGATAGGCGAAAAGCAGTGACTTGCCGCTGGGCTTGTGATTGCCTCTGTTGGGCTCGACAGTTACAAATACCGCATCGATTTGTGCCAGTGTTTTCGGGTCATCACACTTGAGAATCCAGCGCTTTTTCGTGGCATTATCCTCGTAAAAAACGCCCAAGTTGATGGCTTGCTGCCGGTCTGGACCCCGTAGACCCCATGCTTGGAACGTGCTCGCCCGTTTCAGTGCTGTCTGCTGGTCGAGGTCGTAAGCATAGAAAATCAGCGACTTGCCTCGGGTATAGAAAACGCGACCGTACGGCTTCTTGGTTACGCCGGTGCCAGCCACTTCATAGATTTCCGCGATGTAAAGATCGCGGGCACCGATTACGTCCCTAATATCGCGATCATGGGCGAGAAGTTCATCTCGCTGCTCAACAGCAGCCTGTTGCTCTTGAAGTTGCTGAGTGAGGTCGTTGAGCTTGGACTCTGAGGCTTTGGTACAGGCAGCATCCCGGGCAGATTGCTGAGCTAATGAGTCGAGTTTCTCTTGTAGCGAATGGGAGTTGTTCTCCGCCGATTCCAGCTTTTGCGCAAGTACGGCTTTTTGCTCGCTGAGATCCTGTTTCGTTGCATCACCGGAACGCAGATTGCTCTCAAGCTGGGTCTGCGCCACTTTCAGTTCGCCGATCTCCCCGGACTGTCGGGCAAGCTGCCGCCGAAGATCCGTGATCATCTTGTCGCGTGCGAGCTCTGCCTTGGCGATCACGCTGTCATGGCCGGCATCGCTCAATTGTTCTTCAAGAGAGGCTTGAGCAGGGCCGTGCTCGTTCTGGACGGGTTGTGCTGGGGGGGCTTGGACGGTTTCAGTCGCCCGCCGCACGCCGACACGGTAAGCGAAGAAACCGATGGCCACAAAAAGCAGAATTCCGGCGGCATAGAGCATCCAGAGGTTCCGCCAGGCGGACTCGCTGGAGAATGGGAGGATGCGATGGGGAAAATACGAAGAACCGTTTCGGCGACCGGTCCGATCAGCTCGGTCCTTTTCCTCACGGGCCAGGCGGTCGAGTAGTGCTTTTTCCGCCTTTTCCTGAGACCAATCGCCAGTAGTCGTCGGTACGTTTTCAGGCACTTCGCTGGCGGCGATCGCGGGAATCACATAACTGACGATCGATTCATACTGCCGCAGCGCTTCGCGGCAGGACGCACAAACGGAAAGGTGCTGCTCTAGCCGTTTCTGCTCGTCATCGGATAGCTTGCCGGTGGTCGGCGCAGCGCAGAGTTCTAGGAACTCGTAATGGGGTCCGCTTTGTGACACTGCCCCTGCTCCTAGATTGGACAATCCCGTATCATACTGCTCTCGTGCCCGGCAATTTGCCACCAAAAATCTGCTTTCGCAGCCGTTCCAATCCTCGGAATGAATGGTGCCGGACATTTCCCTTGGTCTGACCCAGCATGTTCGCAATCTCATCCAGCGTATAGCCCTCGATGAAGTGCAGCCGAAGAGTCTTCTGCTGGTCTTCCGACAGCGCTCCGAACATCTTTTGCAAGTCCAATTCAGCCAAAATTGAGTCAACTGGATCTTCGGAATGCCCACATCGGGATTCCGCGAGCTCGAATGATTGCTCATCGAGTTCGACTTGCGAATAGAAATGGCGGGAATTGAGATAGCGCCGCCGTGAAATGGCGCGGCGATAGGTCATTTGCAGAATCCAGAACTGCGCCGAGGCTTTGGAACTGTCGAAGGTTCTGCAGAGGCGATGCACTAGTAAGAAGATGTCCTGGACCAGGTCGTCTGTTTCAGATGCATCTCGCAGAACGCGGTAACCGACTCCACGGACGATACGTGCGTATCGGCGAAACAAGGATGCGAGCGCGTCGAGGTCGCCCTTGCAGATATTAAGGATCAAGTGCTCGTCAGATAGCTCGTCGGAGGTGGTGCGTAGCGAACAGGAATCGTTAGTCTGCACCTCACCTTCACATTTTGCGAGCCCTGGGAATCGACTTGTGATGGAGGAACTCAAACCGCCTCCAAAGAGGCGCACGCTTGTCTTCTCAAAATGCAGAATGCATTCCGTGGGAATACATTCATCAACATGTCACGCTGCTCACATTCATGCCGACCGGCAAAAAGCACGTTCAGCCCCTTTCCGGACCTGAGAAGGCGTTTGGGGAAGCTTTTCGGAGCGCGCGAAGAAGGCAGCAAATTTCGCAGGAGAGAGTTGCCCAGGAAGCAGAGTGTGACCGAACCACCATCAGCCTTATTGAACGCGGTTTAGTCAGTCCTAAGCTGGCGACCATAACAAGAATGTGCCGCGCCATTGACACGAAACCGTCCGCGGTGATGCGCAAGATGGAAGAATCGCGTTTTTACATGGCTTAGCTCTTTATTTACCCCTAAAAGATCACCTTGTCAATTAAATATACCCCTTACGGAGCGTTTCCACTTTTGCTTGTGACCGTTATCGTCCCCTTATCCATCCATGAATGAGGCTACATTGTTCGGTCAGCTGCTTCGGGCAACACGAAAGGCCCACAATGTGGGCCTCGCAAAGCTCGCCGAAAAAGTCGGCATAGGAGCCAAGCATCTTGGCAGGATTGAACGGGGCGAGAAACTGCCGTCTTTCGAACTCATCATCGCGCTAGCCAATGCAATGGGTGTTTCACCATCAGAATTCTTCGCGTTCGAGAATGTTAAGGCCGATCCGAAGGCTGTAAGGGAACGATTGCGTCACCTACTTGACAAGCGAGATCTCGATCAGCTCATGAGAGCGTACCGTGTCTTGAGGGCCTCGCTGAGTCCTTAGACAATGCCGAGCTCTCGACTATCCCACAGTATCAGCCAGTTGTAGGCGCAGGTGGATAGGACGATCCTCGCATTCTGCCGCTATACGAACAGTCCGTGTCGCCGCGATGGTCGAGTGGATAGCTGCCAGAAATGCATCGACCTGTTCCGGCAAGTTGGGTCAGGACGGCGCAGCACGATGCTCTGATATCCGCCGAAGCTGTCCGACAATTGGTCAGTTTGTTCAACTCGTCAAACTATTTCGAGCTCTTGACTTCTTCTAATTTCATGTTTTTTCCCTTTCTGCCGTTTCCGGCTTGTTTCTTCCTTCACTTGAGCGGCAGCGGGAAGAAACAAGGCGGGACGGTGAAAGGGACAGAACGGAGGCCGAAGGAGGGTGGCAGGGCGTGAGTGAAAGCGGTGAGTGCCAAACGGGGTTGGGGTGAGTTTGGTGCGAAAGCGGCGCAGTCCGAAGCGCCCGCCCGAGCCGCGGCCGCTTGGGTCATCCCCGTCACTTAGTCTGCCATCAATAGTAGCGATCCACAGTTTCCTTGTATTACACTCCGTAATACGGTAGACTGATGGGTATTAGCGATATGACTTCTCCTCTGACTTTGAGACTTGACGCGAAGACCAGAAAGCGGATCGAGCGCATCGCTCGCCGCAGACAAGTCTCCGTCTCCGAGGTGATACGTCTCGCGATCGCAGCGTGGGCGGAGCAGCAAGAGCCGATCGCCGCGCCCTATGAGGCGATCGCGGATTTGATCGGGGTGGTCCATGGCGGGATGCCCGGTCGCTCCACTCAGATTGGCCGCCGATTCTCAGAAATCCTCCAGAAGCGGCGGAATCACAAGTGATCCTCATCGACGCTGGACCGCTCGTGGCGCTGGTCGATGCTGACGATCAGTACCACGAAAAGTGCGTCGATAGCTTGAAGAGCTTGCAAGAGCCCTTGGTCACCGTGTGGCCTCCCCTCGTCGAAGCTGTCTATTTGCTGGGGGATCTTCCACAAGCCCAGGAAGCTCTCTGGGAGATGTTGGCGCGAGGAGCCGTGCGACTCCTCACCCTCGACCTGGTAGACATACCCCGCATACGAGAGCTCATGATCAAGTATGCCGACCGCCCGATGGATCTCGCGGACGCGGCACTTGTCAGAGTGGCTGAGCGAGAAGGCATCAGGAGGATCTTCACAGTGGACCGCGACGATTTCACGGTCTATCGTCTTCACGGAAGGATCGGCCTCGCAATCGTCCCTTAGGAGAACTCCAGAATACGGGTCACCGTTGACCCGATAGGCTCGACCCAGTTGGGTCGCTCAGCCATCTTTGGTGCGCTAACTTCCTCAGGCGGGAGCAATCCAGAAGCAGAGTTCATGCCGTTAGAGTGCAAGCCGTGCTGGCGTGCTAACTCGCCCACAGACTAGATCGTGCTTCTCAGTGCTTCTCGTTGGCGAGATCGGCCGAAGTTAGAGGCAGCAATGCGAGATGAGATGACTCTGCTACACGGCGCCGGCGTCGGATCAGCCTTCCGAAATCGCGGAAGTGTCCGGATGCTATCTCGGTTTGGACCAGATCCAGCCGCAAGCGGTTCATCCGTCTTCGCCGTACCCGGAAGGAAGAATTGAGAGACCTTCCTCGTCGACCCGAGCAGATATTTTACGTTCCGCTAGCGGAAAAGAAGGCCGAAGCGTACTGGGTATAGCATGACATTCTGGGTACGGTCACACCCTAGTGGCAACGCCAGTTGATATTTCTGCAATCACCGCATTCCCCCGTTTTCACTGGCGAAAATAGGCCACTCATTTATTTTCGCTGGCTTTTCAAAGCACGCGCGTAGCCTTTCAGGTACCAGTTACTCTTGGCGTCGGGGATTGCAGAATGTAGCAGGCCGCAAACCAACCTTCTCAGTCAGTCCTGATGGGGATTTACAAGTAACTTGTTTCCCCCAACCTCGGGGAGCTTCACGTGTGTTGCGCCGTCCACGGCGAGCTGGCGGGCTATGCGCCTTTCCTCTTTCTTCGCTGCATCGCGTCGGCACCGCTCCTCGATAGACAGAACTGCTTCTGGGGAAGACTTGCCGAACCGTTTGGAGTAGAGCTCTTCGATAAACTGCGGCAGGGGCAGCTTCCACGGCTCCTGCTTGTGGTTATCGATCTTGCCCAACTTCGCCGGGTTCATCCCCAGTTCGCGGGCCATTTGGACCTGGGCGTGAGACAAATGGTGGCGCTTTCGCGCCTCGATCCATGCCTGCATCTTCTGAGTGGGCTTCTTCGTCTTCTTGGCCATACCATTATTTTCCTTCTCGACAAACCTCCTATATCTTCCGCATCTGACATGGTCGGTCGGGGCGATGGGGGCAGATTCGGGTCGAGGCCGTTCTGCTACCCTTGAGGTCGATTCTTTGCTTGCTCCATAGCGATCTGGTTGACATGTGACAACGCCTTCGACCCAGAGGCCCCCTCGATGGCCTTCAAGGCAATGTCCTGCACCTGCAGCTTGGCGTCTACTAGTTGCTTTTCGAGCATTACGATCTGAGAAGCTTGGCGGGCCAGAGTCTCCTCCAGGGTCCTCACATGCAGTTCAGCAAGCCGCTTTTCGGTCTCCGCGTCCTTCTTCAGAACAAGCACCTCCTGCTCGAACTTAGCTTCCGTCTCGCGTCGCACCCGCAACGCTGCACTCTCCGCCTCACTCTGGAGACGTGCAGGAAAATCCTCACCTTCCCTCCGTAAACGCGTCAGTTCGTCCTCGCGCTCTTTCAGTTCCGCCTCACGCTGTCTCCACGCTTTCTCCAGAACCTCCTGACGCTCCTGGTTCTTTTTCTCCGCTAGGCGCATCTCTTCTTCATACTTGTCCTGAGCTTTCTTGGGCTCGAGCGTCTTCTTATACTCATAATCTTCGATCTCGCGCTGACGCTGCTTCTTAAGATTCTCGTCCTGCTCCTTGCGCTCACGTTCCATTCTCGCCGACTCTTCCTCCCACGCCTGGCGCAGCGCACCTATCTCTGCCTCCGCACGCTGCTTTTCCCGCGCATAATCCTGCACGATCTGATCGAGCGCCGTGGCCGCCACGTCCATCTTATGGATCTGCTCCAGTTCCTTGCGCTCGAGCGCTACTGCCTCCCGCACCGTGGCCAGTACCTTCACCTCCTGCGTGAGCTGCTCGGAAACATCGGCTAGCGCCTTGCCGACCTCGAGTCCCAGCCCTGAAATTTTCTGCACTACAGCCTCGACCGTTATACCCTCGGCGGCTTGTCGGACCTCGGCCGCGCGCAATCGCGCGGCCCCTTCGGCCTTGGCGTCTGCGGCCTCGCGCGCAGATTCCACCTGCTCTTGGATCTCCGCGAACTCCTGCTGCATTTCCGCTCTGCTGCGCTTTGCTCGCACGGGTGCTTTCATTGCCTTCACGGGCATAGTCGTGTTCCTTTCGCAGGAAGATTATCAGATTTCAGCCCTTCACATTCACTAGACGTATGACCGACTTTTTTGCGCAAAGCCCTGCTTGACATGCTCGAAGAACCGTCCCAGTTCCGGACCCACTCCTGAGACGTAATCTTCTAAGTCCGCTAAGCCTAACTTCCGGCGCTACTAGATTCGCGAACGCGGTCGATTTTTTTCTCTAACGAATTTGAGCGTACCTCTGGAATGTGGGGTGGGGCGCAAGAGCATGATGCAGGCCGTCAAGGATATCTTCGCGAATCAACCGGGCAGACCCAAGCCCGTTATCCAGACGCTGCCTCCGCAACCCGGTGTCCCTCTGGTTTTGGGCTCTGATTCCGCCTGCGGTGCCGGAGCGGACCGACGGGGCTCCCGGTTCTCAGCGAGATCGTGCCGGACTCAACCGACTCTGGCACTCCTGCCAAGGCTACCTCGGATGGCATTGCGAAAACCGCCCTAGACCTGGTCGAAGACGGGCTGACATTCCTGGAGTCGTTTGGCTCAGGCGACGCTGGTCGACATAGCGAGGGCGTCGACGGCGCCACAACTCAGTTTCCTTTCTCGGCTCTGTTCCAGGACTGGTTCCGGGAGGCTGCCCGCTGCTGAACACGGCCATCGATTCCGACGATGGCAATCCTCGGCTGCGAACCAAAGCCCGCCAGGCTCTCAGTTCCTTGCTTGATCGGCTGCAATCAATTGCCGAGGAGGGGCAACGACGAGGCGAGGTGCGTGCCGCTGTCGATTCGGAAGAATTGGCCACCTTGATTGCAGCTACGCTTGAAGGCAGCATAATGGTGAGCCGTTTGCAGAAGAAGGAAGAGCCTCGTGACCTTGCCGTCCGTCATCTAGAGGAATACCTCGAAACCAAAGTTCGTTCGCGGAAATCGAAGGCCGGAGCCGACAAGCCATGAGTACTCAAGAAATTCAGTCCCTTCTCGTTCATCCTGCGCCACGGCTGGTCGCTTACGCTACATCAATTCCTCAATGAAAGTCCGGGTCATGTCCTTGGGAATACGGTTGTCAGCGTGTACTAAGGGACCGTCATCCAGCACAGGCTCCGCTCCGTGGAGAGTCGGCACATCGGTGCGTTCGAAAAACTTGCCGATTGGAATCTCTTCATCCCACAGCAGAGATTTCCCCATCGCAGCCATCCAGTCCGTTGCATCGTATCCCTTTTCGTCCTCGAGCTTCTTCACGCGCGGGCGGAACCATTGGTAGGTATTGTCGTGGTTGTAGGTGACGCACGGGCTGAAGACGTCCAGAAACGAGAAGCCCTTATGCTGGATGCCCTGCTTGATCAGTTCGGTCAAATGTTTTTGTTCCGCGCTGAACCCGCGGGCTACAAATGTCGCTCCGGCGGCGAGAGCTAACGAGATTGGATTCACCGGAGCTTCGACACTTCCAAACGGCATGCTTTTCGTTTTCATGCCCAGGCGACTGGTGGGTGAGGTCTGGCCTGTCGTGAGGCCATAAATCTGGTTGTCCATCACGATATAGAGCAGGTCAACGTTGCGGCGCATGCTGTGCACGAAGTGATTGCCGCCGATGCCAAAACCGTCACCGTCGCCGCCCGTCACCAGTACGGTCAGCTCGTGGTTCGCAAGCTTGACGCCTGTGGCCACGGCCAGAGCCCGGCCGTGCAAGGTATGCATGCCATAGGTATTAATGAAGCCAGGAAAGTTTGACGAACAGCCGATACCGCTGATGGTGACCACATTGTGGTTCGGTATCTGCAGATCGACCAGAGCCTTCTGGACAGCGGCGAGCACTCCAAAGTCCCCGCACCCGGGACACCAATCGGGATCGACTTTGCCTTTCAGGTCCGACATTGCT
>Ga0222749_10000548_pt1 | contig 22577 bp, 17 predicted proteins | sample IncBWH2Mmetat_FD_197234 | JGI IMG/M metagenome (GOLD analysis project Ga0222749, IMG submission 197234) | Metatranscriptome of lab incubated forest soil microbial communities from Barre Woods Harvard Forest LTER site, Petersham... | ecosystem: Environmental > Terrestrial > Soil > Temperate... | reverse complement strand
CTCGTAGTACCGAATCGCCGATGCTTGGAGTCCAACTTGTCGCGCCACGTCGGAAATCGTTAATTCTCGCATACGGACATTCTAGATCACCCCTCTCCGATCAACATCCGAATGTTAACAGATTCTTTACAACAAACCCGTTGCCTTAAAGTCGACTTTAAGTTGTAGCGTAGTAAATAGAGCGGGAGAGCATCCAGAGCTTTGCCGCCAGGAGCAGAAGTATTCATGCAGAAAATGAAAGCGATATTGATGCTCGTGCTGTGGTTGACTTCAGGCAACATGTTCGCCCAAGTCGGCCAGCAGCGCGTTGACGCCAAGGAAACTGCCAGCCTCGACGCAGAACGGGAAAAGCACGCTCTGCAGGTCTTGGCGAAGCTCACCGAGAAAGTGATCGTGTCTGCCGCTGATGCCATGCCCGCCGACAAGTATGGCTTTGCGCCAACGGATGGTGAATTCAAGGGCGTGCGTACCTTCGGTCAAATGGTGAAACACCTGTCCGCAACCAACTACATTCTGGCCGCGGCGGCCTTGGGAGAGGAGCCACCGGCAGATGCTGGCGACGAGCTTGGGCCTGAAGCTGTGAGAACGAAGGCCGAAATTCTCAATTACCTGAAAGGCTCATTTGCATATCTGGACAAAGCAATCGAAGCTATCGGCCAGAAGACTGTGCCGGTTAAATCCTCGCCGATCTCGCCCCTGAAAAGCACTGAGGCAACTCGCCTGGCATTGGTGGTGGAGTCCCTGGCGCATGCTTTTGACCATTACGGACAAATGGTCGAGTATCTGCGCATGAACGGCGTGGTTCCGCCCGCGAGCCGGCCATGAAGCACGGTTCTGATGACATGCCGATAGCTTGCTGTTTGACGAGCGCGGAACTGCGCGAGCGTGCGGCAACGCTCCTTGCTCAATTCAGGTCTGCTGTGATCGGGACGGAAGAACTCCGGGATGGGTATGCTTTCCGCGTTCCCGGCGATGGCAAGTGGATTGCGATGATAGCGAAAATGATTGTGGCAGAAAGGGAGTGTTGCCCCTTCCTGACATTCGAGTTGGTTGCCCAACCTAATATGGGGCCGGTAATCGTCCGCGTGACTGGCCCCGCTGGTATCAAGGACTTCTTGAAAATTATCTTGTGTAAGGCCGATGCGTCTATCCAGCAGTGAGTCGGCAGCTCGGAAGTTGTGAGGTTGTTGGCGTAACATCGCGATAGCACGCATCGACCACGAAGGAGGCCCGATGCCACAGATCTCGACGCAAGAGTTCGAACGGCTGCCTCTGCGGGTTCACGACTTTCTTGCCGGCGTGTCCCTTCATGACGTGTGGGCCATCGATCTGCCGCGTACCCGCTCCGGCATCACGCTGGATGAGTTTTTGCGGATGGCAAGCACGCGATCGCAAGTGGGTTGCGATTGTTGCGAAAATGATTGCAGCAGAAAGGGGCATCTGCTTACAGGCTCGCCGGTCGTGCGCGCGCTCCTAAACATCCGTTTCTTCGTCGGCCGGCTCTTTGGTTGGGATCGCGAGCCAGCCGCAACCGCGTGGGAAACCTTCACAACGCGTCTGACAACCGCAGACCGCTCGAAGTCCCTTGTGCCGGCGGGCACGCGCGAGGGACTTTTCCGCGTCGTGTACCGCTTCGAAAACGAGCAGCTCCTCGAGCTGATCAACCGCACCGCCCACGCCGCAGCGCTGAGCGCCCTCGTCGAAACGGCAAATGCGTACCGCTTCTATTTCGGCGTTTATGTGTGCAGCGTCAGTCGCTTCACGCCGGTCTACATGGCCCTGATCGACCCGTTCCGCAAGCTGGTCGTCTATCCGTCACTCCTTCGCGCCATCCGCGCGAAGTGGAATAAAACCTTCGGCACGGCCTGACAACGGAACATCTTTTCATGAGAATGTTGCGGTAGCGACAGAAGCAATCAGACACATGGATGCATTCGGGCCGAGATTCTGAGCGAAGCCGAAGAACCAGACGAGGCTCTGAACTACGATCAAAAGTGCATGGAATGAAATAATGGCGGAGAGAGTGGGATTCGAATCCACATACAAACGTACATTCAACAACATACAGGGCGACGGATGGCATATAAATATATAGAAAGCACTATTAGACGAGAAAACGGATTGCAAATGGATTGCGGGATTCGGGATCAACGGAACTTGCCTCGGCCCTATTTTGCATCGTAAAATGCCTTCCTAAGTTCGGCATCTCTGCAAAGTGGAAATAGGGTTTATGGTCAGTTCGTCTCACTCCGAGTCGAATGTCAGTTGTGTGCCGGCAGATGCACCGGGCGTCACTTATCTCTTTGGGCCGTTTCGTCTGGATCCCGCAGAACGCGTGCTAACCAAATCCGGCTTGCAGGTGCCACTGGTGCCCAAGTCGTTTGACACCTTGCTGCTTCTGGTGCGGAGCGCGCCACACCTAGTCGCCAAGTCCGCTCTCATGAGCACGGTTTGGCGGGATTCGTTCGTCGAAGAGGCAAACCTGACGGTGGCGATCTCTTCGCTGCGTAAAGCCCTGGGAGACGACAATCCGGAAGAGAGACACTTCATCCAGACCGCATCGAAAATTGGCTATCGATTCGTCGCAGAAGTCGAGCGTGTGGCCCCGGGATCGGACGCTTTGTCAGCCGCGGCTGCTGATGCAGAACCCGCTCGTATCGCTCCAACCCACGCAGTCCAGATGAGTTCGGATGAAGAACCGCGCTCTTCACGTCGGCGCCTTGCGTGGTACGCTGCAGCATTCATTGCTGTGGCGCTGGCAATGGGGGCGTTCACTTGGCAGCGGGGCTTGGGAAAATCATCTCCCATTCGTTCTGTTGCCGTCTTGCCATTTCGGATGACTGGAACGCCAGGGCAGAATACTTATTTGGGCGTTGGCGTCTCGACTGCCTTGATCAATCAGCTGAGTGGAGGTACAGAACTCATGGTGCCTTCCGCCGGGGCGGTTTCGTCGGCGGTCAAAGGGCCGGTTGGAGACCCGGTTTCTGCCGGTCACGAACTTGGGGTGGACGCGGTCCTGGATGGCGACATTCATTTTTCACAGGCTGGAATCACCGTCGACGCCACGCTGACGCGCGTCTCTGACGGCAAGAAGACCTGGTTTCTTACGTTTACAGAACCTGCCGATCCGAACTTGAGCTTGGCGGATGTGCTCGAGGAGAGGATTGCCACCCGTATTTCGTCGTCGCTGGCGGACCTGGTCGCGATCCGCGGTGCGCGGCGCTCCGACTCCCGCAGCGACAAGGCGAGGACCGCGTATCTGCGCGGCCGCTACTATTGGAATCGAAGAACGGAAGACACGCTGAGGAAGAGTATCGCTTCATTTCAGGAGGCAATCGCGGAGGATCCGAATTATGCGTTGGCATATGCAGGACTCGCGGATTCGTATGCGCTGCTGGCGTCCTTCTCGATTGAACCCGGGCGCCAGGCCAGCTCGAGTGCCCGTTCGGCAGCGCTCAGTGCTATCCATCTGGACCCATCCCTCGCAGAGCCCCATGCGTCACTCGGCATGATCGCCTTTTTCACGGATTGGGACTACAAAACCGCCGAAGAGGAATTTCAGAAGGCCATTGCGCTGGAACCAAATTACGCCACTGCACACCACTGGTACGCGCTCGACCTGGCCGCGGTGAACCGGCCCGACGAGGCGCTCTACGAAATACACAAAGCCGAGCAACTTGAGCCTCTTTCACCCATCATTTCGACAAATGTCGGATGGATTCTCTATTTGAACCGGCGCTATCCTGATGCCGAGCAGGCGCTGCAGCGAGTATTGGAGATCGATCCCACGTTCGTTCGGGCACGCACAAGGCTGGGTATTACGTATACAACCGAGGGGCGTTACAAGCTTGCCGTCCAGGAACTCAGCCAGGCCCTGAAGCTTTCAGGTGGCGATCCTTACATCAAGGGACTCCTGGGTGCAGCACAGGCGCACTCTGGTGAGCGTGCCGGAGCAGAACGGCTGGTGGCACAACTAGTGAAGGAGAGCCGGCAGCACTATGTCCCGCCCTTCAGCATCGCTCTCATTTACATAGGATTGGGCCGTCGTACTGATGCCCTTAGGTGGCTGCAAAAGGCTTATGAGGACCATTCCACCTCGATGGTATACGCAAGAGTTGATCCCGAACTTGATCTCATCCGCAGCAACTCTGACTTCCAAAACATTCTCGCTCAAATGAAATTCTGACCTATCGCCTTTGCAATCTTTCGGTTGCTGGACCGCTGTCGCAATCAAGCTCACTGAAGTCGCAGCAACAACTGCTCTTTAGATTTTTTTAAGGTTTTTTTATGAGTTCTTAAAGGACTTAGAGGAGACCGTCCGGCCACAATCCAGCCCACTCTGATTACAGCCGCCACGAAACATTTTTGTGACGGACAACTGCGTATCAGGAAGGCACTGCGATGGCCACATATCTGAATGATCAAGAGATAGTCGAAGCGCCCACACAAAGCGATACGAATATCCGCGCTGATGCGTCAGACTATCGCGCAGCCTTTCTGGTTGGGCTTGTGGGTTGGACTCTCGATGCCTGCGATTTCTTCCTGGTCGTATTTCTACTGACAACGATCGCGCGAGACTTCCATCAGTCCGATGGGGCGATCGCGCTCAGTCTCACCGCAACCCTCGCTTGCCGTCCAATTGGCGGCCTGGTCTTTGGCCTGCTGAGCGACCGGTATGGACGCAAGAAGCTCTTGATAGCGAACCTTGTGCTTTACTCGTTGGTGCAGTTACTGACTGGCATGTCCACGACGTTCGTTGGGTTTTTGCTTGCACGAGCCACATTTGGAGTGGTTATGGGCGGCCAGTGGGGCGTGGGCACCTCGCTAGCCATGGAAAAAGTCCCTTTGCGGCTACGCGGACTGCTCTCGGGCCTATTGCAGCAGGGATATGCTCTTGGATACCTGATTGCGGGTTTTGCTTATGCGCTTTTCAGCGGACCTTGGGGATGGCGCATACTGTTTGTCGCCACCGGAGTTCCCGCGATTCTAACAGCCATCTACCTGGCCTTCGCTGTGCGCGAGTCTGCTGCCTGGGAGAAAGGCAGAAGCAGGTCGTGGGTGGAGCTGTCGCAATCACTCAAGGCCAATTGGAAACTATTCGTTTTTCTGGTCACCTTCATGTTAGCCCTGCATATGTCGTCGCACGGCACCCAGGACATGTATCCAACCTACCTTGAACGGCAGTGGGGCTTTGCACCCTGGCAGAAAACGATTCTCACCGCGGTCGCGATGGTTGGAGCCATTGCAGGTGGCCTCCTGTTTGGGCATGTTTCGGACCGCGTAGGACGACGAAGGTCTATCATGCTGGCGCTCGGTGCAGCGATCTGTCTGGTGCCACTCTGGGCATTTGCACCCAGCGTGGGCCTCCTGTTTGGAGGGGCATTTCTGCTGCAATTTTGTGTGCAAGGGGCCTGGGGCGTAGTGCCTGCATACGTTGCAGAACTTTCCCCGGCGTCGGTGCGGGCTTTCCTTCCTGGCTTTGCCAATCAGTGCGGGGTAGTATTGGCGAGCGGGATCGTCTATGTGGAAGCGACGTTTGCTCATCGGCTCTCCTATGCCCGCGCCATGGCCATCTGTGCCGTTGTTGTATTCTTCATTGCGATCCTCGTGACCGCTTTGGGAAAAGAGAACCCCGCGCCGCAGCTTGAAGGATGAAGCAATGCTGGGAGTGGACATCATTCAACCAGATTGATTCCGAATTGGCGCAGGAGTCGTGACAGGAAAATGTTTGAAACAAAGATACAGCAAGGTTGGCGAAAGACGTTGAAGGCAATACGCCGAACCGAGCATTGAAATTGAGGAGGGAAAATATGAAGCGAAGCCTAATGAATTGGTTATGCGCAGGATTGCTGTCAGGCACGATTGCGGCACAAACGACAGGAACCATCAGCGGCACGGTCTCTGACCGTTCCGGCGCAGTTCTGGCGGGCGCCACCGTCGAGCTGCAGAATGCGGCCACCCTTGAAGCGCGCACGGCTACGACCAACGGCGCCGGGAAATACGCGTTCCCATCGGTAGCGCCGGGGAACTACGATCTCAGATTCAGTTATAAAGGTTTCGCCAATGTGCTCCAGCATTTGACGCTGCATGTCACCGACCGCCTGGCCGTGGATGCGGAATTGCAGCCGGCGGGAATCGTCCAGACGGTTGAGGTGACCGCCCAGGCGGTCGCGCTGCAGAGAGATACTCCCGCGCTGAGCAAGGTCGTGGACGGCAGTGACATCACGCAACTTCCTTTGTCGACGCGGAATTTCACTCAATTGCTGGCGTTATCGCCCGGTACGTCTGCCCCATTGAATAATGCTGGCGCGCTTGGCCGCGCCACACAGAACATTTCGACCAACGGGGCGAGGACCGGATCCAATGCGATATACATCGATGGCGTAGACGCCGTGAATCTGCACAGCAACAGCGCCAACGGAAACGCTTTTGCGTCGAACGGGATCGTTACCCCCTCTCCGGAAGCGATCGCAGAATTTAAAGTGCAAACTGCTTTGTATGATGCGCAGTCGGGACGCAGCGGAGGCGCGAATGTGGCCCTGGTCACAAAGACAGGGACGGAGCACTTTCACGGCAGTGTCTTCGAGTTTTTCCGGAACGATGTCTTGAATGCGAACAGCTTTTTCCTGAACGCGACAGGCCAGCCGAGGCCGGAACTGCGCCAGAACCAATTCGGTGGAGTGATCGGTGGGCCAATTGTCGGAAAGAAGACATTTTTCTTTTTTTCCTACCAGGGAACACGTCAGGTGAACGGGTTGTCCGGCTCAACATCGTTGACCTTGCCGGCTATTCCGACCGACCGCTCGCGTGCCGCTATCGGTAGCGCGTTCGCCGGCCAAGCTGGGGCAAAGGGCGGAGCGGTGAAAATCGCCGCTGACGGATCCAACATCAACCCGGTTGCCTTCGCATTGCTGAACCTGAAACTTGGGGATGGAAGTTACGTAATTCCATCGCCGCAGATTTCGGCAACGTCCGGTGTCAACTATGCCACTTCCACCCCGGCAACGTTCAATGAGGATCAGTACATCGGCAATCTCGACCATCAAATCACGTCAAAGAATCTCCTCAGTTTCAAGAGCGTAAATGCCGAGCAGCCCACGTTTCAATCGTTTCCCTCCGCAACCCTGCCGGGGTTCGGTACCAATCAGCTATTTTCGAGCCGGCTGTTTGCGGTGCAGGACGTTCACATTTTTACTCCGTCGCTCGTGAATGAGGGGCGTGCCGGCTTTTCGCGGCTGGTCGGCAGCATGGCCCGCCAGAACAGCTTCCCGATTTCTGCAATCGGGATGTCAAGGTTCAACTCTGCCATCTTTAATGATATCCCCATGATCACCGTTACTCGGACGTTCAGTCTCGGGTACAGCGTCAACTCCGACCAGGATGTTGCCCTCAATACCTTCAATGTTAGCGATTCCTTGTCTTGGACGCATGGCAAACACCAGGTCCACGGCGGAATGGAAGGCCGACGTTACTACGACAACTACTTTTCCAACAACCGGATGCGCGGCACTGTAACTTTCCAGAGCTTTCCCGACTTTTTGCTCGGGTTGAGTGGCACACCGGTCGCGCAGGGGGGCAATGGCACCGGGTTCAGCAATATCAACAGCACCAGTATCGCCAGTGGCGTAGTCACACGAAACGACCGTCTGACCGATCTGGCTTTCTTTCTGCAGGACGTTTGGAGCGTAACGCCCCGCCTTACGTTGAACGCAGGCTTGCGCTGGGAGTACCTGGGCTGGCCCGTCGACGCGGGGGGGCGAAATGGCGCGTTCGATCCGCGACGCTATCAGCCGCCGCCGCCCGGTGGATCGACGACCGCCGGTTTCGTTCAGGCATCGAATGCGCGACAGCCCATTCCGGGCATCACTCTCGTTAATCCGACGTTGATCGACAGATCGCCTACGAGGAACTTTGGCCCGCGTATCGGGTTCTCGCTGCAAGCATCCAATACGCTGGTTGTCCGTGGCGGATACGGCATCTTCTATGACAGGCTCTCGAACCAACTGGGATTGCTCGAAGCGCTGTCATTGCCGAATTATGTCCGGTCGGATGCTTCGGGTGCAGCGAATATTGCATCCACGTTCGCAAACCCTTTCCCGGTATTGCCGCTACCCGCGCAGTTCCCGGTCGTGCCGACGCTCTACGCTCCCCCGTTCACAGCGGCGCATCCGGCGCTTGCGATCAACGACGTGGATGCCTCGTTCACGACGCCATACATTCAGCAATGGAGCCTCAATCTGCAAGAGCAGCCGGCAAAGAGCACTATCGTCGAAGTCGGATACGTTGGAACGAAAGGTACTCATCTACCCGTGGAACAGCTCATCAACCAGGCCATCCTTGCCGGCCCCGCCAACCCGGTGAACGGGCTTACGACGAATCTCGCAAGCAATGCGGCGCAGCGAGTGCCTTATCTCGGTTTCTCGCCGGCCGGCATCATCTATCTCCGCAGCGCTTCGGATTCCAGCTACCACTCGTTGCAGGCCAGCGTCGTACATCAAGCCAGCCGCGGGCTCAAGATGCAGGCGGCGTATACGTTTTCGAAATCGATGGACGACGCCTCGGGCTCGCTCGATGCCGCCGTGTTCAATGGCTTCGACGGGGACCAGTCCAACATACACGGCAACCGTGGCATCTCGGACTTTGATCGCAAACACCGCTTCACGACGAGTTTCGATTACGCTCTCCCTAACTGGGGATTCGGCCTGAGAGACTCGCGCTTCGGGAAGAAGTTCTTTGGAGGGTGGGAAATTGCCGGCGTAGCGGTCTTCCAGTCAGGCTTGCCATTCAGTGTTCTGGACGGTAATGGGGCCGCGTACTATGGCGTCACAACCAGCCGGGCAAACTTTGCACCCGGTGCAACGGCGGGCTCTGCAGCGAAATCCGGCTCGACGGAGGGGCGGCTCCAGGCGTATTTCAATACGTCTGCTTTCGCGGGCGCGGGCAATTTTTTTGGCACGAGCGGGCGCAACTTGTTGCGCGGACCGGGCCAGCGCAATATCGATTTCTCTGTCATCAAGAGCGTTCCTCTGACCGAGCGGGTTCACCTCGAGTGGCGCGTGGAGTTTTTCAATGTCTTCAACTTTGTGAACTTCGATAACCCGGTGAACGACATAAGCTCGAAAAGTTTCGGCGCAATTCAAGGTACGGTGGGAAATCCGCGCGTAATTCAATTCGCGGCCAAACTGGGCTTTTAGAGCGCTTTCTTACTGCCGTTCCATAATTGCTGTATCCCGACGCCGTGCTGGCAGGTGCGGGAGGCATAACGTTCCAGGAACAAGAGGGACACCACGATCGGGCGTAACCTGGAGCATGCGGTTGACAACCTCTGGCGAGCGGCATAAAGTGCCCTCGCGGCGCCGCAGCTGTTCGTGGACTTCTTCTCTTTGGGGGACCATTCTGATGTCTGGCAAGACTTCTTTTTCCTGGATCGTGCTTCTGGCGTTGTTTCTCTCCCTGGAGACAACTCCGTTGCGGGCGCAAGAGAATCCGAAGCCGTCTGCTCCTGTACGCACCACAACCGCACGCACTACAGCCGCACCGGCTCCTGCGGAGACTGCTCCTGCGGCGACTGCTCCCGCGGCAGTTTCGCAACAGAACCTGGATGCGGTCGGCAACCAGGTCGAGCAGGCGCTGTGGTACTTCAGGGTCTCAGATGTCGCCGACGTCGACCACTTTCTGATCGCCAGCAGCAAGCCGATCCGCATGAAGAACCCAACCGGTCAGGGCGCCGGCAACCCCCTGATCATCTACTTCTACTCCTTCACGCCGAAAAAGATTGCCGGCGCGCGCAAGGCGCCGCTGATGGTCTTTGTGCACGGCGGAATCCATTCGCACTTTGATCTCACCTATGTGCACATCATCCGCGAGCTGATGGAACAGGGCTACATTGTCGTCGTGCCTGAGTACCGTGGCAGCACCGGCTATGGAGCCGAGTATTACGACCAGATCGATTACGGCGGGGCCGAGGTGGATGACGTCCATGCGGTTCGGGACTGGGCAGTCGCCAACCTGCCCCACGTGGACCCGGCGCGCGTTGGCATCATGGGCTGGAGTCACGGCGGCTATATTACGCTCTTGAACATCTTCCGCTGGCCGGGAGACTACAAAGTCGCGTATGCCGGCTGTCCGGTCAGCGACCTGGTGATGCGAATGGGTTATAAGAGCCAAAGCTACCGAGACACGTTCGCCGGCTTTCTCGGCAAGCAGGCGGTGGACGACCCGATGGAGTATCGCCGCCGCTCGCCTTATTTCCATGCCGCCGAGTTAGCGACCCCGCTCTTGGTTCATTCGAACACGGCCGATGAAGACGTCAACGTGATGGAAGTCGAGCACCTGATCGACGCGCTCAAGGCGGCTGGCAAGAGCTTCGACTACAAGATTTATGAAAACGCGCCCGGCGGCCACCATTTCAATCGCATCGACACCGCGCTGGCCCGTGACTCACGCAAAGAGATTTACGCCTTTCTCGCAAAGTTTCTCAATCCCTGAGTTTGGCGAGCAGATGGACCTCGTCCAGTATACCCGCGCAATCCGGTGATTTATCAATCCAAGAGGGGTAGATTCTCTAACTCTGTTGCCGGGTGTTGATTGAATCGTGAAGAGAAGCTATGCGATCGATCAGCAGGTCGCAGCACAAGTCCCGTATTTGTGGCTCGCGCCAGGAGTGGGCGCCCAAGCTGCGGTTTTCAGTGCCGCCAGTTTTTGATACCGGCAAACCGTGAGGCGGAGACCTCCAGGTTGATCGGACTTGCAGAGTCGGAGAAGCCGGTCTGGCCTTGGGTTGCGGCTTCCAGGTCGCCGTTGCTGAAGCTGAGCGAAGAAGGACTGGCATCGATGTCGGTGCGTAGTAGTTTCCAGTAGGTTCCTTTCACGCGCAGATTGTGCGCCTCCAATTGCCCCTTGAGCTGCGGCACGTTGGCAGGGCCGGAGACGAATCCGCTAAATGATGCTGTGCCGTACAAATCGAGCTTTTGCGCGGTTTGCCCGGAAGGCGCGGTCCTGAAGTTCTCGGCCAGCAGCTCCAGTTCATGCAGGTTGCCCGAGCGCAATGCCACCTGTAGTTGAGAATCCTCGCTTACTTTGCCGTCCAGCGTGATGGAGGTCTGCTGTGTCCGAATGTAGCTCTGGCGCAACGCTACTTGCTGGCCCGCAGCCGTGTAGTCTGCGTGGACCGCCCCATGCAGCGGCGTGGATGGGGCTTGTCCCAATACGCCTTCCAGGGTTGCGTTGCCGTGGGCTACGAGATCTTGCAGAGTCTTGCTCCACGTGGCTTCAGCGTCAGCATTGATGATGCCGCTCAAGTGCGCATCCGGCAGTGCGTCCTGTCGTCTAGCGGCTTGGAGTTGTTCCAGCGAAGCGTTCTTGAGCCTTGCCTGCAGCTTGGCGTTGGAGGCGCCGGTGAGATCGTGGATCGACAAGCTACCAACAAGTCTTCCACCTAACACCTGGGCGTGAATATTTTCCACTTCTGCATTGCCTCCGGCCAATTTGTACTTAGCATCAAAATCGCGCACTTCCGTGCGAAACCCCGGCGTCGTAATTGCAAGGTCGCTGCTGCTGACGGTCCCGCTGAGCGAAACTGTCTTTACGGCAGGAGAACTGGGATCGCGGCGATAACTCAGCGATCCGGTCAGGTGGATCACTCCCGAGGCACGCGAAGCGGCCTTCAGGATAGGAGCAACATCACTGGTTGCCAGTTGGGCGTCATACGTGGCCCGCACTAAGGGATTGTTGTAGTCTTCCACCGACCCTGTAACCACAGCCTTCGAGTTCCCCGCCACCAGGGCCAGATGGTCCACAGTAAACTTTCCTGCCGATGCCTCAAAGGTCAACTCAAGGTCATGGACCGCGGGAGCGTAGTCGCCGTATTTGATTTCTCCATCGGCGTAACTCAGGACGCCGTGATAACGCTTCACGCTGTTGTCAAAATCGGCGGTCAACTGCACTTTGTGCAGCTTAGCATCGAGCAAAATCTTCTTACCGTTACAGTAAACCTCGGAGTCGTGGAGCAAAAGCTCCTGGATGGCCAGGTCAAAATTATCGGTTACGCTCCTGCTTCTCTTTTCTGGTTGGGGCAGATTGCTCTCGCCGGCCTCGTTCACGAACAGGTGGACAACGGGGTGATCGATAACCACGCCGCGCAGATTCCATTTGCCGCCCGAGAGCGAGTCAATGTTGATCCCGGCGCTCATGTGGTCGGCATGCAGAAAAGGCTGGCCGAACTCTGGCTCGTTGCCGTGCACCACCACACCGTAAAGGTCCAGGTTGAGCGGGAAGAGACCCAGGCTGAAGTCGCGGACCGCGACACGCGCCCCGGTGGATTCGTAGATGCTGCGTTCCACGTCCGCCAGAACTCCCTGGCGAAACGCCTGACTGTGGTTCACCAGTATCAACATGCTGATGGGAATGCCCACAACCAACGTGATGACAACTGCGAAGAGCCCAACGATGATCTTTTTCCAGTTCACGATGTCCTCCTTCAAAACGTGCGGCCAAACGGAATAAAAAACTGTGCCGCCTTGACGCCGGGCAGGCTTGCCTACGCCGATTGCGCCTCGATTTGTGTGCCCACAAGCCGCAGCTTGGGTTCGCGCCCAATGGTCTCGAGCAACTCACGGGTGATGCGATCATCAATCTCGGCGGCGTTGCCCAGCTCCACCGGATAGCGGATCACTACCTCAAGACCGGACTGGGTAATGCGCAGTCGGCTCTCCGGATCAAAGGAACTGCTGCGGACCGAGTACAGAGTCCGCTCCATGTTGCGGCGCTGCGTCTCCATTTTCTCGTGATACTCAGAGAGGACTTTGTTCACCGCATCCAGCATGCGCTGCTCCACTTGCCGATAGTTGCTCTCTGGGCCGATTGTGAGTGTGACTTCATGCCAGAGGAAATTTGTTCCCGGAATCTGTTTGAACATCCCGGCGTTGGCCTGAAAGACCACCGAATTGGAGAAGGCCACGACCCGGCCCGTAGGCCGCGGACCTGTCCCGCCGGTAACTTCCATCAGGTGCAGGCGCACCAGGCCGATATCGACCACGTCTCCGGTGATCCCAGCGACTTGCACGCGGTCACCCACACGGACGCCGTACTTTCCAATTAGAAAGAAGTAGCCGGCCACCGAGAGGATTACATTTTGCAGGGCCACAGCGATGCCGGCGGTCAGAAGCCCGGCGAACGTGGTGATAGCGCCAAGCTCGCTGGCAAATGCGATGGCAATAATGATGGCCATCAGGCACCATAAGACGATCCGGCGCAGCAGCAGGAACTGGTAACGGCGGCGGGCGTCGGTGACGTAACGGAAAGTGGCGCGGCGCCACAGCTCGGAAATCCCCAGAACCACGCCCAGGATCACGGCTAGTCCCGCCAGCCGCAGCAGCAGCCCCTTGAGTTCAGTCTCATATTGGCTTTCTACCGCATTGCGCCAGTTGACGGAGCTGCGCTTGTACAGGTCGAGCAAAATGGACTGCTTGCCCAGCGGGAGTAGTGCGGCGGAGAGCTGTTTGTACTGCGACGTCAGCTCGTCCAGGTCTTTCCTTTGCTGGGCCAGCACAGCAGGGTCGGTTGAGTCAGGTTGCGCCGCGATCGCGTCGCCCTTTTGGGTGAGTTCGCTTATCTTCGCTCCCAGAGGGGCGCGCAACGCTTTGGCCGACTGGGCAAGCGAATCCGTGAGGCGGAGGTTGTCATCCAACGCCCCGATCTTGCGCCGCAGCGAAAACAAATCAGAGATCAGAGCGAGAACACCGGCAGGTCCTGCCCGGTGCTCCTGGGAAGCCAAAGCGACGGAGGTAGCGGAACTGCCGGAAGACGAATTGGCCGCTGTTCCTGGCTCTTTGGCTGTTTCCGCCACTGCGGGTACGGTTCGCGCCAGTTCCTCGATCTGCGCTTGCAGAGTTCCGGCGCCCAGGCCGCTGGCCTCGTTCCCACCACTGACCTGGAGCACGCTGTGTATAGCGTCGCTCCGCGCCTGAAAGAGTTCCAATTCGCTTTCTGTTTCCGCAATCGTCGCCTGCAGCGCACGGCGCTTGCTCCCAGTGGCGCTGTCTAGCCGCTGGCGCATCCCGTACAGTTCCTGCTGCGATTTCTTCACCTGCTCGTCAACCTTGTCCGCCATCTCGGCCAGCTTCTGATACTGCGACGAGACGGAGACTGCTAAGTTCGGAGAAAGGGAGCCTCTCTGGCTGGAGAGCACCTGTGCGCGTTCCCGGGCGAAGTCAAAAGAAAGCCGCACCACTTGGTCGGCAACCTGGCGATTGTCATTAAAAAACATGATCTCGCTGCCCTCGCTAACCAGTTGCTGTTGCGCAGTCAATTGCCGATACCAGATAACCGTCTGGTTCAGGAACGGGACGATCTCTTCTTCCGGGGCGGATGAGGCTTCACTCGCCGACTGCGGGAAGGTGGACGCCATTGGAAGAATAACAATTATGATGATAGCTACCGTGAAAAGAAAAGTGCGTAGTAGCCCGGTTATTCTGGTGCGATATATCATCGGCTCTCTTTCGTCACCACAATGTGGCGGGTTCTCATATTGTCGCCTTAGCTCGCGCGTATGTTTTGGTTCCGACTAGGCACGCTCGGCGCAGCGGGACCCTGCTGCGCCGATGTGGTTAGTCCTCCGAATTGTGATCAGTCACGGTCGCGGTCGTGGTCATGGTGGTGGTCGTGGTCATCCCAATCGTGGTCATGATGCCAGCGGTGTTCATCCTCGTCCCACCATTGCAGGCGCACTTTCCAGCAGCGTTCCCGCGCCTCGTGCAATTCATGGCGCCAATGCTCTGCCTGCCGGCTGTTGTATCCGTGGTCCTCAATGGCTTCGTGGAGTTTGTGGTCTGCATAAGCAGTGCGCCTCTGGCAATCGTCATCGTCGGCGGCTACGCGAGGCGTACCTACGAACATGAACACGGCAGCCATTGTGGCTCCGGTCAATAACCTTCTTATGAAAAGATTTGCTTTCGTATGAATAAGTATTTGCATCGCATTCTCCTCTATATTTTCTTCACGCGTTCAAACCAACTCAATCAGGACTCCATTTCTTCGGATCATCATTGGCTTTGGATTGTTAGATGGTCTTCCACCTGTCTGTCTCCAGCAAAAGATTGCGCAATACGAATGGCCTTCTGCCGGTCATTGTTGGTGGGAACCGATCCCGACAGCTCCACTGTTTTGTCGGTCAGTGAGACTTGGACTTGTTTGCTATCCAGTCCCGGTTCGGTACGCAGCTTTTCTTCTATCTGGCCTTTGGCTTCGCCCGCAGTCAGCATGCGGGGCTGATTGGTAGTGGTGTTACTTGCGGTTTGCGGATCTCTGCCGGCGTTGCTCTCCGAGGCAGCTTCTTTTCTTGCCTGAGCTGCGTACTTTGTGATGGCCGTAAGGAAGGGCTCAGAACCAACCGGAGCCGCTATTTGTCCCTTGAGAATCGCACTGAATGACGTGGGCTTCCCATAAAGGGCCCGGGTATCATCGTTATCCTGCTTGATGACCGCGCCGTTCAGGGAAATGCCTGCAAAAATGCCACGTGCGCGTGAATAGGTCAAAACTTCAGCACGCATCTTCCAGTCTGTGTTGCCCTCTGCACGCCGGCCAACGGGCCCAGCCGCCACGGAAGCATCGGCCCCCAGCTTGAATTTGCTGGAGAGTAATTGGCGCATGCCTTTCTCATTCATCACCAGCATGACCAGGTCCACAGCTTCACCGCCGATCTGGAAGCCGAGGCTGCCACCGCCAACAACGAACGGGGCCGGCGCACTCCATCCTGATTCAGTACGGCAGGTGGCTACACCCTTGCCATAGTCTGCTCCCACAATGAATCCCCCCTTGATCATGGAGGGCACCACCGCCACGCACGTTGCGGAACTCAAAACGTCCTCGGGAATTCCCTTATCAGGCGCGGCCATGATTTCATCCATCACCGTGGCTGCAGACTCTATCCGTTTAATTTCGTTCGAGCGGTCTGTAGCTGCCTGGGAAATTCCCAGCAACATAAAAACGCTCAAGATCATTGATATCCATTTATTACGTTTCATGAATAGCTCCTTCTGGTTGCTGATGTATTAAGAGTGTTGATTTCCTGCTCCTGCTGCTTGGGCAACAGGAGCAGGAAACTTTGGATCGTCATTCTGATTGCGCAGATGAAAGGTTGGTCCCGATTACCTCACCTGAAACAATGAGGTCAACCCGCCTGTTTTGCCGTCTTCCTTCTGCTGTATCGTTCGAAGCCATCGGTTGGGTTTTGCCATATCCGACGGCCGCCACGGAGTTCAGCGAGACCCCTTGCTGAACAAGATAATCACGGACTACCGCCGCGCGTTTTTCAGAGAGCTGTTGATTGTATGCATCACCACCAACACCGTCGGTATGTCCTTCGATTTTCAGGTTCAATCCCGGGTAGGACAAAATGACTCCAGCAACTCTCGCCAATTTTTCACGTGTTCCAGCGCGCAAATTCCAACTTCCAGACTCAAACAAGATGTCGGCCATGGTTACGACCAGTCCTTTGTCGGAATCTCGTGTTTGCAAGACTGAATTTAACTGCTGCAAGAGCCGCGCTCGCAGGGCGGCTTTTTCGGATTCCGCCTGCTGCTGTTTGCGCGCAGCTTCTTCGGCTGCCAACTTGGATTGATTGGCCTCGGCTTGTGATTTTTGCGCCTCTGTCTGGGCGGCAATCCTGGCGATTTCAGCTTGACTGCGTTGGTTTTCAGCTTCGATCCGGTTTTGTTCAGCGGCGACGCGCGCTTGTGCTTCCTGATCGGCGCGTTCTCGGGCGGTTGCAAGTCTATCTGCCTGCATTTTCTTCATGCTGATGATGCGGGCATCTTCAGCGGTTTGAACTGCTTCACGTGCAACCATGGCAACCGGTTTATAACCTGCCTTCCTGTTTTGGTAATCCTCGGCCTGTTGCAAGAGCTGTTGGGCCTTGGAATAGCTGTTATTTGCATTGGTTTCGGCGCCGGCCCACCGGGCGATCTGGAGAGCATTGCGTGCCTCATAGAGCTCAATCGGGGTCTTGGAATTCAGGACCATGGGCCGCAAGTCTCTTGGGCTTGCATTCAACGTGTACTGGCCTCGCTCCAGCAGTTCGTACCGGGCATTGATCTGCTCGATCTTGCCGGCGGTATCAGAGCGCACAAAGTTTTCCATGACTACGACATCACTGGGCTGCGTGACGGCGAAATAAGGCTCGGCGGTCACGATCAAACCAAAGGCTTGCAACTCGGTTGTGACGTGAAGTTTGCCTCTCGATTCATCCAACAGTACTTCACCAAGATTTTCTGCCCGTCCTTCCGGCGTAATTGCCCAGAGTACGTAGGTCAAATATTCCGGTCCGTACATGGTCGCCGCTTGCAGCTTTTCAAAGCGGGTATCAATATCCAGACGGCCGCGTTTACTTTCTACGGTCGCTTCTCCATGTGCATCGGGAAGAAGCGCGGTCCCGCGAAAATCAATTTTGGTAGCTCCGCTGTGGTGAAGATAATTAATCGCATCCGTGGTGCGGGCGACAACAGTGACTTTGTAAATTGGCGCTGAGTTTGCTTTTTGTTCGGCAGACTCCGCACTCTGGCCATTGACGGCTTGAGTTGCAAGCCCCAACGTGCTTATCAGGATTAAAATGCTCACTTTCTTGAACAGGATTGACATGACTCCTCCTTATTCATCAATCATCATCAAGTTATTGAGAGTGGTGACGCGTGAAGAAGCGCGTACGCTTGTCACAATGCCGGTCTGCGGCCTTGAATCACGCGGATCAAGACAACCGCAATGGCAATCACCAATAGAATGTGAATGAATCCACCGAGGGTGTAGGAACTTACTACCCCTAGCAGCCAGAGGATCAACAAAATAACAAAAATAGTCCAAAGCATGAACAGCTCCTTTCATTGCGTCGAGGGAGTGGCGGCGCCTATGTGGAGGCTATTAGCCTGGTTCTACTGCTGCCTTTCTGAGGAGCACCATCCGTGCCAAACTGCTAAGTGACTGTGATTAAAAGGAAATGTGAGGTCAAAGTGTGAAGCTCTACTGTGTAATTTTTTCCACTGAGTGGGATGATTACCCATTACCGCTTTGAGTTTTTTTCAGTTGCGCATTGCTGGTTGCAATACCGATACAACTGGAGCCGCTGCTTTGAGGTTGTCAAGTTCTTGTAGTGTCATCTTCCACTGGTCTTTTGATTTCTTGGTGGCCAAGGGAGCGTTCAGATTGGAGTAATAGTTTGTGATATTGTCCTTCAGCTCTGGCGTAAGCAAATCGAACTTGCGCAGCGTTAAACGATGCAAAAGCTGCGCGTAGGCTGCGTCGGTGAGTTTGTATTCCCCCGGCCGCGTAGGCTTGCCGGTATCGCAATCACGATTGATCAAATGGATAGGGCCCACGCGTAATTCGTCAACCAGCGACTGGTACTGATCGGTCGTAGTATCAATGCTCTTGATAAAAAGCGCCTCGGTTGCTGTGGTGGGTATCTTGAAGTCTATGGCCTTCAATGGCCCCACTTTCGGGATGAGCCGGAACAGAAAGGCCAGTATTCTCGCGCCGCGTCCGGGCTTTTTGTAATCGGCGCCCCACTCCTTTTCATATTCCGTGCGGGAAATCCGATAGAGAAACTTTTTTTCCGAAAAATTCGGCGTATCATGCACGATGTCAGCTCGCTTGCTTAACAAGGCCACCCGGGTCATCTCCGGAATAATTTTGCTGACGGCACGGCGATAAGTGCCAATGGCGAGATCCAGGTTGCCGAAAACATCCGTCAGCTCGATTCCGTAGGTCTCCCGGAAGGCGCGCTCCAGCAGCGGCTTGGCAACCTTGAAGCCGATGAAATCATGGTAAGCGTCAGACGGATAGCGATGTTTGGCCACCTCGACAACATCAAAACCAAATTCCGTCTTGACGTGGGCTGTGGGATTCTCTCCATAGGTCACCTGATCGCCATATTTGGCGCGCAAATTGGGATACTCCACCCCCACGGCATGATTGACAGTAGGATGGCCGTCATTATCAGCCACGTAGTGAGAAAGAGCCCCCAGGGCAAAGGCATATTCGTTGATGTCGGTTGCATCGTGAATCAAAGTGACTACAAAATCTCCACTGCGGACGTAATGAACGAGATTACTGAATTCCTTGCTGCCGAGCGGATAATAGCCCATGTCCTGGATCACGCAACCGCCGTAGGCATAAGCATGGGCCTCTCTCAGTTGGTCTTCGGTGGCATCCGGGAAACGTTTCAATAGCAACTTTTTGATATGGTCTGCCCAAAGCAGGTCAACGATTTCTTCGTGGGTCAAGACCGAGTAGCTAAGCGAGGTCTGAGTGAAGGACAGGACAAGGCACAGAAGCAACCCTGCCCGAAACATTATCCTGGAAATCAATCTAGTCATTGGCTGTTGAATTAGTAACCGAGAGTCACTTTCTATACCCCGAGCCCTGTTGTGGTCAAGCTAGCGTTCAACAAAGGCGAGGAATGTATGCCTAAAGCGCATTCCAGCCCCGTGCGAAAAGCAGACAAAGTTTACACCACCCTCACTCCGGGCTGACGCTCCGACAGTTTGGATGTCGTCGGGGAGTGGGGAGTGGGGAGTGGGGAGTGTAATCGCTGCCTACAAGCTCCGGGGCGCGTTACATGGCCATTTTTTGAGGAGGCATCAAATCCCATACACGCCAGAATTCCAACATCTCCGCTGGTGTCCCAAGAGAGACACAAATGTATTTGTTCATGGCCGGGATAGGCGGAGCAACGAGTATGTTGTTTTGCTTGAGGTGTCCGAGGACCTGATCTACAGGGCGCAGCGGATCAAGCATGACGAAGTTGGTTTGCGAATCGAGGGCGCGAAGCATGCGAGCGTTGACCTGATTCATGAACTCCTGGCGGTCGTTGGCATTTCGCTTCGCGGCTGTGAGCACGTACTGTGAATCGTCGAGAGCGGCGGCAGCGGCTTTTGCTGAAATTACACTAACGCCAAGCCGCAGACGGTCTTTCGAGAGACGGAGAGCGATCTCCGGGGTGGCAACTGCGTAGCCAACCCGCATTCCAGCGAGACCGTAAATTTTCGAGAACGTGCGGACGACCATTACGCGGCCGTCGTCAAGAGGGTGGTCGAGAAAGGAAGCGTAGCTCGAACTTCCGCCGGCAAAATGATGATATGCCTCGTCGATCAGCACGATTGTTTTTGCTGGGAGTTTGCTGACAAAGGTTTCGATGTCTTTTCGCGCAGTCAGCGTGCCCGTCGGGTTGTTGGGGTTACATATGTATACCAAGCCGATGGATGCGTCCACGCGGGCGAGCATCGCCTCCAGGTCGTGTTCGTGCATCTTGTTGAGTGGAACGCTGATGACCTCAGCGCCGACGCTTTGGGCAAACTCACCCGGCAAAGGGAATGTCGGCGACGCTTGGACAAGTCTTTTCCCGGGGCCAAGAAACGCTGCTGCGGCTATGCGCAATACTTCAGAGGAGCCGCAACCCAGGACAATCTGTTCCGGCCTGACTCGATGGAGAGCGGCAATCTTGTTGAGCAGAGAATCGTATTCCGTGCGCGGATACCGGTTGCCGCCCGATGAAGCTTCCCGCATGGCGGCCAGTACTTTTTCCGATGGCCCATAGGCATTTTCGTTGGAACATAAGAAGATGGGCCCAGTAGTCGAGCTCATCCGAGGCGCAGTGGACGCGTTGGCGAGCGATAAATCGCCCAACGCCTGGACGGCCGCGCCGGTCACAGCAGTCGCCACCAGTTTGCTAAGAAGATTTCTGCGCGAGATGGGCATAGCTTCTTTTCCTTGATCGCATCACTTCGGGCCTAAGGTAGTCCCATGGTCACGGTGGTGCTGTGACTGACAGCCCCACCAGTGCTACCGGTGATGGTGATCTGGTAGTTGCCTGGGAGCGTGAGTAGACCAGTTGAGACCTTCATTGTGGTTGAGCCGGAGCCGCTTATGGAACTGGGATTGAAGGTTGCACTGGCCCCCGATGGAAGCCCGCTGGCGCTGAAGGTAACCATCCCTGTGAACCCGGTGCCTCCGGTTACAGTGGCGTTATAACTGACACTCCCGCCTGGCAACGCCAGTTGCCAGGCAGGAGCGGCCGACAGTGAAAAGTCAGGTACAGTGATTGTGCGCGTAGCAGGGCTCTGGTTGGTGAGTCCTGCGTTGTTCGTCACTGTGAGTGAAGCCACATGGCTTCCCGGGGTCGAATAGGTCACGTTGCCAGGGGTCGCAAGCGAACTTGAAAAAGGAGCACCGCCCGGAAACGTCCAGGAATATTTGGTAATGCTTCCATTGGGAGCGCTCCCCGTGCCGGAAAAGAAAGCAGATTGACCCGGATTAACGAAGACATCTGAGGAGGGACTCGTAATCGTGGCCGTCGGCGGAACACCGCTCGACGCCGAAAGCTGCACAAAAGTGGCGACTGACGGCACTCCCGCCGAGTTCAAGATAAATAGCAAGTAGTAGCCGGGAGGTGCGATGTTGCCATTCGGCGGCGCGGTGACGTTCAATACGCCGCTTCCAGCCGTGTAGGATAGCCCGACCAGCCTCTGCTCCATGTCAAATGCGTGGGTCGGTGCGCCTGGCCGCATCAAAACCACTGAGCTGATGTTGGCCGCGTCCGGTGTTTGCACTTGAAAGCCGCCGCCATAAGTCAACGGAGTTGGTGTTACGCCAGTGATGCTTGGCCGTGTGGCCAAGCTGCCATCAGAGTTGAACAGATAAGGTGGTGAATAGATCTCGTTGTGCTGTTCATAAGTGCCTCGCGCCGGATTTCCGCCAGCCACCAAGACCGTAGCATCGGGCAACAGCAGAGCATTTGAGTGATACAGGCGCGGATACGCATTGGGTGCACCGGTGCTGAAGGTGTTCGTGGCCGGGTCATAAAGGTCGGTATTAAAGCTGGCGGTTGATCCATCTTCATCTTGTGCTGATCCGCCGAGGGCCACCACTTTACCATTCGGCAAGATAGTTGCATTCATCTCCACTCGCGATTGCGACATTGAAGGTCCATACACCCACTGCGGAGTGCTGGAAGATAGATCAATCGTTTCGGTGGTAGCAGTTGCAGGATTCCCGCCGCCCATGATCATGACCACCGGTTTGTACCCACTGTCCGGGGTGAGCGGCAGCAGCACAGATGTGCCATAGGTTCGCGTGCCGCTGTAATTGGTCTGGGCTACACCTACCGTCCATGTGTGCGTGGATGGATCAAAAATGCTCGAGCTGGTTGTGGACCCCGAATAGAAAACTGTCCCATTCGGCAACAGGTGCAAGCGCGGATAAAGCGGCGGAGTCCAGGGCGCTGGATATTCCTGGCTCCATCCCGAACCTACGGTATAGATCTCTACCGCCGTGTTTGTGCCGCCGGTCTCGGCCAAACCTGAAAAAGTCATCACCGTACCATCGCTTAGCGTTGTGACCGTTGGATACCAACGCCCATGTGCCATGCTTTCCAAGTCCGTGAAAGTCCCGGTCGCTGGATCGAAAGTTGACGTTTTGAGCTGTCCGTAAAAGGGGTCATATTGCAACGTGCCGCCCACGACGAATGGACGCCCATCCGGCAATATCGTCATTCCGTTGCAGAACATGTCCCATCCTAACGGTTGCGTGGT
>Ga0222749_10000539_pt1 | contig 22735 bp, 18 predicted proteins | sample IncBWH2Mmetat_FD_197234 | JGI IMG/M metagenome (GOLD analysis project Ga0222749, IMG submission 197234) | Metatranscriptome of lab incubated forest soil microbial communities from Barre Woods Harvard Forest LTER site, Petersham... | ecosystem: Environmental > Terrestrial > Soil > Temperate... | reverse complement strand
TCACGATCTGCTCCGGCTTGTATTTCTTCATCGGCATACCAGCTTCCCTCCAGAGTGAATTCTCTCTCACTCCCGCTGGTACAAAAAACCCCGGTCAGGTCACTTTGGAGATCTATACACACGCCAGTGGGAGTGCGCAAAGAGACGCTGTGAACCTGCTCGAAGAGCAATTGTTCCCAAATGTTCCCAAATTGAAGAGTTGCGGAAATGTCGCGGAAAAAGAAAGTCAGTTAGTTCAGTAAGTTAGTGGTCGGGGCGCCCGGATTTGAACCGGGGGCCTCCTGCGCCCAAGGCAGGCGCGCTACCAGGCTGCGCTACGCCCCGACATGAACTGCTTTATTCATTCTAAAGCACTTCCCAACTTTACTCCTAATCCGAGTCGTCATTTTTGGCCTCGCTGTGCCAAAATTGTGCTAAATACTTTTGCTGAATCGTGGCTGTGCCAGAATCCAGCGGCATCTCGTCGGCTTGGCGGTTCATTTTCTCTAAGGCCTCTCGCTTCATCTGCAATTTCATTTGCGAATACTTCTTGAAGACCTTTGCGTCGCCCTGTGCCATTCAAGATCCCGAGGTGAGCACCGCAGACTGGTTTCGGCCAATCACCGTATTCTTGCGCTGAGCAAAATCAGCAACTTCCCTGATGGCCTGCAAGACCAGTTCAGGCTGATCGAGCATGATCCAGTGACCACTTTTTTCGGCGGTGAAGTGTCGGCCTCGCGGCAGCCTCGTGGCGATGGCGATGTGTTCGTGACGCCGTTGTGCGGGGGTATTGGCTGCGGATAGGACCACGACAGGCTTGTCGGAAAAGGAGCCTAGAACGCTCACGCTCGCTGCGCTTTCAGGTAACCGCTCCAGCTGACTGGCGATGGCGATGCAATATTTCTCCTGGATCCAGAAAATGGACGCCATAGCCCTCTCGTTGAGGGGGAGGCTCCAGAACCAAGGGCTGCTGGTCGACGCGGAATCAGCCGTCGCCCCCCTGCTGATCAGGCGCACCAGGCGGTTTCCCACTTGACCTGCTCCGAGGCGGAGCAGGAACGCTACGAACCGGAGTACTCCATACCGGGAAAGGACTGCGGCCCGTCTACAAACCCTGGAGCCGATGTGTATGCGCTTTCGGTCCTGCTCTGCGGGCGGGTTCCATTCAGCGGCGACCACGGGGTCAACGAGAACGATGCCGGCCACCAACGAAGGATAGCGTGCCGCGAAGAGGGGCATTGTGAGTCCGCCGAACGAATGGCCCACCAAGAGATACGGCGGCGGGACCCCGGTCCGCTCAAGTAGAGTGCGGAGTTCGTCGACAATTCGGTCAGCCGTTCGAGGTTGCGGACCGGTGTCGCTCCAGCCTAATCCGGCGCGGTCATAGCGGATCACACGAAAATGCTTTGTGAGTTCGCGTTCGATACTCTCCCAGCTGAGCACAGTGGACATGAGCCCGGCCTCGAAAACGATGGTTTGGCTGCCCTGGCCGCTATCGACGAGATGCAGTCTGTGAGTCCCCAGATCAATGAGTTTGCCTGGAGGCGGGAATCGTTTTTGATCTATTCGTGTTCCCAGTACGTGATAGAGCCTGCCAAGGAGCAGGACAAGAATCACGATGGAGGAAAGAAAGACGATCGACTGAATCAACGCTCTGCTCCCAATACTCTCGACTCGATTGTATGTCTCATCCCCGGAAATGAGAACGGATCAATTCCGCGGCGTGGAGCCCCGTTTGCGCGCACTCGCCAATGGAGCGTCCGTCGAGATAGTTTCCCGCGAGGTATAAATTGGGGAAGCCGTTCAGCGCATTTCGAATCGCCGCTATTTTTTCAGCGTGTCCCAGATTGTATTGAGGAAGCGCCCGAGGGTATTTCCAGACCTGTCGATCAACGAGTCTGCCAGTGGCTCCGAGAATCTTTTCTGTCTCAGCCCCAACCATTCGTGCAAGCACATCGTCAGGAAATACTGACGGATCGCTCTCCCCTGAGGCTTGCACAAAGCTGGTCATTAAGACCTTTCCCTCGGGGGCGCGGCCCTTAAATAAGGATGAATTCCAGATCGTGCAGAAGGTAATCAAGCCCTCCCGTCGAGGAACCATGAAACCAAACCCGTCTAGCTGATAGAGCATCGTACTACGATCGTAAGCGGCGGACACGACGGCCATCGGTGTGTGCGGAATCTCACCCAGCAAAGAGCTGATATGGGGCGCGGCGCTATCCAGTAAACGCGCTGCTGTATAGGAGGGAACTGCCATCACCAAATTTTCGGCAGCGAATTCCTCACCTCCCCGGAGCCGGACTCTCCAGCTCCCTGGCCGCTCACCATTCCCGGCAACTTGCATGATGGATACGACCTCTGCGGCGAGGCGAATGTTCTCCCCAAGCTTCTCCCCCAATGCATCGGTCAGAACCCCCATCCCCTGGCGGAACGAACCGAGCGCCGGCAAGGAATCCGTCACTCTCTGCCCCAGGCTGCGTGAATTCGTGCCCCTCATCAGGCGCTCCCTGGAAGATCGCCTCCGCGCCGCAATCGCTCCGCGTGCCAGGCTCCCACTCTCCCGCTCCCAACGAACCAGCGCGGGAAAAGCGCTCTCCATCCCCATCTTCTGTGCATCCCCGAAGAACACGGTCGCGACAATGGGGTCCACAAGATAATCCAATGTCTCCTGCCCAAATTTTCGAAGCACGAAATCGGCGACAGTTTCTTCTTTGGCGGGAGGATGCGACAATCCCAGCGGCTCGCCTAGAATCCGCAGCTTGGACCTGAGGCCGAACAGGCACGTCGTGATCAGGTCGCTGGGTGAGAAAGGAGCCTTGCAGAGGTGACCGTTCTTTACGATGTAGCGCTTCGCCTTTGGATCCCCTCGAATAAATTCCCGTTCGAGATTCAGTTCTCCGATCAGCTTCCACAGAAGTTCGTTGAACCGAGGACTCTGCGGACCCGATTCGAAGAGAAAGCCATCCCTGCGAGTAGTAGAAATGAGCCCGCCGGGACGGTTGGATGCTTCCAGCACCAGCACAGGCAGATTCCACTGTCGCAGGCAGTAAGCACAGGTTAAGCCGGAGATACCGGCTCCGATAATGATGGTCTTTTTCGGGTGCTCCATGAAGTTTGAAGTTTATCAAATCGAAGGAAATAATCATTTCCGGTCATTTGTCCCGCAGGCGCAAATGCGCACGCCTTGAGGGGGTTTATTTCGAGAATGAGGCGGCAATCGCTGATCGAATTCGTTTCGGAATATGCGGCGCTCGGGCAGGAAATCGCCGTTCGGTATCGTCGCGGATACCGCACCCAGGGCTGGACGTACGAGCAGATCTCCGGACGAGCAAACCGAGTGGCCAGGGAGTTGGAGGCCCGGGGCATCGGGAAGGGAGATGCGGTACTACTTTGGGGAGAGAATTCGCCGGAATGGGTCGTGGCGTTTTTCGGCTGCCTGCTGCGGGGCGCCGTCGTTGTGCCCGTAGACTATGGGGTGAGCACGGAATTTGTAGCAAGAATCGTTCGCGAGTCCAATGCGAAATTGATGTTTCGCTCCAAAGCTCTTGCGAAAACCACGGCATCGATTCCCTCAATTCTTTTGGATACATTGTTCGATTCGACGATTCAACGCGACGATGCGCCGTATCCTGCCCCGTCACTGACCCGCCAGGATGCGCTGCAAATTATCTTCACCTCGGGGACAACTGCAGAGCCGCGCGGAGTGGTGATCTCGCACGGAAATGTCCTGGCAAATATCGAACCTATTGAGCAGGAAATCCAGAAGTACCTGCGCTACGAACGACTCGTCCATCCTTTACGCTTCCTGAATCTGCTCCCTTTGAGCCACATCTTTGGCCAGATGCTGGCTCTTTTCATTCCGCCGCTTCTGAAAGGGTCGGTCGTTCTGACGGACACGCTGAAACCTTCCGAGCTGAGGGATACCATTCGCCGGGAGCGTGTCTCCGTGCTGGTCGCAGTTCCTCGGCTGATTGACGCTCTTCGGAGAGAAATACTCCGTCAGGAGGAACATGAAGGTCGCATTGACGGCTTTCGAAGGGACTTTGAAGGAGAAGAAAAGCGCCATTTCCTCCATCGTTGGTGGCGATTCCGGCGAATCCATAGTCGGCTTGGCTGGAAATTTTGGGCCATTGTGTCGGGTGGAGCGGCCTTAGCGGATGAGGTCGAAACATTCTGGAATCGGTTGGGATTCGCCGTAATCCAGGGATACGGCATGACGGAAACCACGTCGCTGATCAGCCTCAACCACCCATTCCGCTCGGGCAAAGGCTCCCTGGGAAGGGTGTTCCCCGGAATGGAAGTGCGTGTCGATGACACGGGCGAGATTCTCGTTCGCGGTGAAAACCTTGCGGGAAGCTATCGTCTCGGGGGCCAACTGCAGCCGATCGCCGAGAAGGACGGATGGTTTCGAACAGGTGACCTGGCGGAGGTGGGCCAGGACGGGCGCCTCTATTTCAAAGGGCGTCGGAAGAGCGTAATCGTGACTCCCGCGGGCATGAACGTCTACCCGGAGGATTTGGAGAAGGAATTACGTGGCCAGCCCGGCGTGCGAGATTGCGTCGTGGTCGGCCTGGACAGAGACGGCAACGCAGAGCCCTGCGCAGTATTCTTGCTCGACGGTGGAGTGGCTGCTGGGCAGTCCGCCGTTTCGAATGCCAACCGCTCGCTTGCCGAGTATCAACAAATTCGTCATTGGTTCGAATGGCCAGAACCTGATTTCCCGCGTACTCCCACGCAGAAGCCGCTCCTCTCGCGCATTCGCGAAATGGCCAGCGCCAGGATGGCTGAGCCATCGGGGGCGCAGAAGGAATCTCCACTGGCCGAAATAATCTCTCAGATCAGCGGACTCGCTGTTGCTCCCGGCGCTGCGGATGCCTCGTTGGAAGCTGATCTTCAATTGACCTCCCTGGATCGTGTCGAGCTTATGGGTGTCCTTGAAGAACGCTATCAAGTCGATCTCAGTCAAGTGCAGTTTTCTGAGGCCGCGACGGTTGGGCAACTCGGACAACTTCTCAGGACGCCGGCGGGCACAGGTCCACAGCACGTTTACCCTTCCTGGCCACAACATTGGTTGACCAGGTGGATTCGGCTTGCGGTTTATTATTCCCTTGCGTGGCCTGCAACGTATCTTTTGGCGGCGCCACGCATTCGTGGGCGTAAACATCTGCGCGGTCTTCAAGGTCCCATCCTGGTAGTTTCCAATCATGTGACCTATTTGGATATTGCATGGGTACTGCCAGCGTTGCCATGGCGACTCAGGAACCGGCTCGCTACGGCCATGCGAGGCGAGCGGCTCGCGGAAATGCACCACCCTCCCCGAACCCTGGGCATTTTCAAACGCGTTCGTGAGCGCCTTGATTATTTCCTGGCTCTTGCGCTCTTTAATGTTTTTCCCCTGCCGAAACAGTCCGGTTTCCTCAAAGCTTTCGCCTTTGCCGGCGACCTTGCCGACCGCGGCTGGAACATTTTGATCTTTCCCGAAGGGCAAACCACGGAAGATGGCCGCATGGCTCCTTTTCGCTCCGGTATCGGCCTCCTCGCAAACCGCTTAAATGTTCCCATTGTGCCTATGCGTATAGATGGCCTTTTCGAAATCAAGCGGACCAACCGCATTCTGGCGCGGCCTGGTCAGGTAACCGTGAGCATTGGGGCGCCCGTCCGGTTCTCTCCTGATGCGGACCCGAATGACATCGCACGCGAGCTTGAGCGTCGTGTAGCCGGAATTTAATCCGTTCGAGGCTGGTTCTTTCTGCGGTGGTTCGAAAGCTGGGCCATCAGAACGAAGATGATGACCAAACCCAGGATGATGGCGGCCGAGGCCCATTTTTGCTGCAATAGAAACTGCTTCGCGGCCATGCCGTACCGGGCCCCCAGGTATCCTTCGAAAAAGAACAGACAACCGCGTCCCACAAACGTGCCCACTACAAACGCCAGAAAAGGCACTTGAAAAACGCCTTGGGCCACGACAAAAGGCTTGAATGGGACAGGGAAGGGGGCTATCGCGGGAAGAAGGACAGACGTCAAAGGGTATCGTTCCACCCATGCATGGATTTTCCCTTTCGTTCGGCCGCGTTTCTTTTCGTAGTAAGCCTGGCCTCCCCTTCGTGCCAGAAGATATATCCAGATGGATCCTATTAATGATCCGAGTGCTGCTAAGCCAGCATACGCAGGCATGAGCAAGGGATGGCGGCTGGAGAATTCAATGACAATCAGGTCCGTAACCAGCGGCATCGGAACGAAAGACGAGTCCAGAAACGCCGACAAGAACAGGCCCACCGGCCCGAGCGCCGGAAGCGTTGACTTCAGCCCGGTAATGAATTGGGTCAACGTCAATGGGGACTCCGGGGCCCACTGGGGTTCACGTCAGCAAGAGAGAGCGTTAAACCGGCCAGAGATTGGGGTGCCGCACTGTTAAGTACGGCTGAGCGCCAGTTGCGGGCCACAATAAGTTCGGCTTCAACTCACTCAAAACTACCGGTAACCCCTTGGAAGCCGTGCCTGGCCTGTTTCCAGAGCCACTTCATCACGCGCGCTACGCTATAGCAGTAGGCCACGTTGTACCCCAGAGTGGAAAAACAGTGCGGTTCGCAACCCTGCTTCATTTCGTTGAGTTGCTGCAGGTCGAATTTCTGATTTTCAACCGTGCCCCAATCATATTTGGCGTTGTACATGGGAAAGCATGGAGCCAATGTCCCATCGGTGCGGACAATCAGCCAGTTTTGGCCGCCGCGGCAGCCCCAATGTTCGCCGGCTCCGCGCATGAATTCCTTCATCTTTTGCAGCCGGGGGATGGAATCAACCATTTTGTAGCCTTGGCGCTGCTTGTCGATGAGCCAGTCGAGGAGATCATCCACGATGGGAAAATCCTCGGGCCGTATGTAGGTATCGTTCTCATGCAGATGCTGGAAATGCGTCTGTTCCATCATGGGAGCTTCGTTCACGTGAAAGGTGATGGAGATCCCGTTATCGTGGGCAATTTCGACAATCTGTTTCACATCTTCGATATTTGTCCGGCAGATGTTGGTATTGAAGAAGACGGTGTAGCCGTAGCGGTACTGGCGCTTGACCAGGTAATCGAACTGGGTGCGCACCTCTTCGAACGCTTTCGGCAAACCGGGCTTGACGTTGATGGCGTCCACGGCAAAGTTGATGGTGGCGATTCCCGCGTCCGCCAACCGGTCGATCACCGGAGGCCGCAGCAGGCGCGCGTTGGTCGCCAGATAAACCCAGAAGTCTTTCTTGGCCGCGTAATAGATTACCTTGTGCACGAAATCCGGCCGCAGCAGCGGTTCACCTCCCGTAGGTGCGAGCACGCGGCAGGGGGTTGAGTAGAGCCAGTCAATCGCCCGGCGCGCGGTATCTTCCGTCATGCCCTTCACGCTGTTGTCGTACGACCAGCAATAGTGGCAGTCGAGATTGCATTTCCAATCCGTAAAAAGATAGGCGATGATGGGCTGGAAGTCGCCGGGCAAAATGCGGGATTTGAAATACGGAAACATCCAACCTCGCATGGTGTCAAGAACCCGCGAAGCCGGCCAGTGCCTCTGTCCGTTTTCAACGACCTGTTGATGTTCGAGGATTTCCTCCGCTGTCAAATCGTGCAAAAGGTGTGGATGTTGCGGGAAAACAGGCTCCGGCAGCGATCGGATTTCGCGATCCGGCGGTCTCAACACATTTGCCTGGGGAGTTTGAAGCAGTTGATGCAAGGGAATGTCCAGACGGAACGGGCGTTCGGAAATAGTGGGGTAAGACTGTTCCGCAGACTTCAACATGAAGCCTCCTTTTTAGGTTTGCTGACGCACTTGTCGCAAGATGTGACAGCATCGCCGCCGGTATATTGAATCGGGTGATCATTCCCCTGCTTCCTCCGTGAGCAGGTCCAGGGACGCGTGGCCCCTGCTATTGTCCATATAGATTCTTGAGAGGCCTTGATGGATTCATACTTTTTTCAAATCTCCCGCTGTTCCGGATAATTCCTGCTGACACCCCAACTGCACGAGGCTCGTCCGATGGGATTCACGTCCTGCCGCCCCACTCGTTCGATTCCGGCGACCAGCCGCCGAACAATAGAGGCCGTCCGGTAGACGCTTCCCAGTCGAATATCCGTGCTCAGCCGGAAGGACAGTTTCTCTCCTCTTTTCGGACGCATAAATTAGCCCGCCCGAACGGTCCAGGAGAATAGTAACCATCGCCCGTATACCTGCATCCCAATCGCTATGTCCAGGGTTTTTTTTAGCCTTCGAAGGCGCTTGCCTTTGACTCCGCGGTCCGGTCGGCTTTTGAAGCCCCTCCCCGCAGCCAACATATTCAGGTCCGGGTGTGGTCTATCTTGCATCTACTTCATTAGAGGCGACATGGTGCCTTCGGTAGGACGTTCGGAATCTTGGCGGACAAATGTGCATGGGACTGGCGGCGAGGTATCGAAAGCTTATTGTCTACCGCGGAAACGGGCATGGGGGACCGAAAACACGGCTTTTCGGGACGAATAGGCACTTCTCAGTCGTCCCTATTGTAGCCAAGATTTCTCGGAACATTGGCTTGCGTTCCCAGGTCTTCGTCTGAGCTGTGACATGAACTCAACCCCGATCCGACCTTCCTGCTCCGAAGATGGTTCATTCGCCAGCGTTCTGAACTGCGGTGCTGCACGACTCAGGCTTTTACTTCTAGTCGCTCTTGCCGCTTCGTTGTTTGTGACAGCTCGTGCGTTGGCACAGAGGGTATCGCCCAAAAACAGCGGCGAGCAAACGGCCTTGGTCCGCGGCACGGTCGTGACTACTGTTCGCAACTCCGCGGCCAACCTCGCGGGGGCTACCGTAAAACTTTCCGGCGATAAACAGGATTTTGGCGCGCGAAGTGCGCAGACGGACGAAAATGGCCGGTATGAATTCCGCAGCTTGCAGCCGGGCGCGTACTCCATTTCCGTCGAAGCCACGGGATTCAAAACAATCACCAAGTCAATCGTCCTGAATCCCAGGCAGCAATTCGTTCAGGATTTCACGCTGGAGCTCGAGACGATTTCCGAAAAAATCGAAGTAAAGGATTCTGCCCCGGCGATTACTACAGAAAGCGCTTCCGCACCTTCAAATATCGTTACAAAAACCGAATTGATCACCTTACCCACGGCGCAGGAAAAAGTGAAAGAAATTCTACCCGTCACGCCCGGAGTGATTCAAACGCTTGATCGAAAACTGGTTTTCAAGGGCTCCGATGAGAATGAGAGCCTTCTGCTCGTCAATTCCGCGCGCACCACGGATCCGGTCACGGGAAGTTTTGGGATTCCTGTGCCCACCGACGCGGTCGAATCCTTCGCGGTTTATAAAACGCCGTACGACGCCGGATTGGGGAGTTTTTCCGGCGGATTAACGACCATTCAAACGAAACTGCCGGAGGATCGCTGGGGATTCCGGCTCACCAATGTGGGCATTTCTATTCTTGGGAAAAATGGCCAGATGGTAGGCCTTGCCGCAGCCGTCCCTAGTGTTTCTTTAAACGTTCCCGTCGTCCGTCACAAGCTTCTCCTATCGGAAGTTTTTCAATACGACATGAAAAAGACCACGGTCGAAGGGCTTCCATGGCCGCATGACATCAGCAAGCGGCAGGGCTTCAATTCATTCACTTCTCTCGAGGCAATCCTTGCGCCGAACCACCTGCTCATACTGACGGTTAATGCGTTTCCCCTCCGCCAGCAGCATCTAGACATTAGCGCCCTAGTTCCTCAGCCGGCTTCCAACGATTTGAACCAGAATGGTGTGGCCGTCGGCCTTTCTGACAGGTATCAATTCGATTCGGGATCCATTTTATCCCTTGTGGCGCAGTACACGCGCTTTGACAGCAATGCGCATGGACAGGGAAGCGCGGATATGCTGATCACGCCCGAAGGGTGGGGCGGCAACTACTTCAATCAATGGTCGCGGAGGGGCAAGGAGTTTCAGGCCGTTCCTTCCTATCAATTCTCCAAGCGACATTGGCATGGGGAACACGAAATTCGCGTTGGCGCGGACATCGACTGGCGCTCTTTTTTTGGAATCACGGGATCGCACCCCATTCAAATCCTCCGCCAGGACAACTCTTTGGCGGAAGGCATTAGTTTTGCGGCCGCTCCCTCTCAGACTCCCTCGGATAGTTTCTTTGCGGGCTTCGTTCAGGATCACTGGGTGCTGGATTCTCACTTGAGCCTTGACCTGGGTGCGCGATTGTCCACAGAAACGTCGGGCTGGTCCGCCGCTTTTGCTCCGCGGGCCGGCTTGGCGTACTCACCAGGAGAAGAAGGCAGGACGATCATCCGCGCGGGAGCCGGGCTGTTTTACGGAGTACTGCCGCTGCTCGCCGCGAATTTCGCCGCGAATCCCACTCGCACCATCACCGAGTTTGATCCTGCAGGCATGCCCATCGGTCCTTCGGTCAGCTACACGAACGCATATGTGGGGGGGCTGAATCCCCTCTTCACGCCTGTCCTGCCCAGCCAGCCGGGCACGACGCCGCGAAATTTTACCTGGAACGCCGGCGTAGATCGTGAGTTGCGCAAAGATTTGCGGCTACATGTCGGCTACATCGACAGTCATACCACATATCTCTTCGCCGTGGATCCGTTTACCGCGGCAGCGGGCAGCGAATCATTCATAGGGCTCACAAACACAGGCGCGTCTCACTACCGCGAAATGGAAGCCACCATGCGTTACAGCTTCCGCGAACGCGATCAGGTGAACGCCTCCTATATCTGGAGCCGTTCGCGCGGAGACCTGAATAGTCTTTCGAATGTGTACATTCCGTTTGCCGCGCCGGTGATTCGCCCAGATGTCTATGGCATTCTCCCTTCGGATGTTCCGAATCGGGTTATTGCTTGGGGGATTTTCGCTTTACCGTGGAAGCTCACCTTCAGTCCGCTTGTAGATATTCACTCGGGTTATCCATATTCCCCTATTGATGTTCAGCAGGAATACGTAGGCACTCCGAACGGCCAGCGCTTCGCGGAATATTTCTCGCTCGACCTTAAACTATATCGTGAATTTCGCATGCCCTTTCTTAAGGGCAAAAATGGCAAGGCGCACCACATCCGGCTCGGAATCTACTCGCTCAACGTCACCAATCACGGAAATTTCAATGCGGTCTACAACAACGTAACGTCACCCAACTTCGGGCATTTTGCTGGCTTCCTTTATCGGCACGAGGGCACGATCATAGATTTTGTAGACTGAAAGCTTGCGCGACATGGGACATGTTTCCGCGTTTTGTGACGCACTGGTGAATCGACGTCTAGGTCAAGAAAGCGGAATGCTGCCTCTTCAGCTCAATTACCGGTGCCCAGCCCTCCGCGGGGAATTCGTCTGCGCTCGCCTAGAGTGCGCATGCCCTCACGATGTTCATTGTCTTCCATTCCCTGGCACGTTCGTCGTCAAACGCTTCGAGAGGAATTCGCGGAGTAAATTCCCACCCACTCGTCCTGCGAGACCGACGGCGGCATTGGTAAAGACCAGGTGCGCTCCCCGATTCGCCGCGGGATAGTACAGATTGGACAGTGCTCCTGCACTCATGTCGCCAAGCAAATAAGAATAGTTCGGCACAGTACGCCCGCTGTCGCTGCGCGTGAAAAATGCGGAGCCGACCGCATGCAGGAGGCGGGACTTAACGGAACCAGAGCCCTGGTAGAAGTAGCGCGGGTCCTGGTGAAGAAGCGATGGGAACACCGCATGAGTCAGGAAGTCGCTGCTGCGTCCGTTGGCGAACTTTGCAGCAAAACGTTTGCTGTATCCCGCGGCGCCTTGCCCGTACCCGGCATAGGAGTTATTCGCCTGCTCGATGCCGGCAGCGAAGCCGACGCCAAGAATGGCAACCGGATCGAATGTGCCCCGTGCAGCGAGCGCGAATTTTTGTTTCGAAGTGAGTGGGGCGGCATCATAAACGTAGCTAGTATAAAAGTTTGGGATGACGCCGATCAGACGCTGCTTTTCTTCAGCTCTTATCTGTTCAGCGGCAATCAGGTCGGCAGGACGGACTGTCACTTCTATGTTTGCCGTCGCAACTGATAATGATATGTCAGGAACCTCATAGGCCTGCTTCTCCATGACGACGAACTCAGCAGAGGTAAAACGCGCAAAACCTTTAGCGTTGATGATCACGAGGTAGGAACCAGGAAGAATCTTTATAAAACTAAATTCGCCGTTCGCGTCAGACGCCATCGAGTGCAATTGTGTTCCATCCTTATGCATCAAGCTGACGTCTGCGTCGGGAACGCTAGCTCCGCTTAGGTCCAGCACGGTGCCTCCGACGCTGGCTGACTCCTCCGGGGCGGTCGTCTTAACTAGAGGTGCATCTGGGAGGGAGCTGCGGCTAACTCCCAGCCCTGCAGTTTGTTGCTCAGCGGATGCACTAGGAGGGACCAGACACAGCAGAAGTGATGCGCAAGCGAGAACAGCACGGAGACATGGGCACGTGGTCTTTCTCAAAGCGTGCTTTCGAGGTAGAGAGGAGGCCACAGTGCGAGGATCAGTCAGGCCCATGGGGGTCGCGCTGCTGTGCGGAAGGAAATAGGCGGACACGTTAGGAAGTCACAGTCGTTAGCCTTTGCCGATTCAACTCTTGTCGCGGATTTATCACGAATCAAATTGCCGCGGCGGGGCTCGTCTGCCTTTCCATTAGCGCATAGAGACAGTCGAAATGCTGTTCCCTATTGCACACTCTACGGCAGTCGACACTTGGAGAAAATCGTGCGGCCAACTCCTTCCATAAGAAGGCCGGTAAGTGTCTAGTCGGCTCTTCTTTCTCCTTCCTCTTGAGGCTTTACATTTGAGCCGAGCCGCCTCTGTCGCCATCCTTCCGTCTGCACTCTGTGGTTGAGCGATTTTCGCTCGGTGCATGTTCAACGATTCGATTTCCCCCAAGTGCAGTTGCAAAGCGTCCCGCAACTCCAAGCTCAGTTCCTTGGCCATCTCCCGATTCATCTTTCCTGAACCACATTTTCGCAGGCGCTCGGGGTACGATTTCGTCTACTCAGGTACAGCATTCGCAAGTGCCGTTCGTGCGCTGACGAGCGTTGCTCGTCCGCGGGTCGAGTCTTCTTTTTTTGAGATTCCGAATTCCATCTCTACTCGAGCGCAGGCAAACCTGGAACCAACCTTCGCTTTCGTTCCAGCCTGAGGCAGAGTGGCCAGTTCGCACCTTGTACCGACAATCTCTTTGACTCCAACAATTCTCTGACGAATACTGGAAACCCTTCCAGAAGTACCCTATGGAGCTGCCGCATCCTCTCCCCAGCTCCTTAAATCAGGCATCCCCGAACAGTCCGTCGTCGTTCACCGCTAGCTGCGTTCCTTCGGCTGGATCCAAGAGCAATTCGAGGACAGCTCCACGGAGATTTCCTCAGCCCTGCGAATTCCCCGTGAAATTCCTCTACAAATACCGTTAGAATCGGCGCGTCGGCCCTATTCGCATGGAAAAAATCATCCTGGCTGTTGGCACCAAGCGCGGCCCCAAACTCAGCGCCGTCACCGAAGCCCTTGAGGCTTTCTCTAACGTTCTCGCTCCCGATTCGCAATTTGAAGTCCTCGGCGTGGAAGTGGAGAGCGGCGTCAGCCACACGCCCGTATCGCGCGAGGAGTTGATGCGCGGCGCACGCCAGCGCGCTGAAGCGTTGATCCAACTGGCGCGCGGGAATGGAGAAACCTGGAAGTTCTTCGTTGGGCTGGAGGGCGGGCTTGATGTTGTCCAGGAAGGCGCATCCGCGGAAGATATGCAGTGGCGTGCGAGTTTGAAGCAATATGGCCGCCGCCGCGTTTTTCTGGAGAGCTGGGCCTATGTGACCGATGGCCTGCGCGGCCACTACGGGCGGTCCGGCGGCATCGAGCTGCCCGAAGCGCTGGCCCGCGAAGTTCTCGAGAATGGCGTCGAACTTTCGGTGGCTATCGACAAGTTTGCCGGCGCCGTCGGCATCCGCGACGCGCAGGGCGCCTGGGGCGTGCTTTCCGGTAATTTCATCACGCGCCAGGAAGCGTTTCGCATTGCCGTCATCGCGGCCTTCGCCCCGTTCTATAATGGCAAGATGTACCGTGCTGCCACTGCTGGCGCTTCGAACTGATTTTCGTAGAGACGTCTTACATCGGAGCTCGGATCATTCACGTTGGAAGCTTGCACTGAATCCTGATCACTGATAGCTGATCTCTATATCAAGGGAGACACCGTGGACATCGTCAAAGGCAATATGGGCTGGATCGAAGTCGTAGTAGGCCCGATGTTTTCCGGCAAGAGCGAGGAATTGATCCGCCGGCTGCGCCGCGCGGAGATCGCGCGCCAGCGCGTGCAGATCTTCAAGCCGGCCATTGACGAACGCTACGCCGCAAACGAAATCGTTTCGCACTCGGGGCTCGGCATTCCGTCGGACAATGTGTTCAAAGCCGCCGAAATCATGGAAAAGCTCTCGCCTCGCACCGAGGTGATCGGCATCGACGAAGCGCAGTTCCTCGGCGACGAAGTGGTTGACGTTTGCACCAAGCTCGCGAACCTTGGCAAGCGCGTCATCGTCGCCGGCCTGGACACCGACTACCGCGGCCGCCCGTTCGAACCTATGCCCCGACTGCTGGCCATCGCCGAGGAAATCACCAAGCTTCTGGCTATCTGCGTGCGCTGCGGAAATCCTGCCGTTCACACGCAGCGTCTTGTTGAAAGCGATGAGCTCATCGTCGTTGGCGCCATGGGCGCGTACGAAGCCCGCTGCCGCCGCTGCTTCGAGCCCAATCCCGCCCTCGCCCAAGAAAAAAAGGAGGGCCCACAGCTCATCGCCCGCAACCGCGCCGCCACCGCCGGCAGCTAACAACTCCCGGCAACTTGAAGAGTGAGTCTTGGTTCGCCATCAGACGCAGTTCTCATTGCCTTTCCGTCGACACTCCTCGTGGTCCTTGCTTGAGCTTGGCGTGCTGTTCCGTCAAACTGGCTCGGCTGAATCTACACAGAATCGAGTTAGCAGACACTCATGATCATCGAATCCAAAGCACCGACGCGCGTCGACTTCGCCGGGAGCACGCTGGACATCTGGCCGCTGTACCTGTTTCATCCGGGGTCGGTCACGTTGAACGCGGCGATCTCACTCTACGCTTCGTGCACACTGGAAACGCATCCGGGCGGCGACAATCGCATCAAGCTCGTTTCGCGTGACATCAAGAGGGATGAAAGTTTTGCTTCCTTCGCCGCACTGGTGAAGGCCAAACGCTACCGCCTACCGCTTCTCGCCGAAATCGTGAAGTTTTTCCATCCCCCGGGCGGCTTCACGCTCACAACAGATTCCGAAGCTCCCTCCGGCGCAGGTATCGGCGGCTCCAGCGCCATGGCCGTGGCCATTTGCGCGGCGCTCGACCGCTTCACAGGAGCAGGGAAGAGCAAGGAAGATTGGATCCACATCAGCCGAGACGCGGAAGCCATCGTCATCAACGTTCCTACCGGGACGCAGGATCATTACCCGCCGGCGTTCGGCGGGGCCGCAGCCATTGAACTCCCGGCCGGCGGAGAACATCGCGTCGAGCTGCGCCTCAACCTCGACGAGCTCGAGCGCCGCGTCATGGTCTGCTACACCGGCAAGCCCCGCCAGCACGGCATCAACAACTGGGAAGTTTTCAAAGCCCAAATCGGCGGGAAGCGCGACGTGCAAAAAAGCCTGGAACGCATCTCCGAAGTTGCCCAGGAAATGCGCGTGGCTTTCGAAAAACCCGACTGGACCGAAGCGGGGCGCCTGATGCGAGAAGAGTGGTCCTTCCGAAAGAGAAACCTGCCGACGATTTCCACGAAAACCATTGACCGCGTTATCGAGAGCGCGCGTCGCAATGGCGCGCTGGCAGGCAAAGTTTGCGGCGCCGGCGGCGGCGGATGCGTCGTTCTGCTCATCGAGCCGGACTCGCGGGAGCGTGTGGAAAAGGCGATCGTCGAGGCCGGTGGGGAAGTGTTGCCCATGACCATTGACCGCCAGGGCGTGCAAGTCGTTTCTCGCTAAAGAGATGGCTCTTCGCCTCTGTCCCTAAGGCAGTTCCACCCCGCGAGGTACAGGTAAGCGAGAAGCGTCTCGTTTTGGCCGGGACACCTGTTCAAGTACCTTTTTGCATCATAGAATAGGTATCTTGGTTCCCGGCTTGGCCGGGGCCCGGATTGTTTATGCCGAACTGGCTGGCTCTCACTCTGGCGATGTTCCTGCTCTCAGACGCTGATGTTCCGCGCGTCAATAGCCTTCGTCCGCCTGCGAACCCGCCCGCCAACCTTCCCTCAAATGATGAGATCCCTCTCTTCCCCGATGCGGCATCACCGAACGACGGACAGGCTGGGGCGCAGTCCCCGGCGAAATCCACGAGCGGCCCGAAAAGTGCCACGCTCCAGGACACTTCCAGACTCGAACTGGTTCGCTACGTTTCGGGTGAATTTGCAAAAGCCGTCAAACCCATGCCTGCGGGAAAAGAAGGCGTCCTTATTAATGTAGGCAAGCCCTTGAATATGGAGCAACTCGACCGCGCGGTTGCCACCCACGGTGCGGCCGTCAATACCGGCGATAACGTGCAAATCACCAGGCTCGAGTTCCGTGCGCATCAAATCGTGGTGGACGTCAACGGCGGAGGGCGGGGCAAGCATAGCTGGAAGGACCATCTCCAGGTCAGCCTCGGCGGCGCCACCATGCCCACCATGCAAAGTTCTTCACAGGACTCCGGGCCGCCGGGATTGCAACCCGGCATGGGCAGCACGATTTTCCTGGAGTTCAATAAACCTTTGCCGGATCTCTCGCCCGAAGATTTGAAGCAGCTACTGGCACCGGTCCTCAACTTTGCGAAAGAGCGCTCCGCCGCGGTGCAGTGGTTCGATACCCTTCCCCCGGAAATGAAGAAGGCCATTCAGGAACGCAAGCCGGTAGTAGGCATGGACCGCGAAGAAGTCGTTGCGGCCATCGGCAAGCCCGACCACAAAGTCCGCGAGCGCGACACCGACGGCAACGACATCGAGGATTGGATCTACGGCCAACCTCCGTCGAAGACGGTCTTCGTGCGCTTCACCGGTGAACGCGTCAGCGGCATCAAACAATTCCCGCAGTAAGATTCACCCCGGTATTCGTTCGTCTCGCGAATCCGTCCGCCTTAAACTTCCTCGTCCCCGGCGTTTGATCTCGTCCATACTTGGAACATCCTTTGACCACCCTCCCGTAAATATGGGAATATGGTTCCATGAAGACTACTCTTGAGATTCCCGACACGATTTTTCGCCGCGCGAAATCGAAAGCGGCCGAGCAAGGCATACCTTTGCGGCAGTTTGTTACCGAGGCTGTCGCGGTCAGGTTGAAGACATCTCCCGTCGCCAGCCAAAAGCCCTGGATGAAACACTTGGGTAAGCTGAAGGACCTGCGCAAGGAAACTGTCCGGATTACCAAAGTCATCGAAGAGGCATTCGAAGAGGTTGATTCGGAGATGTGGCCTTCGGGTGCTCCCGGGTCGGGGACACGGGATTGATCCTGGACACCAACGCTCTTTCGGTCGCCGCGGAGGGACACCCCAGTGTTCTAGGGATTCTGGCCGGAGCTCAGCAGTTGGCACTTCCGGTGGTGGTCATCGGGGAATATCGCTATGGCATTGCCCAGTCCCGCCATCGCGCTAGGTATCGGCGCTGGTTGGACAGTTTGATCGCCGATTGCACTGTGTTGGATGTCACCGCGCAGTCTGCGCACCATTACGCAGCCATCTGCGTTGAGTTGAGACAAGCCGGAAAGCCCATTCCAACCAACGACCTCTGGATCGCCGCGCTCTGTCGGCAACATGGTCTTCCACTCTTGAGCCAGGACCGGCACTTCGATGTGGTGCCCGGAATTCAGCGGCTTGATTGGTAAGGCCCCAAGGAGTTAGCTACTCTCTCCGCCCCTCGGGGGAGGGCCACTCCAATACGACAATCTTTCCATCAGGTTGGCGCTCCAGGGTGGGAGCATAGAGGCCGAGCTGCTGCCTTCGCCACCAAGTGCCCTGCGTGCGTTTTTCCTCCGGCGTCGTAAACCAATATTGCCAGATCACCACGCGCACCTGCTTTGGCGGTACGTGCGGGAATGGATTTGCGGCGAAGAGCGATAAGACGTCCGCGTCGCCACGAAGCAGATTCTGCTCCGTGCGCACGACGATCGGTTCCTGGCGCCACGAACCCAGCGAAGCAAACCAAAGGTTCCAATCGAAGCGCGGCTGGTACGGCGCGTAAATCCCCGGCACCTTGCTGGGATCTTGCGGCTTGAAAAGGAAGGGGTAAACCAGCCAGGTCTGTCCATCGTCAGAGCCTTGAAATTCAATCTCGTAGCGGCCGCGAGTCATCACTGCGAACAGACCGTAGCGATTAGCGACGCGGAACGGTTCAAGCGCGGAGACGGGGGTCGTGGGCAGCGGCAGCGGTTTGAACATCCACACCAGTTCGGCCAGCGTCGCGTAGAAAATCCAAATGAGCATCACGGCGGTGACGGCGAGTTTCAGCGCGGAGACCTGCGCGCCGACTTTCGTTCGCCAAGCTCGTTCTTCTTGTTGCGCGAGCGGCTTCGCCTCTTTGGTGGCGAGATAGCTCTTCTTCAAAAAGGACGGCAAGTAAGGCAACACGAACTGGTCATCCAGCAGCAGAATTCCCAGCACGAGGACGAGATAATTCAGGAACGTATAGTTCGCGGAAAGGATGATGCCGATCTGCCAGGCCGTCACCACGAAAAAGCAGGCGATTCGAAAGCGACGCGGCAGAAACATCGCCCACACCAGCACGAGCTCAAGCGCCAAAGTGAAAAACGACGTTGCCGCGTGGAACCAGTGCGGCAGATGCTCCATGTACCACCCGATCCACGTCGGCAGCGGCCCGTTCTGGTAATACTCGTCCAGCGCGGTGAAATTCCGCCATTGCGTGTCGCCGCTCCTGATCTTCGCCACGCCCGATTCGAAATAGATTCGAAAGCATTCCCAGAGCAGAAGGAAAACGCTCGCGCGCGACGGCGGACTGTCCTCGCCCCATCCCGGGCGAAATCCGCCAGGGGCAAGGAACAGCGCGATGAAGCCTGCTTCGAGCAACATCCCATCGGACTGATACCCGGAGAACTCTTGTGCCGCGCCGACGAACGATAGGAAGCACACAAAACACACGGCCAGCATCCCTCGCGGCCAGAAATTCAAAACCAGGAGCAGCGACGCAATCATCCCCACCCAGCAAATTCCCGAGAGCATGTGCGATCCACTTGAAAACCACAGCAGCGTCGGCGCGTACCAATAGCCCGTGCGCCCGTAGTTTTCTGCAAGTGCTTGCAGGTATTCGTTAGCGGGAAGAATCCCGTGCGGCCCGATCAGTCCGCGGATCTGGAAGATCAGCGAGAAGAATGCGGAGTAATAGATCAGCCCCAGCGCGCGCAGAAACAGCCACCGCGGAAGCAATCGCCCCGAGGCGCCGCGCTCCGAATCAAACAGCCACCGCATGACGGATGCAGGCGTCCATTCCATGATGAACGCTCATTATAGCGGCCTAAGTTTCGCAGTACGTCAGTTTCCATTTCCCTGATTCATGGGGAGTTTGGAACCCGTAGGGTGACAAGCGCTGCCAGCCCCAACTGAGTCGAACATTTCAAAATAACTCCTGATTCGGGAAATCCAGTTCTTACGAAAAGTGAACCGCTAATCGTAAGGATGCGCGCAGCCAAGCCACGAGTATCCAGACCCAGACAGGACCTGCAACCGATCCTCGGCCAGGTCTTGGCCGCAGCGCAACAACAAGCAACAACAGCAGCCCTTTATTCTTAACTTTTTATTGTAATTTATTGCAGTGCGGTCCAGGTGTTGTCCGGATCGAATTCGGTCAACGCCTTTGCGATAGTGGCTGTCTCTTTGCCAAGATTTTTCTCATAGACCATCCTACCCTGATTGACGATAAACGTCTTCACACCGGTGTCATCGTATTTTGCCGGGTACGCTACATAGGCGAATCCACCGGTCATTTTTCCATCGACAACATACGGTTTCGCGCCGCCTTTGGCACTTGCGCCTTGCTTATCCAGCCTGTGGAAGTAGTAGCCATAGAACGGCTGGGCGGCATCAGGCTTGACGGTAAATCCCTCATCGGTGGCAAATGCCACCAGCGGCCCCAGAGGGCTGCGAGGAGCTCCCTGCGGGGATTCCCAGTACAAACCGTTTTGCTGCCCGGCATCGCTAAGGAATTTCTGCGCATACTGCTTCACGCCGCCATGCTTTTGAGCGAAGTACTGCTCCTGGGCGTCCGCCAATGCTTGGCATACGTCGATGGCCACGATCTCGTTCCGGCCAATGCGGCGCGCCACGATTTCCTCTTTCCCGGCCGCGGCATCGAAATACCACTGACCGCCAGCGTTCTTCAGAGGGATTGGGAATGCTTGGTTGTCCGAGCCGACAAGCAGCACTTCGTTGCCGTCCCCCAGTTTCCGCCACCGGTTCATCACCTGGTAGGCCCGCACAAATCCGTCAAGGGAAGCTTTGTCCTCAGCGGCATCCCCGGTGTAAACAAGCTCCTTAGCGCCAGGACCAAAGATCGCCAAGACCGTCTCTGGATTGCCCGATTTGGCTGCTTCGAAAAGGCCTTTGCCGGCGTCATCGGGCGAGGCGAAGGTCTTTGCGGATGCTTGGGCCGTAGAAGCCTGCTCATTCTTGCTACATCCCCAAATCGAAAGCAGCGTCGCGGCACCCACCGCCATCAGCAGGTAACGCAACCTTGAACTCGCGCGATTGCCAACTAAATCGAACATACTAATCCTCCGATGGCTCTGGATTTCACTCTGCCTGACTCGATCCCTTGGCCTAACGACGACCGCCCCACCCACCACCGCCACGGAATCCCCCTCCGCCGCCCCAGCCACCACCGCCGCCACGGCTGCCCCAGCCCTGGGCGCTCGAAGACCTGGACCCCCAGCCGGAGTCACCGCCAGAGTGGCTGCCCCAGCCGCTAAACGCGGATGAGGAGCCACCACTGTGCGAATCCCATCCACCACTGCTGCTGCCTCCCCACCCGTGTGCAGCATCAGAAGAACCCGCGCTCTGCCAGCCACTCCCAGTGTTCTTGTAGGCGTTGCCGTTCGCGGTCGCATACTTGTTGCCGTTGGAGCTCTCGGCGGTTCCAACCGTTCCATTCGCGTCCGAGTAATGTTGCGTGTCGACAGTCTGGCCATTTTTCGAGACCGTCGAGCTTCCCCAGTTCGAATAAGCGTTGGAGCCCTGGTGGGTTGCGCCATAGGCTCCCGTATATGGATTGTAGGCCTGCCCTACTTTTTGCGTGCCATACGCCGTCGAGGTTGAAGCGCCGCGCGCGTAAGTGCCTGTCGAGGGGTTATAGCCAGTGGAGGCGTGGGCGCTGCCGTAGGCTCCATAGGCGGATGCGCTGGTACCGTAGTAGCCACCATGCCAAGCGCTGTTTCCGTAGTAGGCTCCGCCATGGTAGATCGCAGCGCCACCGTACCAGTTGCAGTTCCAGCTACTATATCCCCAGCTGCTGCTCATCATGGCTCCAACGGCCATCCCCATACCAAAGGAAAGCACGCTCGCGGCCACGACATCTGCGGTTGTATACCCCGGAACGACATAGGGGGTTCCATAAATAACAGTTGGGTTGTACTGCGGCACATAGACAATCTGCGGATTGGTCGGCTGGATGACGATAACCTCCGGCGACTTCTGCACAACGGTGATCTGCGCGCCAGACTGCAGATTTCCGGCGGCCTTCGCCTTCGCGCGCAACGTCTGGACGGCGGCCATGACGTCAGCCTGCTGGTTGTGGTAGTCCTCGCCTAGTTGCGACGTCCACGAGAGGTTCTGAGCCATGTTGTTGAGTACGGACGGAAACTGGGTGAGCGCTTTTACGCTTGGATCCCAGGTTTGTTTGTCGACCGCCGTCACCAGTGCGCTACCGGTAAGCGTCTTGTTCTGCTCTACCCAATAGCTGGCGATGGCTACTTGATCTGGAAACGTCGCCGCCGTGAGGATCTGCGCTACCAGCGCATCCGGGTAGAGAGCGATCGGCGCAACTAGGCTCTGCAGCTCCTCCGCCGTTGCTGGCACCCCCTGACCGGGATAACTGGAGGCCGTGCCGCTTGGTGCGGATCCCGCAGCCTGATCTGCCATGCCTGTTACCGCCCCGGGGCCGATGGTGACCAAAAGCATGCTTAGCCCAAGGGAGAGACTTTGCTTTGCTCGCGCTACGCCTCCCATATGGTTTCCTCCTTCGAGTGCGTTTTTGGCCAGGTGATTGGTTCTGGCAAAGACTTGGATTCTGTCTTGCAGGTCAAAAATCCCTTGCGCTGACATCCCTGCTCAGGTGTGGATGCACAATTCTTTCGGCATCCACCAGACTTCGAATAGTTTCCTGACGTGTTCGCGCCGACGGCCAGACTCTATTCCCACCGCACCGCACCCAAAACTGGCAAAATTGACAGTCCCAGCGAAAAACTTTCGAACCTCCCGGAATGGCTCCCGCATCCCTGTGTAACCGGAAGTAATCCACATGCCTGACAATCGCGCAAACCGGAAACTCGCGTGCAACCCCGATTGTCCGCGCGTTGACTTTTCCCCACGCAGCCCATAGCATTTCTTGTTCACCCGCGGCCGTCGTTCGCTCCTGTGCCGCCGCGATTTTTGACATCCCATCGGAGGAAGTAATGCCCATCAAGGTTGGCATCAACGGCTTTGGCCGCATCGGACGCAACATCATGCGCACCGCGCTCGATGACAAAGACATTCAATTTGTAGCCGTCAACGACGTCACCGACGCGAAGACCCTC
>Ga0222749_10000538_pt1 | contig 22753 bp, 26 predicted proteins | sample IncBWH2Mmetat_FD_197234 | JGI IMG/M metagenome (GOLD analysis project Ga0222749, IMG submission 197234) | Metatranscriptome of lab incubated forest soil microbial communities from Barre Woods Harvard Forest LTER site, Petersham... | ecosystem: Environmental > Terrestrial > Soil > Temperate... | reverse complement strand
CGCGAACCTCCAGCGGATGGCCACGCGCGCGGTCGAGACGGGGCCCCGCGAGGTGGTGCTGGTGGGGACCCAGCGGCCGCCGGGCGGGGCGGAGGAGCGCGCGTTCATGTCGGTGTACGACCTGAAGACCGGGAAGATCGCTCGGATGCAGGACCGGATGGATCTCGGCGATCCCCGGTTCATGCTGCTCGAGGGGGAGCGGGCGTACGTGGTCTCGCGGGAGGGGGACCGCTCGGTCGGCGTCCGTGCGGTGAGGCTCGCGGACCTCTCGATCGAGTGGATGACGACCCTCGGGCAGAGGGATTCGACGCTCCTGCCCCCCGTCCTGACGAAGGACCACCTGGTTCTGGGTTATTTTGAGGGGGGGGTGGACGGGAAGTTCGCATATGGGGGGGCTCTCCTTGATAAAGCGGGCCGATTGGTGCAGAATATCAAGAGCGGGCACCAGTTCGAGAGGCCCCCCGGATATGGGGTGACCAACGGCCGGCTGGTGTTCAGCGTAGACAATAAAGTAGAAGTGCACCGGTGAAGAAGGCCCTCTTGGTCGCGACGTTCTTCGGGGCGGTCCTGTCGGTCCCGTCCGGGGCTCAGGACGGCGCCCGCGACCTCTATCGGGGCGAGTTCGACCCCTCCGTGAAGGCGTCCGTCGAGCGCGGACTCGCGTGGCTCGCCTCCCGCCAGAACCCCAACGGCTCGTGGACCAACCGGGTCGGGTACAAGCTGTACGAGGACTACTACGGCGAGGACAACGAATCCGTCGACGTCACGGCGCTTTCGTGCATGGCGCTCGTCTCCAACGGCCACGTGCCGGGCCGCGGGAAGTACGGCCGGAACGTCGCCCTCGGGGTCAACTGGCTCCTCTCGAAGGTCCGCGATGAGGACGGCTACATCACCCACGCCGGCTCGCGGATGTACAGCCACGCATTCGCGACGCTCTTCCTGGCCGAAATCTACGGGATGACTCGGCAACCCGAGATCAAGACGAAGCTCAAGCGGGCCGTGGAGCTCATCGTCAACTCGCAGAACCGGGAGGGCGGGTGGCGCTACCAGCCGATCCCGGTGGACGCGGACCTGTCCGTGACGGTCTCGACGCTCCAGGCGCTCAGGGCCGCGCGGAACGTGGGCATTTCCGTGCCGATCGAGACGGTGCGCCGGGCGGCGAACTACGTCCAGCGCTGCGCGACGCGCCGCGGGTTCAGCTATCAGAGCGTGAACGAGTACGGGATGAACGACACGCGCGTCTCGTACGCGCTGACGGCCTGCGGAGTCGTCTCGATGTTCAGCGCGGGCCAGTACGACAACCGGGAGATCCGGGACTCGCTGCGGGTGCTGCCGATCTACCGGCAGACGCTCATTCCGGGCCGCCTGCACTATTACTACGGGCACTACTACGCTTCCCAGGCGATGTACCTGGCCGGGGGCGACGACTGGGCGCGATACTACCCGGTGGTGAAGGGCGAAATCCAGAAGATGCAGTTCGCGGACGGGCACTGGGAGGACGATGTCGGGCGGACGTACGCCACCGCGATGGCGTGCATCGTGCTCCAGATGCCCTGCGAGTACCTTCCGATTTTCCAGAAGTAGGCTCTTTCAAAATCAGGGGAGAGGTAAAGGACGCGTCGCGGGATGTCGAAACATCCTGTAGCGGGCGGCTGAGGTCAGGCTATACGCCTGCGGCGTGGGGAACACATGGGGCCTGAAGATCGTCAGATGATACGGGCTATGGGAGCATTCCTGAATTCCCTGGAAGACCTCTGGTCGAAGGGGCAGTTGCGAGACCTGGAAGCGGACCTTGATCGCTTCATCCGGGACAATCTGACCGAGATCCGCAGGGCCGTCACCGAGGGCAAATCGGGCGGCCAGGAGGTGGCGAGGCGGCGCTATCTCAAGGGCGAGATCTCGAGCCGCCAGCTGGTGGATTACTGCGTCCGCTCGGTGCTCCTGAAGCGGCGGAGCTGCAACCCCCGGCGGGACATCGAGGAGCAGCGAGGGGAGATCGAGAAGGAGGTCTGGTACGAGGGCGAGCGCCAGAAGCGCCCCGTGCCGGCCGAACGCCGCGAGGAGATCGCCCGGACGTGGGCGCGGAGCCACGCCTCGCAGTGGCGGGAGTGGCGCCTCTTCCAGCTCCTGTATGTCTGGGAGAAGAAGGCCGACGCGTACGTGGGTCTCCTCTCCCCCAAGCAGTCCCAGCAGTCCTGAACTCCGCCCCCCGCCCCCCTCCGAGAAGGTCCCCCGCCCGATCGACGGGATGCCGATCCGAGCCCGGGGGCCAAAGGTTCGGCAGGTCCGGGATCTTTTGCTACACTGCCGGGATGGTGGCGGTCCTGGAGACCTCGGGGCTTACGAAGCACTTCGGCTTGTTTAAGGCCGTTGAGGACCTCGATCTACAGGTCCAGGAAGGCGACATCTACGGCTTCCTCGGCCTCAACGGCTCGGGCAAGACCACCACGATGCGCATGATCCTGCGCCTTATCCGACCGACCGCCGGGTGCGTCTCCATCTTCGGGCAGGACATCCGGAAGGATTTCATCGGAATCATGAGCCGCGTCGGATCGCTCGTCGAGCTCCCCGCGTACTATCCGTACCTCTCGGCGGCGAAGAACCTGGAGATCCTCCGGCTCGCCACCGGGGGCCTGCCCGCCTCGCGGATCCCCGAGGTCCTTGAGATCGTGGGCCTCCGCGACCGCATGCACGACCGGGTCGGGACCTACTCCCAGGGGATGCGTCAGCGCCTTGGGATCGCCATGGCGCTCCTTCCCCGCCCCCGGCTCGTCCTCCTCGACGAGCCCACGAACGGCCTGGATCCGCACGGGATGAACCACATCCGCGGCGTCATCCAGGAGCTCAACCGGAAGGAGGGCGTCACGTTCGTCATCTCGAGCCATCTCCTCCACGAGGTGGAGATCACCTGCACGCGAGTCGGGATCATCAAGCAGGGGAGGATGGTGCTCCAGGACACGATGCGCGCGATCCTCTCCCACACCGTGACGGGAGTGCGCATCGTCTCCGACCAGGCCCAGAAGGCGGAGGCGCTCCTGAAGGCCCAGCCCTGGGTGAAGGAGGTGCAGGCCGACCCCGCCGGTGGTCTCCGCGTGGGGTGCGAACCGTCGCGGTTCGCTGAAATCAATGCTCTCCTCCTCGGGCACGGAATCCAGGTGAGCGAGCTCTCGCCCGTCCGGCAGACGCTCGAGGATTTCTTCCTGTCGAAATGATCCCCCGGGTCTCGCGTCTGGTGGTGGCCGAGTTCATCAAGGTCCTGTCGCCCTTCCTCTTCGCGCTGGTGGGGCTCGTCACCCTGGCGACCTTCGTCGGCGGACTGCTCGGGCCGCACCTGGGCGGGGCGGAGACCGCGTGGCGCCCGTACCACGCGATCGATGTCTTCGCGAACGGATTCGTGTGGGGGCTTCGGATCGCGAGCTTCTCGCTGGTCATCCTCTCGAGCATGATGTTCGCGGGCGAGTTTGACCGTGGAACGATCAAGAACCTCCTGACGCGACCCATCACGCGGACGGACCTCTTTGCGGCGAAGTGCGTGACGGTCCTGATCCTCGGGGTGGGGCTCTACCTCTTCACGCTTTACACCGGGCTGGCCGTGGCGTTCTCCCGAGGTGACTTGGGCGACGTCTGGCATGCCGACCAGTACGTGATCATGCGGCCCTACGGGATGCTGGCCGGGACGGCGAAGAAGGCGGTCGTCATGAGCTTCCTTCCTTTCCTCACGGCGGGATTCCTGGGGATCCTGGTCTCGAATTGGACGGAATCCTCGGGCTACGCGGTGGCCATGGGGCTGATGCTCTTCCTGTTTGGCTGGCTCGTGACCGACATGCTCCCGATTTCCTGGCAGCGGCGGAGCTTCTTCTACTTCGCCCCCTACGTCCTTGAGAAACTTCGCCTCTACGCGGAGGGCGGGACGGAGCACTGGGAGGAGAGCCTGGAGACCCAGCTCCTTTACGTCAAGGTGCCGATCGCCAGCATGGCGGCCTTCCTCCCCGGCGCCTTCGTGATCTTCCAGCGGCGGAACATCACCGCCTAAGGGTCGACCCCGGCCCCCCTCGCGGCATCCTCCGCGACTTTGTGTTGAGTATCCTCGTCCGGAGGACTACAATCGGGGTTCACGCTCATGAGGCTCACCTCCCTCCCTGACCTCGCGCTCATCCGGTGCGGACTCGCCGCGAAGCCGATCGAGGACCCCGGCCGGGAGATCCTCCGGGGGATGACCCCGGCGGCCCCCGGGATGGCCCTCGCCCGGCCGAATTCCCCGCCGGAACCGCGCGGGAAGACCGCCCGGGGTCCGGCCGACGCCGGGAGGACCCGGAACGGGGCCTCGGCGGGGGTGAGGTGATGCCCGATCCCGCCCCCGCGGTCAAGCTCTACAATGCCGGCGCGGAGCACTTCCGCAAGGGCGAGTACGACAAGGCGGTCGATTGCTTCAAGCGCGCCGCCGCCACCGACGACAAGCTCTACCGGGCCTGGGCGTACCTCGGGATGGCCTATGCCCAGCTCGGGCAGCTCGATCCGGCGATCGAGGCGTACCGGAAGTGCATCGACATCGCACCCCAATACCACAAGGCCTTCAACAACGTCGGGGAGCTCTACCGCCGCAAGGGGCTGCTCGACTACGCGGCGATGGTCTTCAAGATGGCCAGCGAGATCGACCCGACCCAGGCCCATTACTTCTACAACCTCGGGATCACCTATTTCGAGATCGGGATGTACCCGCAGGCCGAAGAGGCCTTCTCGAGCGCGCTCAAGCTCGACCCCAACGACTACGAGTATGCCACCGAGCTGGCTCAGGTCCAGTTCACCCAGCGGAAATACGAGGCGGCGGCCGGAACCCTCGAGAAGTTCGTCGCGGCCCACCCGAACCACGAGCGGGCCGCCGAAACCGGCGCGCGCCTGGCGATGCTCAAGCGGCGGATCGAGGCGGAAAAGGCCCTCGCCGCCCAGCAGGCCGGCGAGCACAAGAGCGAAATCCGCCAGGCTCCCATCGAGGACGAGGACTCCAACGCCCAGACCAAACAGCTCGAGTCCCTCCGCCCGCCGGGACAGAATGACCCACCCAAACCCAAGACCTAGCTCAGATCGGGTGGCACGCCGCTTGAAGAGATGATCGTGCGGCGCTAGCGTGCTCACCATGAAGATCGGGTGTGTCCCTTATCTGAACGCCAAGCCCTTGATCGAAGGGCTCAAGGGGGTGGTCTTGAGGCCTCCGGCCGACCTGGTCAAGCTCCTGGAAGCCGACGCGTTGGATGTGGCCCTGGTTCCGGTCGCGGCCGTCCTGGGGCAACCCTGGCAGATCGTCCCGGGAATCGCCATCGCCTCGCCCGGGAAGACCGACAGCGTCCGGCTCCACCACACGGTCGAGGTTCCCGACATCACCCGAGTCGCGCTTGATCGCAATTCGAGAACGTCCAACCTTCTGGCGCGGATCATCCTCGAAAACCGCTACGGCCTGCGCCCCAAGTACGTCGTGCGCGACCCCGTCCGCGGGCTCAGCTTCAAAGGCTTTGACGCGGCCGTGACCATCGGGGATACTTCGTTCCTCCCGCGCGGGGTGCCGTTCCTGGACCTCGGAACCGAATGGAAGGCCTTGACCGGGCGGCCGTTCGTCTACGCCGCCTGGGCCCACCGTAAGGGCCACCCCAAGGCGAGGGAAATCGCGGTCCTGCTCGGCGAGGCCAAGCGCCGCGGCACCGCGTCGATCGAAGCGATCGCGCGCCGCGAGTCCAAGCGGCTGGGGCTGACCCCCCGCTTTTGCCGGAGGTACCTGACGGAGTACATCACCTTCGACCTGGGCCCCGCCGAACGGGCGGGCCTGAGACTGTTCCAGAACTATGCGGGCGACCGTACGCGCGATCGTCGATAAGGCGAAGTCCGGCGGGCGGATCAACGACGCCGAAGCCCTCGCGCTCTTCGAGGAGGGAGACCTCCCCGAACTGGGCGAGGGGGCGCACGCCGTCCGGCTCCGCCTCCACCCCGAGCCGGTCTGCACCTACATCGTCGACCGGAACGTCAACTACACCAACACCTGCATCACCTACTGCAAGTTCTGCGCCTTCTACCGCCCGCCGGGCCACCCCGAGGAGTACACGCTGACCAAGGAGGCGATGGCGCGGAAGATCCAGGAGACGAAGGCCCTGGGCGGGGTCCAGATCCTCCTGCAGGGCGGCCACCACCCGTACCTCAAGCTCGACTGGTACGAAGACATGCTCCGCCACATGAAGTCGTTCGACATCCACGTCCACGGCTTCTCGCCCTCCGAAATCCAGCACTTCGCGACGGTCAACAAGATGCCGGTGCGCGGCGTGATCGTCCGCCTCCGCGCCGCGGGTCTCGACTCGATCCCCGGAGGCGGCGGCGAGATCCTCGTCGACCGCGTGCGGGAGGCGATCAGCCCCCTCAAGATCAAGACCGACCAGTGGCTTGAGGTGATGGAGGAGGCGCACGCGGTCGGGATGAAGACGACGGCGACCATGATGTACGGCCACGTCGAGACGTATGCCGAGCGGGTCGAGCACCTTCGCCGCCTCCGCGACCAGCAGGACCGGTCGCTCGCACGGAAGAACGGGGGCGGCTACACGGCCTTCATCTGCTGGAGCCTCCAGCCCGACAACACCGAGATGGCCGGGACGCCGAAGACCGGCGGCTACGAATACCTCAAGACGCTCGCCATCGCCCGGATGTACCTCGATTCGGTTCCGAACCTCCAGTCCTCCTGGGTGACGCAGGGGGACAAGGTGGGCCAGATGGCGCTTCTGTATGGGGCCAACGACATGGGCTCGACGATGCTCGAGGAGAACGTCGTCTCGCAGGCGGGTGCGAACTTCCGAATGACGGAGGCGACGATCCGCCGGGTCATCGAAGACCTCGGCTTCCAGCCGCGACGCCGGAACATGTTCTACCAGCTGCTGGAGGCGTGAGGTTCTCCCCCCCGGTCGGCCCCGGAGGGTGAGCCCCGGGAAGCCCGGGGAGAACCCGTCCGCCGTTCCACCGAAGATCCGCTCCAGCTGCCATGAGAGGGATGTCCCTCCAGCCCGGGGTGATTAATGAAATCGGAGGATCCAGGCAAGGCCCGCGCCTCTCTCGGGGGGGGCGGGAATCCGGAAGGAGGGGATCGTGGAGCCGAAGGCCGTCGTGTTTGACGCGTACGGGACTCTTCTGGACGTTCGCTCCGTGGCCCGGGCGGTCCGGTCGATCGCGCCCGACCCGGAGCGGCTCGTCACCCTGTGGCGCGAGACACAGCTCGAGTACACCTGGCTCAGGTCGCTCATGGGCCGGTTCGAGGACTTCTGGACGGTGACGCGGGACGCCCTGCGATTCTCGGTCCGGAGTCTCGGGATCCCCGCGACCGAGGCCGAGGTTGAAACCGTCCTTGGGTCCTACCTGACGCTCTCGCCTTTCCCCGAGGTGCCGCCCGCTCTCGACCGCCTGAGGGGGAAGACCCTCGCGATCCTTTCGAACGGGACCGCTGCGATGCTGGAGGCGGCCGTGAGGTCGGGGGGGCTTGGCGGGAGGTTCGCCCGGGTGCTTTCGGCCGACCCGGTCCGGATGTACAAGCCGTCGCCCCAGGTCTATGCGCTCGCGACCGAGGCCCTGGGGCTTGGGCCCGGGGAGATCCTCTTTGTCTCGTCGAACGCATGGGACGTCGCGGGCGCGGCTTCGTTCGGATTCCGGACCTGCTGGTGCAATCGCTCGGGGGCTCCGATGTCGGCGCTGGGGGTGGTTCCCGACCGGATCGTGGGGAGCCTGGACGAGGTCTAGGAATCCCGGAATCTTCCGGGGAGACCCGGGCAATGGCTCCTGGCCCGCATTACAGTAGTGGGGGGATGTATCATGGAGGGTTTCCAGTCCAGCCGGGGTCCGAATCGATGATCTGCCGCACCACCCGGCCCGGGTCGGCGAGGCCGCTCCTGTCGGCCGCCCTGGCGATCTTCATGGGGTCGTGTTCGCCGGATTCCCCGAAGCCCAAGGGCGCACCCCCCGGTCCGGCCGGGACCCCGGGGGCCAGCGCGCCCGCGGGCCGGAATCCCGGCGCCGCCGGCCACGCCAGGATGCTCGCCCTGCTCAAGGACATCGCGGGCCGGACCGACAACGAGAACTACTGGGTGGGGGACCGGGAAGTCCGGACGCTCCGGGAACAGCTGGCCGGCCTGCCGGCCAGCGCCCCGGCCCAAAGCCGGTGGATGGCCCAGGCGAAGCTCGGCGTGTGGGAAGGGTGGATGGGCAATTTTCCGGCGGCCATCGAGCAGCTATCCGCCGCAGAGGCGCTCCTCCCGAAGATCGGGGACGGTCTGCCGAGTGAGCTGGTGTACCAGTTCCTCCTGGGCGCCGGGATGGTGTGGATGCGCCAGGGGGAGGTCCAGAACTGCTGCAACCGGCACACGAGCGAGAGCTGCATCCTGCCCATCCGCGGGACGGGGATCCACGGCTCGCAGGAGGGCTCGCGGCGGGCCATCCGGTACTTCACGGAGCTGGCGGACCGTTTTCCGAGCCAGCTGACGCCCCGCTGGTTGCTGAACATCGCCTACATGACCATCGGCGGATACCCCCAGGACGTGCCCCCCCGATATCTGATTCCTCCCCGGGTCTTCGAGTCCGAGGAGAAGTTTCCCCGATTCACGAACGTCGCATCCCAGGCTGGATTGGATCTCCTCAGCCTCGCCGGGAGTGTCCTCGTCGAAGACTTCGACAACGACGGGCTTCTGGACGTGGTGATCTCCTCGTGGGATCCCCGAGTCCAGCTCCGCTACTTCCACAATGAGGGCAACGGCACCTTCCGGGACCGGACCGCGGAGGCCGGGTTGACGGGCATCCTGGGCGGGGCCAACCTGGTCCAGACCGACTACAACAACGATGGGAACATGGACATCCTCGTCCTGAGGGGCACCTGGCTCGGCGCCGCGGGGCGGCACCCCATGTCCCTCCTCAGGAACAACGGGGACGGCACCTTCACCGACGTCACCTTTGATGCGGGCCTCGGAAAGGTGCTCTATCCGACCGAGACGGCCGCCTGGGCGGACTACGACAACGACGGCTTCCTGGATCTCTACGTCGGCAGCGAGAGCGGGGACGGACTCGAGGCGCCCGGCCAGCTCTTCCACAACAACGGCGATGGCACGTTCACCGACGTGGCCGCGAAGGCCGGCGTGGAGAACTTCCGCTTCGCCAAGGGAGTGAGCTGGGGGGACTATGACGGCGACGGCTATCCGGACCTCTATGTCGCGAACCTGCGCCGTGGAGGAAACCGGCTCTACCACAACAACCGCGACGGCACGTTCACCGACGTGGCTCCGAAGCTGGGGGTGACCCGGCCCCTTTCCAGCTATGCCTGCTGGTTCTGGGACTTCGACAACGACGGCCACCTGGATTTGTACGTGGCGAGCTACCAGGGGGGGGTTGAGGCCGTGGCGGCCGGTTACCTGGGGGCGCCGCTTCCGGAAGGCACGGAGCTTCCCTGCCTCTACCGGGGCGACGGGAAGGGCGGATTCAGGGAGGTGGCGGCGGAATATGGCCTGACCCGGCCGGTGATGGCGATGGGGGCGAATTTCGGCGATCTCGACAACGACGGCTACCTCGATTTCTACCTGGGGACGGGCTATCCCGAATTCGAGGCCCTGATGCCGAAGGTGATGTACCACAGCCAGGGAGGCCGCCGGTTTGTCGACGTCACCTTCGCGGGGGGATTCGGCCACCTTCAGAAGGGGCACGGCGTCGCCTTCGCCGACATCAACAACAGCGGGAACCAGGACGTCTTCGAGCAGATGGGGGGCGCCTTCCGGGGGGATGCGGCGATGTTCGCGCTGTACAAGAACCCCGGCTTCGGGAATCACTGGATCAAGGTGAAGCTGGCCGGGGTGAAATCTAACCGGCCCGGCATCGGCGCCCGGATCCGGCTGGATATCAACGACGGGTCGCCGCGCAGCATCTATCGCACCGTTTCGAGCGGCGGGAGCTTCGGTGCCAATCCCCTCCGGCAGGAGATCGGCGTCGGCCAGGCGAAGGTGATCGATCTCCTGGAGGTCCATTGGCCGACCAGCGGGCTGACCCAGACCTTCCGCCAGGTCGCCGTCGATCAGTTCCTCGAGATCACCGAGGGGCGAGAGGACTTCCGGGTGCTCCCCCTGGCCCCGCGGAAGAAGTAGATCCTCCTAGCCCAGCACGGCCCGGTAGAGGTTGCGGACCGCGGCGGCCTGGCGTTTGAGGTCATAGAGCCGGACCGCCTTCTCGCGGCCCGCCTGACCCATCATGCGGCAGCGCGCGCGGTCAGCGGAGAGGCGCTCGATCGCCTGCGCGATCGTCTCGGGCGTGTCGTCGATGACGAGGCCGGTCTTCCCGTGGTCGACGATCTCGGGGATCATCCCCCGGCGGGCGCCGATCACGGCTTTGCCCATGGCCATCGCCTCGCGGATCGCGCGGCAGGTGCCGTCGGATCCGGGGACGAGGAAGAGGAGCGCGTCAAAGCCGGCCACGGTGTCGAGGTACCGGTCGCCGAGGTAGCCGGTGAAGACGACATTCGTGAGGCCGAGCTTCTTCGCGGGCCCGACGGCGACCTCCTCCATGTGGGTTCCCCGGCCGACGATCTGGACCCTGAGGTCGGGCACCCGGGCGAGCTTGATCCCCTGGAGCAGGATGTCGAAGCGGCGGTGGCGCTGCATGCGGGCGACGACTCCGACGACGAAGCCGTCGTGGGGTGCGTCGCGCGGCGTGAAGCGTTCGAGGCGCATGGCCGGATCGATCCGCCAGCCGCGGAGGCCGAACGCGGCGACGTCGGCCTCGAGCGCCGCCTGCGAGGAGGTCAGGTAGCCGTCGGTCAGCCTCCGGTAGAGATATTTCGCGCCCAGGCCCATCGGCGTAGGAACGGCCCTGTGGTTGGTGCGGACGATCCGGATCCCGCCGACCCTGCGGGCGGCCCGGCCGCCGACGAAGTGGTCGTGGGAGAAGTGGACGTGAAGGAGGTCGTAGCCCTTGAGGGCCTGGGCCACGCGGGCCGTGTCGGCGAGGGCGGCAAAGACCGATCGCCGGAGCGGTGCGATGTGGAGCGGTTCAATCCCCCGCCCGCGCGCGCGCTCGGGAAGGCTGCTCGAGGCGCCGGGACCGGGTTCCTGGCAGGCGAGATCGACCTGGACTCCGAGAGTTCTGAGCTCGGTGCACAGATCGAGCGTGGGCTCGGAGGGTCCGGTCCACTTCCAATCGCCGAAGAGATGGAGGACGCGCATGAGGGGGTGGATTATAACCCTTGAACGCCCCGTGGGGACGCCTTTAGGCTTCAACTCCCCGGCGGGAGTCAGGGCGATCCGGTGGCCTCATCCACGTCTCTTTGAGGTCCCCTGGCTTGATTTATGCGATTCTTGCCTCTACTCTTACTAACGCGCACATGTCCCAACCTCTGGGCGAGCCGTCCAAGCCCCAAGCGACCAGAGGAAGTGTCCATCTGGGGCAACTTCTCCTCGAACGAGGCCTCATCACTCCGGTGCAGCTCCGGGAAGCGCTCTCCCAGCAGGGTCGACCCTCCGGTCCGGACCAGCCCTTGGCGCGCGATTTGTCGGCCATTCTCATCGAGAAGGGTTTCCTGACCGAAAAGCAGATCGAGGCCGTTCTCCGGGACTCGGGCAAGGGCTCGGGGGGATCACCGGCGGCGATTCCCCAGTCGCCTCCGGGCAAGGTGGCCCCCGGCGACAAACCGGCGGATTTCGGCAGGTACCGCTTGGTGCGCGAAGCGGGCCGGGGAGCCATGTCCGTGGTGTACGAGGCCTTGGATACCGAGCTCCAACGTCGAGTAGCGATCAAGATGGTCCACACCCGCATGTCCCCGGGCGTCCCGGGGGCGGCGCAAGAGGAGGAACGGTTCGTGCGGGAGGCGCGGCTGACCGCGAATCTTCCCAAGCATCCTCACGTGGTCGGAGTCTACGATGCCGGAATCATCGAGGGCCGCCGCTACATCACCATGGAGTTCATCGAAGGACGATCCCTGGAGGAATGGCGCAAGCAGGGTTCCCGGGACTTCCACGACCCAGTCGCTCTCCTCAGGGACGTGGCGAAAGCGGTTCATCACGCTCACGAACACGGAGTCATCCACCGGGATCTAAAGCCGGCCAACATCCTGGTGGATGTCAGGAACGAGCCCCACGTCACCGACTTCGGACTGGCGAAGGCCGTCGGCCAGAACCTCAAGGCGTCATACACCGATGCGGGCATGGTCGTGGGCACGCCGGGGTACATGAGCCCCGAGCAGGCTCAAGGCCTCAAGACCTTGGACCGGAGGACCGACGTCTACTCGCTCGGCGTCATCCTCTACGAGATCCTTTCGGGGCGCATGCCCTTCAGCGGCGATACCGCGGTCGAGATCATGTTCAAGACGGTCAAGGACCCCGTCGTGGCGCCCTCGAAGATTACGAGCGTGCAGATTAACCCGTTCCAGTTCAAGACCCTGGAGGCGATCTGCCTCAAGGCGTTGTCCAAGAATCCGTCTCATCGTTATCCCACGGCGCTGGCCCTTGCCGAGGACTTGACCCGCTGGCTTGAAGGAGCCGAGATCAGGATCGTCCCGGTGAGGTCTCGAAAATTCCTCGTGGGTCTCTCCGCGATCGTCGCGGGAATCCTCCTCGTCCTGGGGCTCATGCTCGCTCGGCCGGGGCGAAGAGCGAACGAGCGCGATCTGGCCCGTGCCGATCTCCTGTTGGCCGAAGGGAAGGTCGAGGAGGCGCTCGCGCTATTCCGACAGGTGAGCAGCCGGGAGAAGGATAACGCCAGGGCCGCCGCCGGACAGGAGGAGGCGCTGGCCAAACTCCGGGGAAAGGGGCCGCCGAAGGCGGATGTTCAGCCGCCGCCCGAGGACCCCTGGAAGGGCGCCCTGGATCTTCTCCCCAGGGTGGATCTGGAAAAGGATGTGGTCTCCGGAAAATGGACGGACAAGGATGGCAGCTTCTGGAACTATGAGGGGCGGCCGTCCCGCCTGATGCTCCCCTACCGCCCTCCCGGCGAGTACGACGTCCGGTTGGAATTCCTGCGCCGCGGGGCCAATTTCTGCGTCGATCTGATCCTCACCAAATCGGGAAACCCGTTCGCTCTGGTTCTCGACCGCCATGGAGTGTCTGGATTCGAGAAGATCCTCGGTCATGACTTCAGCGACAATGGGTCCTCCATTCGAACCGGAATTCCCCTGGAGGACGGGCGCACCTATACGGCCTTGGTCGAGGTTCGCCATTCCGGGGTGGCCGCCTATCTCGGGGGCGAACCCATCGCTCGGTGGAAGACGGATTACTCGGATCTGTCCATGAACCCCCAATGGCAGCTGACCGACCCTGCTGCCCTGGGGGTCGGAGCCTGGGAGGGAACCCTCATTCTCCGCCGGATCCAGGTCCGCGAGGTGACCGGTAAAGGCGAATTCATCCGCAATTCATCGAAGACTCCGTCGAAGAAGGATTGACGGGGAATCGACGGGCGCCCCTCCTTCTGCAGGATCGCGGGAGAGGAAGGCAGCCTCCATCCGGTGCACGGGGAATGGAGATCACCGGAAGCCAGGTGATCGTAGAGGCTCACCTATGGATGTGCCTCCGGCGCCTCTGGGGCCTTGCTGCCACCCCCGTTCGGTGTCGAGAATGTTTCCGCGGACCCCGGTGGGACCATCGCCGGGACGCCCTCTAAGCGACGGATCGGTCGTGGAACACCGCGCCGTTCGTACAAGGGACTGGAAGAAAACGTTGGGCGTTGTAAACTATTGGTCCTCAGTAGGGTGGCGTACCCAAGTGGTCTAAGGGGACGGTTTGCAAAACCGTTATTCGTCGGTTCAAATCCGACCGCCACCTCCAAACCCCTTCTGTAGCGGGGGGTTACGAAGGGCCTCCGCCGACCGCCCGCGGCGAGGCGTTTTGTACCACCGGTGTACCATTTCTTCCGTCCAGGCAGTCGGTGGCACCCTTAAGGCTGTTCGGCGCGAGATGCGCGTACCGGCTGACCATGTTCGGGGTGGTGTGGCCGACGATCTTCATGATGATACGGTCGGGGATCCCGGCTGCGACCATCCTGGAGACGGCGGTGTGACGGAGAGTATGGAAGCTCACGCCCTCGACATTAGCCCGCCTCGCGGCGACGGCGAACGTTTTTGAGACGGACGTGACTTTGTACGCCTTCATGAATCCGGGATTCACGAATACGTACGGTACGAACCCATCCTCGCTCGCCACCGGCTTCTGAGCGTCGAGAGCCGTCTTCAGGGCCGCGTTGATCGGGACATGCCTGGCCCGGTGGCCCTTGGACTCGGAGCCGATCCGGATGAAGCCGCCTTGCACGGCCTCGCCGCCCTTGCGGTCGACTTCCGCCCACCTGAGGCCGAGGATTTCGCCCAGCCTCATTCCGGTGTTCGTCGCCACGATGATGATCGGGACCAGGAACTTGGGGGACGCCTTCAGGATCTCCTTCTCCTCGTCGGGGGAGAGGACCCGGTCCTGTGAATTGTCCTCCCGGAGCTTCTTCACGTCCCGGGCGACGTTCCTGTCGATCAACCCCCACCGCAACGCCATGCCGAGGACGGAGCTCAGGAACTGACGCTCCCGGTTCATCTGGGCCTTGGAGGGTGGGGTTCCCCGGTAGGTCTTCCCCGACTTGCGCTTGGCGAAGTACTTCTCAACATCTCCTGAGGTGATCGCGCCAAGGAGCTTGGGGCCAAACGTCGCCTTGACGTTCTCATAGAGCATCTTGTCCCGTTCATGGGTTCTTTCCCGCCGAACCGGAGGGGCCTGGGCGATCATGTATTCTTCGTCCACGAACTTCTCGAACGTCACGGGCTTGCGCCGCTCGAGGGTCAGGAGGCCCTTCTCCTTCGCCTCAGCGATCTCCGACAGACGGGACCTGAGTACACGCTGAGCTTGCTCCCTGGATTGGGCCTCCGTCCTCTCGCGGTGCCATTTCGCGTCGAGCCCCTTGTACTTGATGCTCCACACGGGATGCCCACGCGTCCTCGTGTCCTTCCAAACCGACGCCATCCGATCTCCTTTCTGCAGCGATACCGCTGCGTTATCACGCCGATAGCTGACTTGCCTGCCCCTTGAGGAATTTGACCAGTCCTACGATGTCCACCCGGAGCGTTCTGGGGCCGATGCGCAGGAGGAATTTGCGGGGCAAGTCCCCTCGGTCGAACTTCTTACGAAGAGCCTGGCCCGACAAGCCCAGAAGCAGACCGGCTTCCGGGAGCGCCGGAAACCGATCGGGGCCCGATTTCTCCGAGGCGTTCGATCCGGATTCCTGTCCCCCGACCAGCGACATGGTTCGACGTTCCATACGAACTTTCCTTTCTCGCCCTGATCCAGGGCGTCAACGCGTCCAAACAAAATCGTAAGGGTGATTGAAGAAGTGTCAACTGGGCTTCTTGAATGTTGTCCCTCGGGCATCACGCCGCTTCCGAGGCGTTTTCCCCCGCGCCGGCGGCGATTCCAGGGGCAGGAGACCCTTCGCCGGGCTCCTGAATCCTTGATCCACGGTTGGACGCTTCCTTTGGCCGCTGGCGCGCCGGGCCGCCCAACCTCCTTTCCAGTTCCGCCCCAAGCAATGCGACGTGCCTCAGATGATGGCCGACCTCGTTCCGGAGCTTAAGCAGGGTCCGGATCTCGTCGTCCGCCCCCAGGCGCCTTCGGAGGATCTGCTCGGTCAGTCCCTGGAGCAAGCTGGGGAGCGAGGAATAATACTTCTCATCCGGACTCCGCCCGGGGCCGAGCCTGAGGCACCAGCCATGGGAATCCGCCAGAACGTGGGGGTACGCCTCACCCGACTTGCCGATCCGTGCCACTTCCCGCCATGCCTCGCTCATGTGCGACCTCCTTGCTGAGTTCATTCATGCGAACAGACCTACGAATTTCTGAGTTGGGACAACGCCAGCCACATGGGAAGGACCGGGAGGGAGTGAAACCCTCCCGGTCCTGTACAAATTGCCTGTCCTACATCATGAGGTCCCGAAGCACTTCCGAGAGGATGTCTCGGAGAAGCTCGACCTGGGCTCGGTCGCCCAGGCGGATCCCGCGGCGCGTGAATCCCTCGAACGTCTCGGAGGACACGAACTCGCGGATATCCAGGATCCTTTCCTTGGCTCGTGCATTGGAAAGCAGCCGCACCCGGTACTTCCCCAAAGGCGGGAACTCCCGGAGGACTTCTTCCTTGCGAGCCTCATTGGCTTTCATGGTTTTTCCCTTGGTTGGTCAGGCGGGCACCCACCGCACCCGGGGCTTGCGGCAATACTTCGCCGCCTTCCGGATCCAGGCAAGCACCGCCCGCGCTCGCTCCTCGGGACTCATTCCGAGCCATTCGGCTCCGATCGCAACGCCCTCGGCGAAGGTCTCGGCCGACTTCACGGAAAGAACAGCCCCCTCGGGGCCGAGCCTGAGATAGACCGCCTGATCCCCGGCCAGCACCGCCGCGAGATCGCGTTCGATCTCAACCGGCGTGCTTGTCCGAGGCTGCCGGCGGCTGGCCGAAGCGCGGCCCGCCCGCGGGGTAGACACGGTTAGAACCCTCCTTTCTCTCGTTCTCGATTCCTCCGGCGAGATTGACCGCCCGAAGGGCCTTCCGGATCGCCTGGACCTCCGGCGAATGCGGCGAGACGCCCGCCGAGGTGAGCGTGATTCCAGCGTGGGCGATCATAAAATTCGCCCTCCGGTACGCGGCCCATTGGCGCCGACCCTCCTCGGGCAAGGGTTCCGGGCCAAGAGCTTCAGCACCTGTGGTCATGAAGTGAACTTCCTTTCCGCTCCTACCGGAGCAGTGCCAAAGCCTCGGACCAGACGCGTGCTTTCAGCGCCGCGCCGGTCCCGAACTGAGCGGACTTCCAGCGAGTGGACGACGGGTCCACCCCGTCTGCGACCCGGGTGGGTCGCTCGTGATCGATCCACTCGACCACGCCGTTCAGCGCGGCCCAAAGCGTCCCTCGGACCGAAGGAAGAGCGTTGCCCTTCCCGGTCTCAAAGAGTCGCACCAGGTGTCCCCGGGTCGCAGCGGCGCGAGCCGGGTCGCCCTCCTTCGGATTGGGAATGAGCGTGCGGAAATAGGCGTCGAGGGCCTCCTTCCGGATCATGCGAGCCGCAAACGTCTGAGCCTGGCTCTCGAAGGCCTCGAAAGACCCGAGCGAGAGCTCTAGGAGACGTTCGGCCGCCTCGATCTCGCGAGCGATATCCCCCCGATGGCAGATGCGGATGGCCCGGCGCCTCCCCTCTTCCAGGGCGCGGAGAAGGGTATTCCTGCACCACACCCGGATCGGGGTATCGAGCACCTGAAGGCAGCCGCCGCCGTGGAGCATAGAAAGTAGGAGGTACTTTTCGACCTCATCCTCCTTCGTGATCCACATTCCGCCGGGGAGCTTGGCTTGGATCCAGACCCTTCGACCCCCATCACAGGCGCCGGCACCCATGTAGGTGGCGCCGAACTTGGCGAGGACGGAGTCGAACAGCCCAAAGGCTTCCGCGTTCTGGATCGGCTGGTAGCGACGACCCACGACGCTGAGCGGTTCGTTCGTATCGAGACGAACGACCGCACGCGCCCGTGCTACGGGACGCGGGGGATCAACCAGCGCCTGTACCGGCGCGAGGCCGACCTGCCAATCGAGTCCATACGCCTGGACCGCCTCGCGGGCGGTCTCGGGGCGAGCGGATGGAGCCGCGATCGCGTTAGACATGGCTTGAGGGTTGAAAGCCAGCCCCCGGAACCGGCGGGGACTGGCTTGGCTTGGAGTTTGGGTAAAGGACCTTCGGAGAGGCCGGTCCTCAGTGAAGGTCGCTCGGCTTGGAGTGGGGTGCGCTACGCCGCTTGGTGCCTCTGGGGCGAGCAAGCGATCGTCACGGTTAGAATGCGAGTGCCCGCAAAGGGGCCGCCCAGCATCTCGTCGGGATCGCCTCCCGCCTCCTCGGCCAGGGTTTGGATGTCTTCCCAGGATGTTCTCGTGTACTCCTCGAAGGCGTCTTCCGCCTCCTTGAAGTCCTCGAACACCTCGGGTTCTCCGACCAGGCGCCAGTAGCGCATGCGCAAGAGGATGAACACGTCGCGCGTGTCGTTCATGGGCGCGTCTCCTTTGGGCCTAGGCCGCGGCCAATAGCCGGGCAAAGACCTTCCTCGCCTTCTGCCAATGCAGGTAAGCTTCTCGCGCCGCATTCCGGGCGACTCGCTGACGACCCTCCCGAAGGAGTTCCGTCGCGAACGTGCCCAGATCACGGGCTGCGGAGAGCTCGACCCGGGCGAGCCGGGCGAGGTAGCGGTTGCACTTGCGCCTCATGAGCGGGATTCTGATGGCCAGCAAGGTCGGGTTTCTTCTCCCAGTTCCGAAGATCCTGCCGAGATGAGCAAGGAATCCTCGGCCCAGACGGGCGAAGAAATCGGCGATGTCGGTCAGAATCCAGGTTACTGCGACGGCGACGGTGAATCGCCAGGGCTTCATGGGGTTTCTCCCTTCTCTCTTCGGGCCAGGCTAGCGCTTTGGCGCGCCGGCCTTCGGCTTCGCCGGCCCCGACTTTACGGGCGCTGGCGGGGTATCGGGGACAACCAGGGGCTCTTCAGCGACGGACTCCGCATCGGGAGTCTCGCCGTCTTTCGAGCCGCTACCCAGGAACTGGAGGCTCTCCGCGACGATCCGAAGCTTCGAGCGCTTCTGGCCCGTCGTTTCATCCTCCCAGCGATCCTGAGCGAGCCGCCCCGAGACCAGAATCGGGCGCCCCTTCTTCAGGTACTCGGCCGCGATCTCGGCCTGCCGGTTCCACGAGGTGACGTCGACGAAGGCGACTTCCTCGACCTTCTCGCCGTCCTTCTTCGTGAATTTCCGGTTGACTGCGACCGTGAAGTCGCAGACGGCCGCGCCCTGCGGCGTGTACCGGAGCTCCGGATCCCGGGCCAAATGGCCCAAAAGGATCACCGAATTGAATGTGGGCATCTTCTGCCCTCCATGAGAAAAGCATCCCGCAGGCCACGCGGGAGGCAATTACAGAAACCCCGTGGCTGGGGCTCTTAAGGTACAGCTGCTTAGGGCCTAGTCCGCTCTAGGCGGGACATCTGAGACCGAGCGCAGCAGGCTTTGAGAGGTGGACCGCAGCAAGGAAAGGGGTCGACTTGGGGTTCGAGTGTGGGCAATAGCCATAATTTGCTTTCGCAAGGTTACAGTTAAAGCAAAGGATCTGATACCTCCTTCCCAGGAATTTGGCTCTCTTGATCTTGAGGTACAGTGCCTTAACGCTAGTTAACACCTTGCGTTCGGCATGCCCGTCTCCTCGAACATGGTCTATGGAGTGGAATTCACGACGCAGCTCGCCGCAACAGCAGCATGCGTGACCAAGCCTCGCCAGGGCCTGCTCCCGAAGGTGCGCGTAATGCCTACGGTGGCGAGCACTTGATTGTGCGCGGCATCGCCTACACCGGCGAAGCGAGTCCTCCTCCTTTGCTTTACCGCAACCAAGACAAAGGCCGAACCCTTTCCATGTCTGAACACGGTTTACAACTGCTCTTCGGCGCTTCCTCCGGCAGCGATCACAATTCCGTTGGAGCCTGGAAATGCGGCCACCACACGCGACACAACTTCGCCGAAGCCGTCGTCGGTTGCGTTGAGCCTGAACCAGCTTGCGATGAAGCGCGTTACAGCGACGGCAGAGGCTGCTCGTGAAGAGTTTCCTCTTTCTGCACTTGTAACAACGTCCTGCTGCGATCGCCTTATGCGCCTTTCGACGCATCCGTTCAAGGTACCTAACCTTCTCGCTTGGAGTAAGCAAGTCGTAAAGGATGCGGTACATACCCATCCACTCAACAGTGCCACACATCGCAGGCGTTCCTGAACGGACACGTCGGACAAGCGAAGGATCGATCATTCGGGACGAAGACCCCGCTTTGAATGGCTTTATCCACTACGAGGACCTTCTTGATGAACCTCCGCGTCTCGTTGTCGCTTCTGACGACGTAATACCGCTCAATCGCGGGTTTCACCGTCTTGAGTAGCAGGTCGTAGCGGAAAAAGCTCACCTTGCCGGGAAGGATGTACTTTCCGGCGAGCAGGTACGTCGTGGCTTGGTCGTCCTTCGCAATCCGGTCCGGAGACCATCGGGCGCTGGCGGTCTTCCAGTCCACGATCCCGTACCTGCCGTCCTTGAGTCTCACCACTCGGTCGAGCTCCCCGACCAGGGGTCGCGGAAGCGCCTCCCCCTTTTCATCGAGAAGGGGAATCGTGAACCTTCGGGGCATATCGACGGGTACTTCGTCAGGGATCAGATTCTCGACATAGAAGTCGATCATCTTCACCCCCTTCCCGTAGAGGCCCTCCAGGTCCTCGCCGTGGGTCGACACCACCGGAAGGGACTTGTTGCCGTAGGCCTTCTCAAGCTCCGATCGAAGCACCTGGTGAGCCACTCCCGCGCGAGGCGGGCGGCCCTTGGCCAGGTCCTTGTCGATCGAAACGAGCGCTGCGTTCACCGCAGTGCCGAAAACCAGGGCAACACTGACCCTTTCCTGGGGAAGACGGTCCAGATACCGGAACCGATACTGGAGCGAACAGATCTCCGAAAAACACGAGATGGCGCTAAAGGAGTGGTGATGAACACCTTCGCCGACATCGGAGATCGTATTCGCAGAATCCACGAGAGTTTCGGTCGTCATAGGCGTGACTTCCTGAAATGCCACCCCGGCCGTCTCGGGGTGGAAGGAGAACCTTCAATCCCGGACGGCTCGGGTTGCGACCGGCTAGGCCGCGGAACTGTGGCCTAGCTTCGAGCGGAAGATGGCTTCGACCCGGCTAAAGGACGAGGCATCGAGCTGGTACGGATTCTTGATCTGTACCTTCAAGATGCGTTCGAGTTCAGCCAGGAAGTCCGGCCAATCATCCACCAGCCCGCCACGCAATGCCTCATTGAAAAGGCCGCTTATCACCTTGGCCGCGAGGCGCTTGGGCTTCGTCGGCGTGGGAGCGGCGGCCTTTCCCGGCGTGGGCGTGGGGGAACTCGGGGGATTCGCGTTTGAGATGGGCTTGGCTGGGCTCTTGCCCTCTGGAGGGACGGGAGCGGGCTTCACCGGGGACTCCGATGTCGGCCTAGCGGCCTCGATCGGAAGTTTCCCCGAAATGAAGTACTCTTCGAGCAGCCTCGCTTCGGCCGCGATCGCTTGGACCGTGACCCCTTGCTTGGCCATGTCGACCGCACGCTCTGCTGCACAGCAGCGGGCAATACGGCGGCCCTCTTCGCGCTTGAGCTCCAGCTCTTCGGGAGAAAATCTCCGGCCTCCACCACCATAAGAGCCCCTTTCCGGATTCTCAGGCGGCTTCCAGCCGGGAGCCTTGCCGTCGACGTGAACGATCTTTTTCACAAAACTGCACTTGTCGCCCACGTCGACGACGACTCGGATCTTGCAACCGAGCAGATCCTCCTTGGGGCGCTCCCCCTCAAACCACTTCGAGTAGTTGAGGCGGTCGCCGCTCAAGAGGATGCCTTTCTCGGTCACACGATCGAGAACGCCCTCCCTTTGTTCGAGACTCATTGGAGTCTCCTTAAGCATGAGCCTCCCCGTTCCCGGGAGGCTCCAGTTAGACCCTCCGGGACGGGAGGTACAAGGCGTGACTGTTATCGGCCGCGTTAGGCGGCCGGGGGAGGAGTCGTGTCCGGCTCCCAGGGGCGACGGATGAGGATTTCGAGCACCTCGCGGTCACTCTTTTCCTCGCCTGCGCCCTTGAGAAGGACGAGCCTCTGGGGCGAGAGGCGCGTGCGATCACTGTTCACCCGCTCCTTCGCTTTTTCGAAGGAGATGAGCTTGTCGCTGCAAACCTCATCGCCTGCCAGGAAGCCTGCGGTTCCTCCCAGGACCTTCCAGTGGAAGTCCGACAGGGGGGCTAGAACAACTTCAGAGCCCCCGTTCTTGAGCCTAAACGTCTCGCGCTTCTTCACGGTGCCTCCCTTGGCTCCCAACCTGGGAGCGGCCTAAGAAAATAGGCCGCCCCCACCCGGGGCGGCCTAATCAAAACTGCTGACTAGGCGCGCCCCGCAGGTGGTTGTGAGCGGGGATGGACGTGAAAGGATGAAGTGAGACGGAGAGTTACATCCGGCGCTTAGGCCGCCCGGGAGCGGCCCTTTTGCTCTAGATGCTCGTCGAGAGCGAAGTCGGCGGCGAGGAGCGCGACCTTCCGGCGGCGCGCCTCCTCCCCCTTCTCCGAGGCATCTTCGAACGCTCGTTTTACAGCGTCCTCGAACACCTTTTCGGGGAATTCCGACTCGAACTGGCGGCAGCGCCCGAAAACAGTCTCTAGCGCTGCCCGTTCCCTGTCGGCCGTGGCCTGGTCATGGGCGACCCGGGCCAGAGCCTCTTCCAGGAGATCGCGGACAAGCCCGGCCTCAAGCAGGATGACCTGCCCGGGCCGAAGCGCGAGTCCCGCTTCCTTGAAGAGAACCCTGACGTAGGGGCCGCTGACTGGCACCGGCCGATCGCCCAGCTTGACCTCGTGCTCCCCGGTGCGATTGATCCGAAGCACGTAGGCTTGCGGATCGACCTTGTCCGGGAGAAATCCCTGGGCCAGTGCCGCGTAAGTCAGGCGAAGGCTTCCGACGATCTTCTTTTCGATCGCGGAGGCGTCTTGGCCGACCTCGCGCACACTGGCCGCTCGGGACTTCGCGCACTGGGTCTGCGCGGCGAGCAATGAGAGCATGCTCTTCTTTTCCATATCGCGTTTCCTTTCAAAAAACGCGGAGCTTCTCGACGTTCCATACCTCGGAACGCCATACGTACTGCAACAGAAAAAATATTTCTGTGGCTGGCGTTG
>Ga0222749_10000537_pt1 | contig 22764 bp, 20 predicted proteins | sample IncBWH2Mmetat_FD_197234 | JGI IMG/M metagenome (GOLD analysis project Ga0222749, IMG submission 197234) | Metatranscriptome of lab incubated forest soil microbial communities from Barre Woods Harvard Forest LTER site, Petersham... | ecosystem: Environmental > Terrestrial > Soil > Temperate... | reverse complement strand
GGGATGTTGTGGGCCGGAATCGGGTTGGGTGATCCGTCCTTGTTGAATTTGCCCAGGCGAGGTCCCAGCAGCTTGGCGAACCAGAAGGCGATGACGCCGCCCTGGAGGTGCACCACCGAGGAGCCCGCAAAGTCGCAGGTGCCGTGGCCCAGTCCCGCCCGCGTGCCGAGCTGGGAACACCATCCCCCGCCCCAAACCCAGCCTCCGTAGATCGGATACATGACCGTCCCGACCGCGATGCCATAGAGCATGAACGACGAGAACTTCCAGCGCTCGGCGCACGCGCCGGTGGGAATGGTGGCCGTGGTGTCCATGAAGACCATCTGGAAGAAGAAGATTGCGAAGACGGATACGTCATAGGAGTTCCCGGCGAGGAAGTATCCCTTCGTCCCCAGGATGTTCCATCCTCCGATCGACCATGCGCCGTCCAGGAGCGACGGACCGTTCAGGGTCGGGACATTGACCGCTCCGCCGAACATGAAGGCGAAGCCGCAGACGTAGAAGCCGAGCATCCCGAGCGGATAGATCATGAAATTCATCGCCATGGTGTGGGCCGCGTTCTTCGCCCGGCATAACCCCGTCTCCACCAGGGCGAAGCCGGCCTGCATGAACATGACCAGCATGCCCGTCACCAGGATCCAGGTCATGTTGATGCCCGCGCGATTGTGACCCACCGCGTTGGCCAGTTTCAGGACGAGCGGCTCCTTCTTGGCCTGCTCCAGGTAATCCTCGTAGGCTTTCTCGTCCTCCGCGTACTTCTTCATCGCCTCCTCGAACGCCCGGCCGTCCGCGAACTCCCTCCGTTCGGGTTTCCTCGGCTCGGTGGGAAAGACCAGGGAGCCGCTGGCATCGAACGCAAACGCGGCGTCACCGGTCTTCGTCCCGCCCGGATCCGGATGGGGACCGGAAGGGACCGGGGGCGCAGACGGCGCGGAGGGGGCGGGCTTCGTCCCGTCCGCTCTCTTCTCCTGAGCGGACAGATACCCTGGGATGACATAAAACCACCCCAGGGCGACTAATCCGAACCAAATCCACAGCGATCGGCGCACCATCTTCCGGTCACTCCCGCTGTTCAGCATGCCATGCTCTCCTTCGCAAGTCTCCCGTGGACGCCCCTCCCGCTGTTCCCCGCTCACCGGCATCAGGAGGCCGGCCTGCAGATGGTCTTCACGGCGGATCCGCGTTGTAGCGCAAGGGTTGTGCCACCCCCCAAGAGACGACGATTTCAGCGATCTGCGAGCGCCCACGTCTCCAAGAGGGCGACGGGACCTGTTAGATAACCCACCGGCCAGTATGAATCCTAGCGAAAATACACCACTTCGTATCCGACTTACTCATGTGCGTCGCAGGGGGGTGGCCCGGCGGCCCGCCAGGACCGGGATGACCGCTCCTCGGAGCCGGTCGAACAGGGCCGTGATCTCCCGGAGTTCGTCCGCCAGGATCTTGACCACCACCGCGCTCCCCCGGAGGCGGGTCGCCCCGGCAAAGGCCGTCCCTACCGCCGATCTTGCGGCCCGCTCCACCTCCCCCGGGTCCCCTCCGATCGTGATGAGGATCCCGTAGTGGGTGAACCGCGAGAGGACGACTGGATTCCCGAGTCCCCCGGCCGGAACGATCACGGACCGCTCCCGAAGGACCGTCCGCACCCCCTCCTTGACCTGGAGCCGGAATTCAAGCCGGTCATAGGCCAGGGATTCCCCCCGCGCCAGGCGGCCCGGGGACAGGATCTCCCAGGCCAGCGCCCGGGCCCCCGGTTCGGCCTCGAGATCGAGATCCTCAAGGAAGCGCGCTCCGGCGTACGGGATCAGGGGCTCCGGCAGATACTCGAGAACCGAGCCCGGCCCGACCCGGAGCCGGGTGCGGGAGGCCGCCTCACCCCGATCCATCCCGTAGATCCTCGTCGCGGAGGGGGAGGTGACGATGGCGTGCGCCCCCCCCTCCACACGGATTTCCGCCTCGAGATCGTCTCCCTGCACGATCCCGCCCGTGGGGTTCAGGAGATAGACGAGGCCCTCCTCGGGCGCCCCGCCGGGGATGAGATGGAGGACCCGGTGGAGCTGCGAATTGAACTGCTCCCGCAGCGCGCAGCGGCCCAGGCTGTCGAGGCCCACGACCAGCCGGAGGCGGCCGGACATCCCGATCATGAGGCTTTCAGGTCCTCAAAGAGCACCGCTTTCTTGATCCACGCCACCACCTCGTCCATCCCCTGCCCGGTCTTCAGGTTGGTGAAGACGAACGGCCGCTCGCCGCGCATCCTCCGCGCATCGCGCTCCATCACCCCGAGATCCGCCCCCACATGGGGGGCCAGGTCGACCTTGTTGATCAGGAGGAGATCCGAACGGCAGATGCCCGGCCCTCCCTTCCGCGGGATCTTGTCGCCCTCCGCCACATCAATGACATAGATCACGGCATCGACCAGCTCAGGGCTGAACGTGGCGGCCAGATTGTCGCCGCCGCTCTCGATGAGGAGCAGGTCGAGGTCCGGGAATCTGCGGACGAGACCCTCGAGCGCCTCGAGGTTCATCGAGCAGTCCTCCCGGATCGCCGTGTGGGGGCATCCCCCCGTCTCGACGCCGACGATTCGGTCGGGCTGGAGGGCCCCCTTACGGACCAGGAACTCGGCGTCCTCGCGGCAGTAGATGTCGTTCGTGACGGCCGCGATTTCGTACCGGTCGCGCATGCGGCGGCAGAGCTGCTCCATCAGCGCGGTCTTCCCCGACCCGACGGGGCCTCCGACGCCGATCCGGGGGACGGTCATGAGACCTCCTACGAGATGAACAAGCGGGGCGCGGCGACCTCATGCCGCATCGCGGCGATATCCAGCGCCGGGCAGAAGCCGCCCAGATCCTCCAGCGCCATCCCGTCCGCCGTCCGAACCCACTCGGGCGCCGATTCCCCCAGCCGCGTGAGCAGGGCCTGGGCCCTCGACTGGCCCAGCGGGACCAGCTTCATCCCCCCGGCGACCAGGCCCGCCGCCGCCCCGTAGGCAAAGGCCAGGAGCGTCTCCCCGCGCGGTACGCCCGAGAGCGCCTGGTGCATGCCCGTCACCACCGCTTGGTGGCCCGGAGCCCCCCCCTCGTCGACGGAGCGGCGGTACTCCTGGTTCGCGGCGACGTTCTTGAGCCGGCGCCGCCCCAGCGACTGGCTCGCGTCGCGCAGCTCGCGGGGGATCTTGAGGCTGTCCAGGACCCGGTCGATCTCGAGCAGGCGCCCGGCCTCGTTCCAGGCGCGGTGGGCGAGCGCGCACGCTGGCAGGTCGACGACCGCGAAGGACCGGGCCAGGATCCCCGTGATCGCAAGCTCGACGTCCTCCGCCGTCTTCACGACCCCTTCGATCGCGAACCCCTCGAGGCCCCCCGAGTGGGAGAACGCCCCCGTCGGAAAGAGCGAGTCGGTGGTCTGGAGCAGGTGCCACAGCGACATCAGTGGACGTGTCCCGAGTTCTGAACCGGACGGAACCTGCCGCGGCCCTTCTCAAACGGGATCTGCCATCGTTCCGCGAGCGCTTCGACGGCCTTGTCGTAGAGGACGGTGACGGCCCGGGCGTCGATCATCGCCGCGCGGTGCAGATTCCCCACCTGGTAGCCGGCGAGCGCGAACTCGGAGGGAGTCCGGGGGAGAAGCCGCAAGAGCTCCTCCTCCGCCTGCTGGATCACGATCGCCAGCATCTCGTCGAGATGGAGCACGTCGCCGTCCCGGAGGGTCGACCCGTGAGGAAGCGCGATCCCGACCTCGCGGCCCGCATCGGTCACCCCCCGCTGCCGGTGTTTCGCCATCTCGGCGCTCGTCAGCACCAGACGCTCGATCCGGCGGTTCCCGAGGTCGACGGGCGGAGGGACGACGTGCTCGATGATCATGGGGGTCAGAAGAGGAAGTACCGCTGCGCCATGGGAAGGACCTTCGCCGGCTCGCAGCGGAGCTCGACCCCGTCGGCCTTGACGATGTAGGTCTCGGGGTCGACCTCGATCCTCGGACAGGCGTCATTCAGGATCATGTCCTTCTTGCCCAGCCTCCGGCACCCGCGGACGGCCTCGATCCGCTTCTGGAGCCCGAGCTTCGCGGGCACCCGTTTGGCGAGCGCCGCCTTCGAGACGAAGGTGATCGACGACGAGGCCGGCGCGCGGCCGAAGGCGCCGAACATGGGGCGGTAGAGCACCGGCTGGGGCGTCGGGATCGACGCATTCGGATCCCCCATGGCGGCCCACGCGATGAAGCCCCCCTTGAGGACCAGCTCGGGCTTCACGCCGAAGAACGCGGGTTTCCAGACCACGAGATCGGCGAACTTCCCCTTCTCCACCGAGCCGACGACGTGGCCGATCCCGTGGGCGATGGCCGGGTTGATCGTCACTTTCGCGATGTACCGCCGGACGCGGAGGTTGTCGTTCCCGCCCGTTTCGCCCGCCAGCCGGCCGCGCTGGCGCTTCATCTTGTCGGCGGTCTGGAACGTGCGGGTGACCACTTCGCCGATCCGGCCCATCGCCTGGGAGTCCGAGCTCATCATGCTGATCGCGCCCAGATCGTGGAGGATGTCCTCCGCCGCGATCGTCTCCGCCCGGATTCGCGATTCGGCGAACGCGAGGTCCTCGGGGATCTTCGGGTCCAGGTGGTGGCAGACCATGAGCATGTCGAGATGCTCGTCGATCGTGTTCACGGTGAACGGGCGCGTCGGGTTGGTCGACGACGGGAGCACGTTCTTCTCGCCGCAGACCCGGATGATGTCGGGAGCGTGGCCCCCTCCGGCGCCCTCCGTGTGGTAGGTGTGGATCGTTCGTCCCCTGATCGCGCGGAGCGAATCCTCCACGAATCCCGATTCGTTCAGCGTGTCGGTATGGATCGTCACCTGGACATCCATCGCATCGGCCGCCCTCAGGCATGCATCGATCGCCGCGGGCGTCGTCCCCCAATCCTCGTGGAGTTTGAGGCCGACGGCGCCCGCGTCGACCTGTTCGCGGAGGGGCGGGAGGGCCGAGGAATTCCCCTTACCCGTGAATCCCAGGTTGATCGCGAAGCCCTCGGCGGCCTCCAGCATCCGGTGGAGATTCCAGGGCCCCGGGGAGCAGGTCGTGGCATTGGTCCCCGTCGCGGGCCCCGTTCCGCCGCCGATCAGGGTCGTGATTCCGTTGGTGAGCGCCGTCTCGACGAGCTGGGGACAGATGAAATGGACGTGCGTATCGATCGCGCCCGCGGTCACGAGGCACCCCTCCCCCGCCACCACCTCGGTCGCCGCGCCGATCACCATCTTGGGATGGACCCCCTTCATGATGTCGGGGTTCCCCGCCTTCCCGACGCCGACGATCAGGCCGTCGCGGATCCCGATGTCGGCCTTGACGATGCCGGAGGCGTCCAGGATGACCGCGTTGGTGACCACCAGATCGAGCGCGCCCTGCGCGCGCGTCGCGCGGGCCGACTGGCCCATGCCGTCCCGGATGACCTTCCCGCCTCCGAAGACCACTTCGTCGCCGCGGCCGCCCGCCTCGGCGATCAGGTCCCGCTCGACTTCGATGAAGAGCTCGGTGTCGGCGAGCCGGACCTGGTCGCCGATCGTGGGCCCGTAGAGATCGGCATACTGCCTGCGGTCGAGGGGAAGGGTCATGTCAGCGGACCTTGCCTTGAACGAGGCCATTGAGGCCGTAGACCGCCTTTCGGCCGGCCAGCTCGACCAGCGTGACCTCCTTCGTGTCGCCGGGCTCGAACCGGACGGCGGTGCCTGCGGGGACGTTCAGGCGCATTCCCCTCGCCATCGCCCGATCGAAGGTGAGCGCGGCGTTCACCTCGAAGAAATGGAAGTGGGAACCGACCTGGATGGGACGGTCCCCGGTATTGGCGACGACCAGTTTCACGGTCCGCCGCCCCTCGTTGACGATGACCACCCCCCTGCCCAGGACGACCTCCCCGGGGATCATCGGATGGGCCGGTGGACGGTGACCAGCTTCGTGCCGTCGGGGAACGTCGCCTCCACCTGGACCTCGTGGATCATCTCGGGCACCCCCTCCATCACGTCTTCGCGGGCGAGCACCTTCCGTCCGGCCTCCATGAGTTCGGCCACCGTCCGGCCGTCGCGGGCGCCCTCGAGGAGCTCGGCCGCGATGAGCGCCATCGACTCGGGGTGGTTGAGCTTGAGACCCCGGGAGCGGCGCTTCCGCGCCAGTTCGGCCGCCAGGAAGATCAGGAGCTTCTCCTGCTCACGCGGGGTCAGGTGCATCGTCTTCCCCTCAGACGGTAAGATGCCGCTTGACCACCTCTCCCGTCAACTCTTTGATCGGTCCCCGGGTCACGATCTCGCCCTTCTCCATGACGCAGAACTCATCGGCCAGACGCTGGGCGAAGTCGAGGTACTGCTCCACGAGGAGGATCGCCACGTTGCCCCTATCCCGCAGACGTCGGATCGCGCGCTCGATCTCCTGGATGATCGAGGGCTGGATCCCCTCGGTGGGCTCGTCCAGGAGGAGAAGCCCCGGATTCGACACGAGCGCCCGGCCGATCGCCAGCTGCTGCTGCTGGCCCCCGGAAAGGTCCCCCCCCCGGCGCTTGAGCATCTGCCGGAGCACCGGAAAGAGCTCGAAGACCTCCCCGGGGATCCCCGTGGCCCCCTTCCGGGCGGCATCGAGCCCCACGAGCAGGTTCTCCTGAACCGAGAGCTGCGCGAAGATTTCCCGGCCCTGGGGCGCATAGCCGATTCCCGCCCGGGCGCGGCGGTAGGGGGGGTGCCGGGTGATGTCCTGGTCGTGAAAGAGGATCCTCCCCGACCGGGCGGGCAGGAGCCCCGTCAGGGTCTTCAGGAGCGTCGTCTTGCCTACGCCGTTGCGTCCCATCAGGCAGAGGACCTTGCCCGCCGTGACCTCGAGATCCACGTCACGGAGGATGTGGCTCTCCCCGTAGTAGACGTTGAGCCTCTCGACCTTAAGCATGGCCCTTCGCGGAGTCGCGCCCGAGATACACCTCGATCACGCGGGCGTCGTTCTGCACCTTCTCCATCGCCCCTTCGCAGAGGATCTTCCCCTCGTGGAGCACCGTCACCTTGCTCTTGAGGCGCCGGACGAACTCCATGTCGTGCTCGACCACCATGACCGAGCGGTCCTTAGCGATCGACAGGATAAGCTCGCCGGTCTTCTCCGTCTCCTCGTCCGACATCCCGGCCACCGGCTCATCCAGGAGGAGGAGCTTCGGATCCTGCATCATCAGCATCCCGATCTCCAGCCACTGCTTCTGTCCGTGGGAGAGCAGCCCCGCCTTCCAGCCCGCCCGCTCCGACAGCCCGGTGCGCTCCAGCGTAGAGTCGATCTTCTCGCGGTCGGAGGCCGTCGGCCTGAAGAGGAGCGTCGTCCAGACTCCGCGGTCGCCCTTGAGCGAGAGCTCCAGGTTCTCGCGCACCGTGTGCTTCTCGAAAACCGTGGGGGTCTGGAATTTCCGCCCGATCCCGAGGTTCGAGATCTCGTAGTCCCGCAGCCGGTCCAGGTCGATGTCGTGGGCGAACACGACGCGCCCCGTGCTCGGCTTCACCTTCCCCGAGATGACGTCGATCAGCGTGGTCTTGCCGGCGCCGTTGGGCCCGATCACCACCCGAAGTTCGCCCACCTCGATGTAGAACGTGAGGTCGTCGAGAGCCTTGAAGCCGTCGAAACTGACCGTGACGCCCTCAAGCTGCACGATCGACTCGTGCGGCGTGAGCTTGTCGACCTCGGTGCGGTCGATCACGTGCTCCGCTCCTGGGCCGGGGCGACGGGCTTCGAGGGTTCCGGGGGCACCTTCCGGATGCGGCGGCCCAGGAGCCCCCCCAGGCGCCGCGGGAGCGACACCAGGCCGTCCGGAATCGCCATGACGACGATGACGAAGATCGCCCCCAGGGCGTACAGCCACTTGTCGGGATAGCTCGTCGTCATCCAGCTCTTCAGACCGTTGACCACCAGCGCCCCCAGGATCGCCCCCACGAGCGTGCCACGGCCCCCCACCGCCACCCAGATGGCGATCTCGATCGAGAATTCGGGCTTGAGGATCTCGGGATTGAGGATTCCGACCTGCGGAACGTACAATGCGCCCGCGATCCCGGAAATCCCGGCGGCCACGACGAAGACGAAAAGCTTGAATCCGACCGGCGAGTAGCCCGAGAAGCGCACCCGATTTTCGCCGTCGCGGATCGCCTCCAGGACGTGCCCCAGCTTCGATCGGGTGATCCAGCGGCACAGGAGGAAGGCGCCCAGGAGGACGATCCCCGTGGCGACGTAGAGCCCGCGCATCGTCCCCATTTCCTTCAGGCGGTACCCCGCGATCATCTTATAGTCCGTGAGCCCGTTGTTCCCGCCCAGCGCGAATTCGTTCAGGAAGAAGAGGAGCATGAGGGCGTAGGTCAGCGCCTGGGTGATGATCGAGAAATAGACCCCCCGAATCCGGCTCCGGAATGCCAGGAAGCCGAACAGGGCCGCAAAGAGCGTGGGCACGAGGATGGAGGCGGGCAGCGCGAATCCGAACGCCCGGAAGGGGGGCCAGTACCAGGGGAGGCGGTCCCAATTGAGAAAGACCATGAAATCGGGGAGCGGATTCTTGTATTGACCTTCGAGGCCGATCTGCAGCATGAGATACATCCCCATGGAGTACCCCCCCATGGCGAAGAAGGCGCCCTGCCCCAAGCTCAGGATCCCCGTGTAGCCCCAGAGAAGATCCATCCCCAGCGCGAGGATCGCGTAGGTCAGGTATTTCCCGAAGAGCTGCAGCCGGAAATCGGGAAGGTGCATCCAAGAGTGTTCCGGCACGAGGCCGTTGAGCGCCGGAACGAGGATCAGGCCCGAGACCGACACTCCGGCGAGGATCAGCCACTGGCGGGGGGTCAGGAGCCCTCTTGAGCCAGGCCCGGGATCAGGATTCGGCATGGCGACCCTTGATGGCGAAGAGCCCCGAGGGCTTCTTCTGGAGGAAGAGGATGAGCAGCGCAAGGACGGCGACTTTGGAAAGGATCGGCCCCCACTTGGGAAGCGCGCCTCCGATCATGGTCTCGAGAATCTTGTTCACGCCGCCGATGCCGAAGGCCGCGACCACCGTGCCCAAGAGCTTGCCCACGCCACCCAGGACGACCACCATGAACGTGTCCACGATGTAGGACTGGCCCATCCCCGGGCCCACGGTTCCGAGCTGGCTCATCGCGCACCCGGCCAGACCCGCCACCCCCGCTCCCATCGCGAACGTGAAGGCGTCCACCCGACCCGTCGCTACGCCGAGGCACGAGCTCATCGACCGGTTCTGAGTGACCGCCCGGATCCGCAGACCGATCGGAGACCGCCACAGGACCAGGTAGACGCCCAGGAGGCAGAGGAAGCTGAAGGCGAAGATGAAGATGCGGTTGTACGAGAGGGTCAGGCCGGACATCACCTGGAGGCCCCCCGACAGGAAAGACGGGCTCTTGATGTCGACGTTGGCGGCACCGAAGACGCTCCGGACCAGCTGCTGGAGCATGAGGCTGATGCCCCACGTCGCCAGCATGCTCTCCAGGGGCCTTCCGTAGAGCCGCTGAAGGAGGAATCGCTCCATCACGAGCCCCACCCCGGCGGCCACCACGAAGGACGTGGGAATCGCGGCGAAGAAGTACAGGTCGTCGCGGCCGGGGAACGCCGACTGGAAGAGACTCTGGACGGCGTAGGTCGCGTAGGCTCCGATCATCACCATCTCGCCGTGGGCCATGTTGATCACGCCCATGACGCCGAAGGTGATCGCCAGCCCGAGCGCGACGAGCATGAGCACGGAGCTCAGACTCAGCACCTCAAACGTGGTGCTCACCGTCTGGGTCAGCGCCTCATGAGACTCGATGCTCCGGATCGCCGCGCGGGCGGCATCGGCGACGTTTCGATCGGCCTCGACCGTCTTACCGTCGGGACCGAGCGCGACCATCTGCTTGAGGAACGGCACCCCGTTGGACCCGTCGAGCTCGGCCAGCCGCAGGACGGCGGCCAGGCGCACGGCGGCGTCCGCATCGGCCAGGCGGATCATCTGGATCGCCTCATCGATCGCCTGGCGAACCCACCGATCCTTCTCGGCCTTGAGCGCCTCCTCGAGCAGCGGAATGGATTCGACCGCCCGGTCGGCCCCCATCTTGATCGCGGAGGACTTCCGAGCCTCCGAGTCGGGGCTCGAGAGGCTGAGCCGGTGGAGGACGGGCGCGATCTTCATCTTGAGGGCATTCGTGGCCACCACGCGCTTGAGCTTCGAGACGTCGATCATGAGCGGCTTCCCGTCGGGGCCCGGAAGCGTGGCGTTCGTGAAGACATCGGTCAGCGGCGCGGTTTCGGTGCCGTCGGGGAGGAACTTCTTCTTCTCCTTCTCGGAGGGGACGATGACGATGCGCTCATCCTCCATGCGGAACAGGCTGCCCTGGCGGAGCGCGGTGAGCGCCGGAATGGCCCGGGAATCGCCGAGTTTGCCCAGCTCCTCGATCGCCGATTCCTGGGCCTTGCGGTCCCGGGAGGCGAGGTCCCCGATCAGCTTCTTGAAATCGGCGGGGGCGTGCTCCTGCGGGGAGTCTTTGGCGGGAGCTTGAGAGAGGAGCCCCAAGACCGCGAGACACTGCGCTAGGTGTCTCATCGCCAACACCCCACCCTCTTGCCTCTGGTCGGGAGGGCCCCCGGGGCCATCCGGCCCCGGGGAACCCCGAATCACTCAGTCCGTCCGACGCCTACTGCTGGGGAGGGGTCGGAACCTTGAACTTGGGGGCCGTGTCGTTGCCCGACAGATAAGGCCAATTCCAATCCGCGATCTTGTCCTTGGAGTCCTTCACGTACTTGCTCCAGGGCTCGGCGCGGACCAGGCCCTTCGTCCGCCAGACCTCCTGGAACTGCCCGTCGGCCAGGATTTCGCCGATGATGACGGGCTTCTTGAGGTGGTGGTTCCCCTCGTCCATCTGGATCCAGCCCCCCGGGGCGAGGAAGTGCTGGCCCTGGATGGCCTGCCTGACGGCGTCCACGTTCGTGGTGCCGGCCTGCTCGACCGCCTGGCGCCAGATGTTCACCCCGATGTAGGCGGCCTCCATCGGATCATCCGTCACGCGCTTGGCTCCGCCGGGGAGGTTGTTCCTCTCGCAGTACGCCTTGAAGTTCTTCACGAACACCTTGTTCTGGGGGGCATCGATCGACTGGAAGTAGTTCCACGCGGCCAGGTGGCCGACCAGCGCCTTGGTGTCCATGCCGCGGAGCTCGTCCTCCGCCACGCTGAAGGCCACGATCGGGCAGTTCTCGGAAGTCAGGCCCTGGTTGGCGAACTCCTTGTAGAAGGGAACGTTCGAGTCGCCGTTGATCGTGGAAACGACCGCCGCGCCGCCGCCCGCCGCGAAGGCCTTGATCTTGCGGACGATGGTCTGGTAGTCCTGGTGGCCAAACGGGGTGTACTCCTCCGCGATGTTCGCCTCGGGGATGCCCTTGGCGAGCAGCTGGGCGCGCAGGATCTTGTTCGTCGTGCGGGGGTAAACGTAGTCCGTGCCCAGGAGGTAGAACTTCTTCTTCGATCCGCCCTCCTTGGAGAGCAGGTAGTCCACCGCAGGCCCGGCCTGCTGGTTCACCGCCGCCCCCGTGTAGAAGACGTTCCGCGAGCACTCCTCGCCCTCGTACTGCACCGGGTAGAAGAGGAGGCCGTTTTCCTTCTCGAAGACCGGCAGGCACGACTTCCGGCTGACCGACGTCCAGCAGCCGAAGACGACCGCCACCTTGTCCTGGAGGAGCAGCTGCTTGGCCTTCTCGGCGAACAGCGGCCAGTTGGACGCCGGGTCGACCACGACCGCCTCGACCTTCCGTCCGAGCACGCCGCCGGCGGCGTTGATCTCCTCGATCGCCATCAGCGTCACATCGCGAAGCGAGACCTCGCTGATCGCCATCGTGCCGCTGAGCGAGTGCAGGATGCCCACCTTGATGGGCCCCTTGTCCTGCGCGTCCTGGGCCAGCGCCGAGCCGGCCGAGGCCAACACGGCGCAGACGAGCGCCGTCCCGACACCCCTGAGCAACTTCATAACTTTGCCTCCTCTTTCAAAATCGAGTTAGAACTGGACTTGCGATCCAAGGGTGAGCAGATGATCGGACTTCTCGCTGGTCGGCAAGGGAGCATCCTTGTGATGCAGGAACGAGTAAATGAGCGCGATCCGGGCGTTGTGGCCGCTGATCACGTAGTTCAGGCCCACGTCCCAGCGATCGTAGTTGTTCTTGAACGGGTTCTTCGTCGCGTCCGTGGAACGCTCGTCGTATCCCTGGTACCGGATGAGGGGCTGGAACTCACCGCAGCCGATCATATGGGGGATGAGCCAGGCCACGGTGGTCGTGAAGGCCTGACCCTGACCCATCTCGGCCGGACCCGTGGTCGCATTGCCGTTCCCGAAGGTGCCCAGGCCGTTCCCGCCGTATCCGCCGCGGGAATAGTAGTAGTACACCACCTCGACGGTGGGGACGCCGAACTCGAACTTCTTCTCGAAGAGGGCGTCCACCTCGAAATTGAGGGTGTTCTTGGTATCCGCCACGGTGCCCGAGGTCGAGGACTGGAAATTCACGGCGGCGCCCAGGGCCAGGATCTCCTTCCCCCCGTGGTACGTGCTCGAGAGGTAGTACCCCTTCTCCTGATCCCAGAAGTCGTACTGCGCCCGCGCCGCGTATTGCAGGTGATCCGCCGAGAGAGTGGTGTTCTTCAACCCCGTATAGGCTCCGGCCCAGTACTTGAAGTGCTGCACGTCGCCCCAGAACGTGACTCCGTCCTCCCGGCCGAATCCGTTGGTGGCGTTGTTGAACGTGATGGACGTCTCGGGAAAGTCCCACGCGATGTTGTAGTAGGGGCCGTCCGAGTTCGCACGGTCGCACGCCGGTAGCAACCGGCCCGCGAAGATGTTGAACTCATCCCGGAACTTGAACTCCGCGATGGCGTCCAGAACCGATGGGCTGCCGGTGAACTCGGCGTTCAGCGTCGCGGAGATCGTATCGGTGATCTGCCCGCCCGAGTAGAGCCGGCCGCTATCGAGCTGGAAGCCCATGGAATTGGTCCGGCCGTTCGGCGCCTGCTCCGACTGCATCCGGAACGAGGACCGGACGCCGCCCCCCACGTGCACCCGGTCATACCACTTGGCATCAGCCGGATCGGCTCCATGGGAACCCGAGTCCTGATTCTGGGCGTCCTTCGCGTCCCGTTCCTGCTTCTCCTTTTCCAGCGCGTCCAGCCGCTTCTTGATCGTCTCGATGTCCTGGTCCTTGGAATCCTGATCCTGTGCTTGAACCAACCCGGCGGCCGCCAGCATCATTGCCGCCCCCAACACCATCCCTCCCCATCGCCTGCCCATAGTGGCTCCCAAAAAATATGGATTACGGTCGGCAGAGAAATTCCGCCGATCCATAATTGAGCGCTGTAGGAGAGCAACGCCTATGCCAGCTTTTATCACGCTACTTAATGGGTAAATGCCCTATAAGGCTATGGGTTCCCCGGGCGATCCACACTACTCTCCGGTAGGAATCCCCTACTGATCGGTACCTCCCTCATCCATGCGACCGGATCGGGAACGACTCTCGTCCCCGCCGGGTCCGCTCCCCTTGCTCGGCGAGAAAGAGGAGGCTGGCCGCCGAAAGCGCCAGATGCCGAGTCAGGGATCGGAACGTCCGCACTTCGAAGTGATCCAGGCCGATCTCCCCCATCCTCGCCTCCACCATCCGTCGCGACTCGACCGCGGCTCGGATCATCTGGCGGCCCTCCTCCGGAGTGAGGCCCGTCGAGGACTCCGGCATGGAATCCCTCCCGTCGGCGGCCGGCCAAACGGCGAACGCGCGGCCGGCACCCTTCACCCCGGCGATGAAGGAGTCGTCCGCGGAGGATTCGGACGGCAGGACCAGCTTCGCCAACGGAAGACCGTTCACCTCGGCGCGACGCAGCAGGTCCGCCATGATCCGCGTCCGGGTGCGGTGGCCAATTTCCGCGGGGACCCCCGCGGCCTCGCATCGCGGGCGGTCTTCGGTCCAGCTCTCGGGGAGATAGACCGCGCTGTCGAGCAGGCAGTGAAAGTCGCCCTCGGAGAAGGCGAGGTGGAGAAGGACGACGCAGTTCCGCGGCCGGGAGGTGGTCGCAAATGTCTGGCGCGCCACCCCGGGGGTTCGGTCCCCCTTCTTCACGCAGCGCGATTCGAAGAAGAATCCGAATCCCCGCGGATCCGGATGAGCGCGGCGGACTCGCCTCTGCAGCATCGCCAGAAGAAGTTCCCCGTCCCAACGGTGGAGAGACAGGAGCTCCTGCAAAGTCCTCGGCGGGATCCCCGCCTCAAGCGCCATCGGCTTGATCGACTTCCGGGGCAACTCGCCCAGCTGGCCTCGGACGTAGATGGAGATCAAGCGGCGCGTGGGGGCCACCGCGCAGCCGGCAAAACACTCCAGATACTGGTCGAGCGCCGGGCCCAGACGCGCCAGGGCGTCCTTGTCCACCAATCCCCCCTGCCGCTGCGCGGCGGGACAGAGTTACCGGCGCGTAGGCTCCGGCCCCTTCCGCACCGCGAAGATAAGCATCTCAAGCAATAAACCTGCCAACTCGCCGGGATCGAGGCGTTGGGACGCGTTGGAGCGAATCGACCGCGGGACGAGGGATCACGGGCGCACGCGCGACCGGCGGGTCCCGGTGAACGGTCGAGCGGCCCAAGGGTGAGAGTCCCAATCCCGGCCCGAAGGAGACGCGCCCGCGGATTTGGAATTCTGGAATCCAGGGGACCCGGGCCCGAGCCGCCCGCCGTCCCCGGCCGGGCGCCCGGGGATCAGTCCTCTTTGGGCTTCACCTCACCCAGCCGGCGATGCTCGATCACTTCCTGGATCTCCCAAGGTTCGCTCCCGCGGCACACCAGCAGGATCGTGTGGCGAGCGTCGGGTGCGAGGGATTGAATGAGCCGGATCAATTCCTGTTGCCTGGGAGTCATCGGTTTTGCGGATGGAGGCTCCTTCTCGTTCGCGCGGCCCATGGTGCACGCCCCTGCATGGGAATGAGCAAGCTCCATGCCATTCTCGAAACGGCGGAAAGCGAGGGGTCAATCCCACCCATAGGTTGGAACCGGATGGGGAAGTTACGCCGCGGAATGGCCGGACGCTCGCGGCGAGGCGGGGACTCTCGGATCGGCCGCAGGGGATAAAATGAGCCGGGGAGTGGAGGCTGTGGGTCTCCACTCCCCGGTCCCGGGCTGGGGATGCTCGTCGGAAGGGAGATGAGCAATCGACATGCCACGCCCCAGGCGCGGAAATTCGCCGGGAACGGGGGTGCGGGGATACCTCGGGGTAGAACCGGGGGCTAAAGAGCTACCACTCGGAACGATAACGGCGGGCTTCGATGCCGTGCTTGCGGACCCGGAGGCCCATCAATCGCTCGGTGATGCCCAGGTGTTGCGACGCCTTGGCCATGTTTCCCCGCGTCGATTTGAGGGCTTCGATGATCAGCTCGCGCTCGACGTTGTCGAGCGAGGCCTGGAGCGGCCCCACGCTCACGGTCCCGCTCGCCTCCGCGGTCTGGAGCGTCGGGGGGAGATGGTACCCGTGGATCACCTCGTCGTTGGAGACGAGGACCGACCGCTCGATGCAGTTCTCGAGCTCCCGGACGTTGCCCGGCCAGTGGTAGCTCATCAGCATGTCGATCGCGGGAGTCGAGATGCGCTTCACGCTCTTGTGGTTGGCTTTCGAATACTTCTCCACGAAGAAGTCGGACAGGAGCAGGATGTCCGCCTTCCGCTCGCGGAGCGCCGGGAGGTGGATCGAGAAAACGTTCAGGCGATAGTAGAGGTCCTGCCGGAACTTCCCCTCCGTGATCATCACCTCCAGGTCCCGGTTCGTCGCCGCGATGACCCGGACATCGACCTTGAGGGGAGTGTTTCCGCCCACCCGCTCGAACTCGCGCTCCTGCAGCACGCGCAGGAGCTTGACCTGCGTGGCGGGCGAGAAGTCGCCCACTTCGTCGAGAAAGATCGTCCCCCCGTGGGCGGCCTCGAACCGCCCCTGCCTCGCGGCGATGGCGCCCGTGAACGCCCCCTTCTCGTGGCCGAAGAGCTCGCTTTCGACAAGCGTCTCGGGGAGCGCCGCGCAGTTGACGCGGACGAAGGGCTTGGACGCCCGGGCGCTGTTGTAGTGGATTGCGTGCGCGACGAGTTCCTTCCCCGTGCCGCTCTCGCCGCGGATGAGGACGGTCGTCTGGCTCCGGCAGACCTGCGCGATCTGGTCGTAGACGTCCTGCATCTGCTTGGAATTCCCGATGATGTTCGCCGGCTTGAACCGGTCCTTGAGCTGGTCCTGCAGCCGCTGGTTCTCCTCGACCAGTTTTTGGCGCTCCTCCTGGGCGGATTGCCGGAGGCGCACGGCCTGCGCGATGAGGGAGGCGATGATCGACAGGACGCGAACATCCTCCTCGAGGGAGACCTCCTTGGGAAGGAGGTGGTCCGCGGACAGGGCGCCCATCACCGAGTTGCCGATCTTGATGGGCACGCAGATGAAGGCGATGTCCTTCTTGCGGAGGCCCTCCCGGGCGCCGGTCCGGTTGAGGAAGAGCGGCTCCTGGGACACTCGAGGCACGACCATGGCCCGGCCGGTCTGGATGACCTTCCCCGTCACGCCCTCCCCCAGCCGGTATCGGCCCCGTTCCTTCTGGCTGTCGGAGAGCCCGTGGGCCGCGTCGATGAAGATCTCCCCGGTCTGCCGGTTGAGCAGGGTGAGCGTCCCGCGCACCATGCCCATCTGCTTGGAGACCGCGTCGAGGACCGGCCCCACGACCTCGCGAAGGTCGAGGCTGGAGTCGAGGATCTGGCTGATCTCAAAGAGGAGCCCGAGTTCCTTGAGTTCGCTTTTGACCTTACCGAGACCGTCCTGCGCGCTCATCCCCACCCCGATGCCGGACCTACCCTCAGGGAGGCCGGTTCATGTTTTCCTACCGGTTCGTATCGACGAAGTGGAGAACCTACATCCCGGTAGAGTCCCTGTCAAGGGGTTCCGTCAAGACCGCCGGCCGATCCCCAGGCCCCGGAGGAGGCGGTCGGCGGCCTCCTGGAAGCGGGGGAGATCGCCATACGTCCGGGCCACCAGCATGGCCCCCTCCAGGCCGGAGACCAGGAGCCGGGCTTGGACCTGGGCCGGGCCCTCGAAGCGGACCTGCTTGGCCTTCCGGCCCTCCTCCAGAACGCGGGTCAGCCAGGCCTCGTTCAGGTCGAAGAATTCCTTGACGGCGTTTCGGAGGGGGGCGGCGAGGGTCTTGAAATCGGCCGCGAGCATGCCGCACAGGCACATCCGGTCCTCGTCGCGGAGGACGCTCAAGTACAGCCGGGCGTACGCCTGGAGCTTCCGGTGGGCCCCCTCGCCTCCCCGATCGATCTCCTCGAGCACGGCGCGAAAGCCGTCGTGGTACCGCGCCATGAGCCGCCGGCCCAGCTCGGCCTTGGTCGGAAAATGATGGTGGATGCTCGCCTTCCGGATCCCGAGCCTGGCGGCGAGGTCGGCGTAGCTGAAGGCGTTGAAGCCCCGGGTCTGGACGAGCCTCTGGGCGACGTCGAGGATCCGTTCCGCGGTCAGGCGGGGCGCGTGCACGGCTCCACTCTACCAAGCGCCCCGGGAGGACGCAAGAATCCCTTGACCCCGCACCCTATCAAGAGGTAGGTTACGACCTACCTACTGATAGGTAGCTTTCTACTTTTTTTGAGGGAGGTGTCCCATGGGTCGCTCCAGGTTGTCGCTCGCCGTCTTCTCGATCCTCTCCGCCGGCTGCGCGTCGCCCGCCCCGAAGGCCCCCGAACCCGCGTTCGAGCTCCAGGGGTCCCGGATCATCGGATGCTGCTGCGCGGCCCCCTGCCCCTGCCGCATCAACAAGAAGCCGATGCAGTGCCACGGCTGCGACCACACCGACGCCGTCCACGTCGACCGCGGCTTCGTCGGGAAGACCCGCATGGACGGCCTCACCTGGGTCGTGGTCGGCCGGGGCTTCGGCGAGAAGACGGACGCCAACTGGGTCGTCGTCTACCTGGACGAACGGGCCACCCCGGAGCAGGAGAAGGCGCTCACCGACATGCTCGGGGCCGATCTGAAGGCCTGGGGTCCCAAGGCCAAGCACCTCGCCGGCGACTTCAAGGGCGTCAAGCGCGTCCCCATCACCTACACCGTCTCGGCGGACCGGCGGAGCTACGACGCCGTCATCCCGGGAATCCTCGAGCTCCGCACCCGGGCGATCGTCAATCCGGGACACACCGATCCCGCCGTCAGCACCGGCATCATGGACGCCTTCGGGGACCGTTTCGTCCATGCCGACCCGGTGGTGCACCGGTACAAGGACGCCGCGCTCAACTACCACTGGGATCTGACGGGCCGCCAGGCCAACCAGGCCGACTTCCTCCTCACCCCGGAGCGCCTCGCCCAAGGCTCCATCGGATGGGGCTGCTGGACCGCCCACTCCGATTACAATGACACGGGCAAGTACCAAGAGCAGATGATCGACCACAAGTGACCCGGCTTCCCGCGGAGACCGGGGCGGGGGCGCCCCGGTCTCCGCTCTTCTCAGCAGTTCGCCGCTTTCCCCGCCCATTTCGTCCGCCTTCGGCTACACTTCCAAAGTTCGGATCCGGATCCATCGGGAATGGGGGTGAGCCATGAGGATGCTTCTTGCCGCAGTGACCCTGGCCTTCGTCGTCGCAGGCTGCCAGACGGGACCGTCCGCCGAGCAGGCCGCCGCCCAGCAGAAGGCCGCCTCCGAAAAGTGCGGGTGCAAGGCCGTCTGCGCCAATTGCGCCTGTTCGCACTGTGGAAGCAAGTCGGAGACGTGCCCCTGCACCGCCCACACGAAGGACGGCTGCGCCTGCGTGTGCAAGGGGGGCGGGACGACGAACTGCTTCTGCGCCTCCTGCAGCACGGGCAAAGGCGGCTGCAACTGTCCCAAGTAGCAGCGGCCTTCGGCCGCCGCCCGCGCCAATGAAGACGATGAAACCCCTGCCGCTCCTCCTGGCGGCCGCGCTCTCCGCCTGCGCCGCCCCCCCGGAGACCGGACGGCCCGGGGGGCTGGACCCCGATCGGCTCACGCTGATCCGGCAAAGAATGCAGGAGTACGTCGATCAGCACCAGGCCTCGGGCATCGTCACGCTCGTCGGGAATCGCGGGCAGCTCGCGCACCTCGAGGCCGTCGGGGTCCGCGACCTGGAGACGGGGGACCCGATGCGGATCGACACGATCTTTCGCATCGCATCGATGACCAAGCCCGTTACCGCGATCGCCGTCGTGATGCTCGAGGAGGAGGGACGGCTTTCGATCGAGGACCCCGTCGAGAAGCACCTTCCGGAATTCAAGGGGCAAATGCTGGTGAAGTCGAAAAGCGCGGCGGAGACGGTCCTTGTGAGGCCCCCGCGCCCGATCACCCTCCGCGACCTCCTGACCCATACCTCCGGCCTGCCCGGCGGCCCGCCAGTCGGGCTCTCCGACCTGTACGCCCGGCGGAACCGCACGCTCGCGGAAGCCGCCCTCGCCTACTCCCAGATGCCCCTCCAATTCGAGCCCGGGACGAAGTGGGCCTATTGCAATGCGGGCCTCGACACGCTCGGCCGGGTCGTCGAGGTCGCCGCCGGGAAGACCTTCGAGGCCTTCCTCCAGGAGCGTCTCTTCACGCCGCTCGGCATGAAGGACACCTTCTTCTATCCCACCGCGCGGCAGCTCGCCCGAGTCGCGAAGATCTACAAGAAATCCGGCGACGGGCTCACCTTCACCGAAAGCTACCTGGGCGATCCGGTCGACGGGAAATTCCCGCTCCCGGCGGGCGGCCTCTACTCGACGGCCTCCGACCTCTCCAGGCTCTACCAGATGATGCTGGGCCAGGGGACGCTCGACGGGCGCCGGTATCTCTCCCCCCGCTCGGTGGAGAAGATGACCCGCAATCACACCGGCGACCTCCGCGCGGGCTTCACGGACGGGGTGGTGATGGGCCTGGGCTGGCAGATCGTGGGGACCCCGACCGGCGTGACCGCGATGCTCTCGCCCGGATCGTACGGCCACGGCGGGGCGTTCGGCACCCAGGCCTGGCTCGATCCCCACCGGGGGATGTACTTCGTCCTCCTCGTCCAGCGGACGGGTTTCCCGGACGGCGACGCCTCCGTTCTCCGGAAATCGCTCCAGGAGCTCGCCGTCGCCGCGATCCGCGACTGACCCGGGAAGGAGCCCGACGTGCGCATGCTCGGCCTCGCGCTCGCCCTGCTCACGGCGCTCGCCCCCCAGCCCCCCTCCCAGGGCAAGCCGGAGAAGAAGCAGCTCGAGCAGCGAATCGAGGAGCTCTTCGGAAGACTCGCCTCCGACAAGGACGAAGCCCAGCGGACCGCCGCGCGCGCCGAGCTCGAGGCGCTCGGCCGGCCCGTCCTCCCCGTCCTCAAGAAGTTCCTGGACGACGAGCTCGCCCGCTCCAAGAAGGCGAAGGAGAAGGCCGAGACGATCGCCGACCGCTACGCCCCCCGGCTCGAGGACGAGTCGATCGAGTCGCGCGAGTCGGCCATGCTCGCCCTCATCGAGCAGGGTGATGCGGTCCTCCCGGGCCTCAAGAAGTACGAGAAGTCCTCGTCCGCGGAGATCCGCGCCCGCGTGAAGCATGTCGTCGAGACGATCGAGGCCCGCCGCACCGGAGGCCGCACGTCCCGGCTCTCCGAGGATGCGCTCCTCCTCTACTCGCGCCTGGCCGATCCTTCGGGGGCCGCGACCGTCGCGGGATTCTTCGAGGGGCGCGACCCCGAGCTCCGGCTGCAGGCCGTCAGGACGTTCCACGAGATCGCGCTTCCGGCCGACCTCCCCAAGGTCAAGCCCCTCCTGGCCGATCCCGACCTCAGGGTTCGCGCCCAGGCCTGCCAGGCCGCGGCCGACCTCGGCCTCGACACCGCCGTCCCGATGCTCCTCGAGCTCGTGCGGACGGAGAGGGACCCGAACGTCTGGCGCGCCGCGCTGAACGGGATGGTGAGGTGGCGCTCGCTCTGGACGCCCGACGTCGCGGCCCGGATCGGCGAGCTCATCCCGGGAGCGGCGCCGGACCGGCGCCCCGCGCTCCTCTCGGGCTACTTCCGCGCAGGCCGCCTGCCGGAAACCCCGGAGGCGCTCCTGAAGACCTTCCGCGCGCTCGCGCCCGCGGACAAGGCGGAACTGCTGAGGCCGTGGCCCTCGGTGGAAGACCCCTCCTGGGTGGCGGCCCTGAGAATCCTCACCTCCGACCCCGAGCCCGCGATCGCGGAGGCGGCCGCCGGACTCTACGGATATGCGAAGTACTTCCGCATGAGCTACCCCGTGAGCTTCGCGGACAAGTACGATTCCTTGCCGGCCGACGAACGGCTCTTCGGCATCCGCGCCCTGGCGCGGCAGGAAAGCCCCACGCAGACGGCGGTCCAGCTCCTCCTCCGCGAGCGGGATCCTCTGCTCCGGAAGGCCCTGTTCGAGGCGGGGTTCCAGAAGCCCTCGTTCCTCACGGGCTTCAACCTTCGCGAGGCCCTCCAGAGCAGCCAGCCCGACCTCGTGCTCGCGGCGGCCGACTGCTACACCCACAACGGGATCCAGGAATCCCTTCCCCTCGTCAAGTACATGTTCCTGACGACGGCCGACGCGGCGCTGCGCTCGCGCCTGGGTCTGGCGGTCGCGACCGAGAGGGACCTCCGGGGCATCCCCTTCATCGCCCCGGCCCTGAAGGACCCGTCTCCCCGGAAGCGCGCCCAGGCCGCCGAGGCGATCGGAGCGACGCGCGCGGCCGACCTTTATGACGCCGTGGTCCCGCTTCTCAAGGATCCCGACTACGCCGTCCGCGCGGCCGCCGCGGGAGCGCTTCTCCGCTCCGGAGAGCCGAGATTCCTGGAACCGCTCTGGGAGGCTCGCAACGAGAAGAACATGGAGTCCTTCGCGGTCCGCGCCATCGGCAAGTTCGGGAAGGCCGCCGATGTCGATCGACTCGAGAAGTTCATCCAGGAGAACCCCAGCGCCCGGATCTCGGCTCCGAACGCGCTCCTCCATCTCTCGCCCATGGAGCCGCACCCCCTTCTCCAGAAGCTCGCGCAGGACAAGGACTCGCAGGTCCGCTCGAACGCCCAGCGGGAACTCGGGTCGGTCAAGATCGCCGCCACGCTCCCTCAGCAGATCATCGACGCGGCCGCCGGCCGGGGGGCCTTTCCGCGGGCCGAGCCATCTTTCGGGTTCGACGTCGTCTTCGTGGCCGCCGCCGAGTGCACCGCGAAGGTCGCCGCCGAGAAGCACGCGGTCCCCCTTCCCCTCCGGGAGTTCCTCCAGTCGGCCGAGACGGGGGACCGGATCTTTCTTGCCCAGACCCTGTTCAGCAACGGGTCTCCCCGCGAGTGTCCCCAGGAGCTTCTGGACCTCCTCGTGCCGGAGAACCCGAGACTCGTGCACCTTCTCCGGCTCCTCCGGTCCCACCCCTACCCCGAGGCGGCCGCCAAGCTTGCGACCTTCCCCGGCGGCGGGGGCGCCCCGGCGGGCGCCGAGTTCCTCCAGGTCTTTTCGTGGTGCGACCCGGTCGTCCTCCGCCAGCGGCTGTTGGACGGAATCCAGAAGGGGACGATCGCCGATGGAGGGGCCGGCCTCGCCAGGCTGGCCGGGTTCCTCCCGGCGGAGGAGTACATCCCGCTCCTCCTCGGCCTGGCAAAACATCCGGCCCCGGACCTGAGGAGCGCGGCCGAACAGGCGCTCGGGGCGCAGCCCCCGCTCACGCTCTGCGCGATGCTTTCGGACGGTCGCCTCACCGACCGGGCGCTCGTGCTCCGATCACTCGGGCGGATGAAAGTCCCGGGCACGATCCCCACGATCG
>Ga0222749_10000531_pt1 | contig 22988 bp, 16 predicted proteins | sample IncBWH2Mmetat_FD_197234 | JGI IMG/M metagenome (GOLD analysis project Ga0222749, IMG submission 197234) | Metatranscriptome of lab incubated forest soil microbial communities from Barre Woods Harvard Forest LTER site, Petersham... | ecosystem: Environmental > Terrestrial > Soil > Temperate... | reverse complement strand
GTTGACCCCGAGCGTGTCGGGGTCACGCTTGAGAAAGTCTGGTTTGCCCCATCCTGGCAGGTAATTATTCATCGGCCAGTTCGGTGCACCACCTCAAATACAATCCGGAATTTCGCTGGCCGCTTCGCGGCCGCGCAAGACAGGGTCAATTTTCACATCAAAGCTAAGGATATATGCCAAAAGAAACAAACGTTGAAGGAAGCAATCAGATGAGTATCAGCCTTGCCGAGCTGAAGGAAAAGAACATCACCGATCTCGCCAAGATCGCCAAGGAACTGAACATTCCCGGCGCCAGCGGGATGCGCAAGCAGGAGTTGATCTTCCAGATCCTCCGCGCGCAGACGGAGAAGAACGGATTGATCTTTTCCGAAGGCGTGCTCGAATGCCTGCCCGACGGATTTGGATTTCTCCGCGCGCCGGAATACAACTACCTCCCCGGGCCGGACGATATCTACGTCTCCCCGTCGCAAATCCGCAAGTTTGACCTGCGCACCGGCGACACCGTCTCTGGCCAGGTGCGGCCGCCGAAGGATGGCGAACGCTATTTCGCGCTGATCAAGGTCGAAGCGGTGAATTTCGAGGACCCCGAGGTCGCGCGCAACAAGATTTTCTTCGACAACCTGACGCCGCTCTATCCGCAGGGCCGGCTGAAGATGGAAACGACGAAAGAGAATATGACCGGGCGTGTGCTGGATCTGCTTTGCCCCGTAGGCAAGGGGCAGCGCGGCTTGATCGTCGCTCCACCGCGTACCGGCAAAACCATGATGCTGCAATCCATCGCGAACTCGGTGACCGTGAATCATCCGGAAGTCGCTCTGATCGTGCTGCTGATTGACGAACGGCCGGAAGAAGTCACGGACATGCAGCGCACGGTGAAGGGCGAAGTCATCAGTTCGACGTTTGACGAGGCGCCGCAGCGGCATATTCAGGTGGCGGAAATGGTTTTGGAAAAAGCCAAGCGGCTGGTGGAGCACAAGCGCGATGTTGTAGTGCTTCTTGATTCCGTCACACGCCTTGCGCGCGCTTACAACGCCGTTACGCCGCCATCGGGCAAAGTGCTTTCGGGCGGTATTGACGCCAACGCTTTGCAGCGCCCGCGGCGCTTTTTTGCGGCGGCGCGGCACGTGGAAGAAGGCGGCTCGCTGACGATTATCGCTACGGCGCTGATTGATACCGGCAGCCGCATGGATGACGTTATTTTTGAAGAGTTCAAGGGCACAGGAAATATGGAAATCAACCTCGACCGGCGGCTCTCGGACAAGCGTGTTTTCCCGGCGATTGATATTCAGCGTTCCGGCACGCGTAAGGACGAATTGCTGCTGCCGCCCGACGAGTTGAGCCGCGTCTGGGTTCTACGCAAGGTGTTGAGCCCGCTTTCGACGGTTGAGGCGATGGAGCTGTTGATCAGCCGGCTTTCGAAATCGAAATCAAATGCGGAGTTTCTGGGCTCGATGTCGGCACCAACCTAAACAAGCGACGAACTTTCGGTTCGAGTTTTCGCAAGCACAAAAAAGCGCAGCAGGTTTCCCGGCTGCGCTTTTTATTTTTACCGATGGTTGCGGCAGGAGCCGATTGAAATTCTCGCGCTTGTCCTTCCCTGCGGACAAGGCAACTTCCCGGAGTGCGGGAGGTTCGAGCGTGTCCTCAACGAGTTTTTTCGAACGGCCGCCTGCGACGCATCCTTCGGCTTCGCGTTGCAGAGGAACGATTCGTCGGACAACCACACCTCCTTCCGGGAACACTTCTCCCACAACGGAAATTGTTCGAGCAAAAAGCAAACGCATGAAGAGAAATACGCTCTTCGCAAGCTGCTAATTTTGAATCGAAACGAATTAAGCGGGTCGACTTACGGTCGCGCGAGCAAGCAGACCATGAGACCCTGTCGCCGAATTGCGGTTTCGGATTTGTCTTCGTGTCTCATATCTGCCTTTTCACGCTCAGTGAGGATCCCGGTTTAACGGGATGTACGACTGAGGTAATTCGAAAGTAAACGGAGAACCGAGAACTGTCAAGCCAAATCTTGGATAAAACGCGTTTTTGGCTGATTTTCTGCGTAACTTGTTAATTTTCAGGTACCTAGTCCAGTCAGGCGCTCAATGCGCCGCTTGCTCGTCCATCCAGCGCGCCATGTGCGATTCCAATACATTGAGGGGAATGGCTCCGCTTTCGAGCACCGCATCGTGAAACTTGCGGACATCAAATTTCGTGCCAAGTTTTCTTTCCGCCTCCGTGCGCAGTTGGCGAATCTTCAATTGGCCGAGCTTGTACGCCAGCGCCTGGCCGGGCCAGACGATGTAGCGATCCACTTCGACGGTGATGTCCTGGTCGGTCTTGCCGGTGTTGTCCTTGAAAAACTGAATGGCCTGCTCGCGCGTCCAGCCCATGGAGTGCATTCCGGTGTCGACGACCAGACGCACGGCGCGCCACATTTCGTAGCTGAGTTGCCCGAATTTCGAGTAGGGATCCTTGTACATGCCGAGTTCCGCGCCAAGACTTTCCGAGTACAGCGCCCATCCTTCGACGAATGCCGAATAGCCGGCGTGCTTGCGGAATTCCGGCAGCCCTTCCATCTCTTGCGCGAGGGAAATCTGCAAATGGTGGCCGGGCACGGATTCGTGCAGTGAAAGCGCTTCCATTTCCCATTTGGGCCGTGCGTGCAAGTTGTAGGTATTCACGAAATAGCAGCCGGGGCGGCCGGCACTTGGCGCGCCTGGTTGGTAATACGCGGTCGTTTGCGATGGGGCTTTGAATTCCGGGATCACGCAGACACCATAGGGCAAGCGCGGCAATTTTCCGAATTCATGCGCGAGCTCGGGATCGATTCTCTTTGTGATGATGCGATAGCCGTTCACCAGGTCATCGGGCTTTTCGTAGAAAAAACGCGGATCGGTGCGCAGGAATTCCGTGAAATCGTGGAAGCCGCCTTTGAAATTGGTGGATGCGACGACTCGATCCATCTCGGCGCGAATGCGCTTCACTTCGGAGAGTCCAATTTCATGAATCTGCTGCGGCGTAAGGGTTGTGGTCGTTTGCCAGCGCACGTGAAAGGCGTACGCGGCCGCGCCGTTCGGGAGGGCCGTTGCCGCGATGGACTCGCGGCAGGCCGGCAAATATGTGGACACCATGTAGTCGTGCAGTTTCTGGAATGCGGGCGCAACAGCACTTGTGTAGATTTTCTTTGCGCGATCGATGAGCCGGCTACGGTCTGCTTCGGAAATGCCAGGAGGGAATTCGGTAAAAGGTTGCAGGAGCGGGCTCGCCAGCGGATCGGCGGGAATGAGACCGGCGATTTGTTGCGGAACATCGCGCAACATCAATTTCGGCGGTGTATAGCCTTTTTTCAAGCCGGCTTGAAGGAGCCCGAGGTTCTGCTCGACAGCTCTGGGAAGCGCTTCGAGCCGCGCGACGATGTCTTCGTAATCCGCTACCGTTTGGTGCGGCATGTCTGCCAGCGTGGACGCGCTGCCTTGCTGGATTCCGCCCATCTGCGTGAACGGCATCCACAAATTGCCGGGCACAACATCACGAAATGGGGCAGGGTCGTCGCCGTACTGCAAGCCCTCGACCGCGGTTTGAAGAAGTTCGCGATAGAGGTCGTAGTTGAGTTGCTCCTCGGCGGGAAGCTCAGCGCGTGAAATGGAATTCAGCTCAGAAAAACTTTCGTGGAGGTGCCGGACCCTTGCTTCGATGCCATCCGGCGAATCATCGCTCCAGCGGCGGTTTTGCCCGGGGAATCCGACAGCCGTTGCGGCTTCAGGATACTGCTCCATCCAGAGCTTCCAATCCCTTTCCAGATACGCGCGAAATTCGCGGGCGGCCTTCGCATGGGGGCTGGTCGCGTTCGATGCGGATTGCGCAATGGACAGCATGGGTACCACAAGTGAGGCGCTCGCAATTCCACTCAGCAGCATTTCCATCCAACGCGTCATCCCACCCTCCCTGCTTTTACCAAATCCTTTTCGCGTTCTTGCGCAAGCATGACGATCAAGCGCGCGGTTTCTTCGATGCCCATGGCGGTATTGTCCACCAGAACGGCATCCGCCGCGCGGACCAGCGGAGATACTTTGCGTTCGCGGTCGCGTTTGTCGCGTTCGATGACTTCGTCAAACACTTCGGCTAGGGTCAAACGATCTCCCTTTTCCTGGTGCTCCTTCCAGCGTCGCTCCGCGCGGGTTTCCGGCGCAGCGTCCAGAAAAATCTTCAGTTCTGCGTTGGGAAAAACAACCGTGCCGATATCGCGCCCTTCCATCACCACGCCGCCTCCAGCTCCCGCGCGCTGTTGCTCCGCGACCAGCACCTTGCGCACTTTGGCGAATGCAGCGACGTGCGACGCCGCCTGAGCCACTTCCGCGGATCGGATCGCGGCTGTCACATCCACGGCATCGAGGAACACGCAATTCTTCGCGCCGGCCGCTTCCTGCTCCGGAGAAGGGACTCGCAGTTCGATGTGCGTATCGCGCGCGAGCGTTTCGAGACGCGTCTCGTCATCGGGGGAAATGCCAGTCCGTATTGCTTTCAGCGCCAGTGCGCGGTACATCGCTCCGCTGTCGAGATATAGATAGCCGAGCATCTGCGCGACGAGCCGCGCGACGCTGCTTTTTCCCGAGCCTGCCGGGCCGTCAATGGCGATGGTAAGTTTCGGCATTTAGTAGCACAGACACAATCCTGTCTGTACGCTTTTCTCTCGACTAACCTAATTGCTACACAGGCAGGAGTGCCCGCGCAACTCAGAAACCCATGATGTTGTAGCCGCAATCGACGAAGATGATCTCGCCGGTGATGCCCGAGCCCGCATCGGAAAGTAGAAACGCGGCGGTCGCGCCAACTTCGGCGGCGTCGATGTTGCGTTTCAAAGGCGCGCGTTCGACTTGCGTCTTAAGCATGTCGCCGAAGTTCGAGATTCCCCGCGCCGCAAGCGTTTTGATGGGGCCTGCGGAAATGGCGTTGACGCGCACGGCCTGCGCGCCAAGATCGAACGCGAGGTAGCGCACGGTGGCTTCGAGCGCCGCTTTGGCCACGCCCATCACGTTGTAGTTCGGAACGACTTTCTCGGAGCCGTAGTAGGTCAGCGTCACGATGCCGCCGCCGGCGGTCATCAACGGCGCGGCGCCGCGCGCCACGGCGATCAACGAGTAGACGCTGATGTCATGCGCGATGCGAAATCCTTCCCGCGAAGTGTTCAGAAAAGGATTTTTCAGCTCCTCCGGGGGAGCAAATCCCACGCTATGCACCAGTCCGTGGAGCACCCCGTACCGTGACTTCAATTCCTCGAACAATCGCGCGATTTCGTCGTCTTTTGTGACGTCACACATGAAGCCCGCGGCTCCCGGCATCTCCGCGATCAAATCCCTGGCTTCGAGCTCGAGCCGTTCGTTTTGATAGGTGATGGCCAGCCGCCAGCCGGCTTCGTGCAGTTTTTTCGCGATGGCCCAGGCGATGCTGCGCTTGTTGGCCAGGCCAAAGATCACCGCGGTTTTTTGCGAGTCGCTCATTCGATGCGTCTCCCGAAGGCCGGGCAGAAGCCCGGCGTCTGCAATAATCAAATTCTGTGAAACGCTTTCTCTATTTCCTTCAGCGAATAACGAAGGACGACCGGTCGCCCGTGCGGACAGCTCATCGGACAATCGGTTTTTGCCAGCGCATCCAGCAACCATTCCATTTTTGATTGTTCGAGTGGCATGTTGATTTTGATCGCCGCGTGGCAGGCCGTCGATGCGGCGATTTTCGCCTGCAAGGTTTCGATGGAAATCGCGGCGTTTTCGCGTTCGAGGCCGTCGAGGATTTCTCGAAGGAGTTTTTTCGCGTCCGGCGCTCCAACGCCCGCCGGCACGGCCTGGATTGCTACGCTTTTCGGGCCCATGGGCTCGACTTCGAATCCGTTGGCGCTTAGCTCTTCGGCGATTTTTTCAAAGGTGACGATCTGGCGCGGCGAGAGTTCAACCACCAGGGGAATCAGCATGCGCTGCGCTTCCACTTTTCCGGCGCGGCGCGCTTCGAGGTGTTGTTCGAAGAGCACGCGCTCGTGGGCCACATGCTGGTCCACGATCCAGAGTCCCTGGCTGTTCACCGCCACAATGAAGCTCGCGCTGACCTGGCCCAGCGGTTTGAGGTCGGCGATTTGCTCAGGGCGCGGGAGGCTCGCGGGCGCATCCGCGTTGGGAGCGGCGAGATTCGCGGCCCAATTCCCCGCCGAGGATATTGGCGTCGGCGCGAGAGCCGTGCCAAATGAGGTGCCGGAAGTAAAAGGAATGCGCTGCTCGACCGGCTGCATCGGCGCGGAACTTAGATCGAACCCGCCGTCCGAACCGACGCCGGAGCCTAGCCCGATTTCCTCCATCGGCGGAATGATCGCGCGGGGCACGCCGGATTCAACAGGTGCTGGTGTGATTCCGCCGGCAAATGTTCCGTTGCCAGACCCCGTGGAGTGAGGGGCTGCGGCCGCGGCAGCGGCGAAACTCGCGATCGGGCGCGCACCCGTCAGCGCCTGGCGAATCGTATCGCGCGTAAAGTCGTGCACAAAGTTCGAGCGCCGGAAGTGCACTTCGATTTTCGCGGGGTGCACGTTGACGTCCACTTCGTCGTAGGGCATTTCCAGAAACAGCAGTGTCGCGGGAAAAACCGCCGGCGGCAAAATGTTGCGATAGGCTTCGTGAATGGCGTGCAGGATCAGCCGGTCGCGCACCAGGCGGCGGTTCACGAAAATGTAGATGCCGTTGCGATTCGTCCGCTGAATGTCGGGACGCGAGGTAAATCCGCTCACCGTCAGCGATGATTTTTCTTCTTCGGGATCGAGTGCCGGCTCGGTGATAGCCGCGCGGAAGGGCGCGGACGCGGCGGGAATCTCCACTAATTCGGCGAGCGCTTGACTGCCAAAAAGCTGGTAGACACGATCGGCCAGCTTTTCAGCGGGCGGACAGTTAATGATCTCTTGCGTCGGGGTGGTAAGAATAAATTGCTTCGCCGGATTCGCCAGCGCGTAGTGCGTGACCAGAGAAGCGATGTGGCCCAGCTCGGTGGTGTCGGATTTCAGAAATTTTCTGCGCGCGGGAACACAGTAAAAAATGTCAGCGACGCTGATGGTTGTTCCCGCTGGTAGCCCCGCCGGCTTTACGTTGATCAACTTGCCGCCCGCGAATTCGATGCGCGTGCCGTCGGCTTCGGCTTCATCGCGTGTTTCGAGCAGCAGGCGCGAGACGGCGGCAATCGTCGGCAGCGCTTCACCGCGAAACCCCAGGCTGGAGATGGACAGCAAATCATCGGCGGAGCGGAGCTTGCTGGTGGCGTGGCGTTCGAACGCCAGCAGCGCGTCGTCGTGCGTCATGCCGTGGCCGTCGTCGATCACGCGGATCATGCGCTTGCCGCCCTGCTCGACTTCGATGCGAATGGTGTTCGCGCCAGCGTCCAGCGCGTTTTCAAGCAGCTCTTTCACCACTGACGCGGGCCGCTCGACAACTTCGCCCGCCGCGATTTTATTCGCCACCGCTTCCGGCAATATGCGTATCCGTGACATCAGCTGCCCCAGCTTCAATACCTTTGGAATACGATTTGCGAACCCTTTTACTGTAAATCAGTTTCTCTACTGCAAATACCCCAGCGGCAAGCATACAAATTAGCCAGCAAAAGGCCAACGACTTGAGGATCCACTCCCAAGGACCAGTCCGACGTGCCACGAATAGAGCTGCTTCCGCAAATAATGTCGCAACTATGACAAACAAAACGGGCCTATTTTTGCGATATTGCCAGCCCATCACAAGAAGAAATGCTGCGAGTGCTGCAAACCCTTTTTGCATGGCGATCTCGCCTTGAGCTCAAACGCGTTCCGAGAGAGATTCGGAGCAACAAGAATATCATTCAGCCGCTTTCTTCTTTTCTTGAATAGCGATCCCCAATTGATCGAGCTGTTCTATGTCCACGTTCGAGGGTGATTCTGCCATCAAATCTTGCGCGGCAGTGGTTTTCGCGAAAGCAATCACTTCGCGAATCGATTTTTCGCCGGCGAGGAGCATGACCACGCGGTCAATACCGAGCGCAATGCCACCATGCGGGGGCGTGCCGTAGGTCAGCGCGTCGAGAAAGAAGCCGAAGCGGCGGCGCAACTGTTCTTCAGTGAGGCCGAGCGCTTTGAACAGGCGCTCCTGAATGTCCTGGCGGTGGATTCGAATGCTGCCGGAGCCGAGCTCGTAGCCGTTGAGGACGAGGTCATAGCCCTTCGAACGCACTTCCCACGGCGCGGATTCCAGTTTTTCCAGGTCTTCATCCACGATGCCGGTGAACGGATGTTGCGCGCTGACCCAGGTTTTGTCCGCTTCGCTCCATTCGAACAGCGGAAAGCCTGTGAGCCACAGGAATTTCCACTGCGATTTGTCAATGACGCCGAGCGCTTCGCCGAGATGCAAACGCAATTGGCCCGCGATCAACGCGGCGGCTTCTGTTCCTTTAATCTGTTCCTTGGCAGAGACGGCGACGACGAGATCGGCGGCCTTTGCGCCGCACGCCTCGGCGAGTTTCTTTACGTTTTCCGGGCCGATCAATTTCTCGACGGTCGAGGTCAGCCCTTCCGGCGTGACTTTCACGAAGTAGGCGCCGCGAGCGTGCAGCGATTTAGCCTTTTCCGTCAATTCGTCAAGTTGCTTGCGCGAATAGCCCGCGGCTCCGGGCGCAGCAAATGCAAAAACATTGCCTTCGATCTGCAGCTTTTGTTTCGCTTCCTCCGGAAAGCAATGCGTTACCTCGTGCAGTTCCATGCCAAAACGCATGTCCGGCTTGTCGCTGCCGTACTTTCGAATGCAATCCTTGTAGAGCAGGTGCGGAAACGGGGCCGAGGCCTTGACACCCGCGACGGCGCAAGCACGCACCATCACCTGCTCGATCACATGAAAAATGTCTTCCTGGCGCGGGAAAGACATCTCCAGGTCGAGCTGCGTGAATTCGAGCTGGCGGTCGGCGCGCTGGTCTTCGTCGCGAAAACATTTCACGATCTGAAAGTATTTGTCCAGCCCGGCGATCATCAAAATCTGCTTGAAAATCTGCGGCGATTGCGGCAGCGCGTAGAACTGCCCGTGATGAACGCGGCTGGGCACAAGAAAATCGCGCGCGCCCTCCGGCGTCGAGCGCGTAAGCATAGGCGTCTCCACTTCAATAAAGCCCAGTTCGTCCATCACTTTGCGAATTTCAAGAATGATGCGATGGCGCAGCGCCAGATTGCGATGCGGCTTCGGGCGACGCAGATCGAGATAGCGAAAGCGCAGGCGCGTTTCTTCCGCGGCGTTGATTTCGTCTTCGATGGGGAACGGCGGCGTCTTGGCGTTGTTGAGAATGTGCAACTTGGACGCGACCAGTTCGACTTCGCCGCTGGCCAATTCCGGATTGGCCTTCTGCCGCTTGATGACCTTGCCTTCGACGGCGACTACGAATTCGCTGCGGGCCTGCTCGGCTTTGGCGTGCGCCTCGGGCTGCGTCTCTTTGTTGAAAACCACCTGAACGATGCCAGTGCGGTCGCGGATGTCGAGGAAAAGCAGATTGCCCAGGTCGCGCCGCTTCGCCACCCAGCCCATCACCAGTGCGTCGCGGCCGTCGTCCGTGGCGCGCAATTCGCCGCAGTAGTGCGTGCGCTTCAAGTTTCCCAGAAAGTCCAGCAAGTCTTCGTCTCCTCACACAGGCCAAATTCTATTCGCGCTTCAGTAGGACAGGCATTCTTGCCTGTCCTCTGCCGATCCAACCTGACATGTCGAGGACAGACAGGAATGTCTGTCCTACTCTTTCTTTCGCAAATGCTCGAGCAAATCGGCCTCGGTGAACTTTGCCTGCGATCCGTCGGCAAGTGTTTTCAGCGTCCACAAGCCTTCGGCAACTTCATTATCGCCGAGAATGAGCGCATATTTCGCGCCGAGTTTGTCGGCGTGGCCGAGGGCTTTGCCGAATTTTTGCTCCACGGGCGGCAGTTCGACGCTGAACCCCGCTCTACGCAAGCCTTTTGCCGCGCGAACAGCGGTGGCCTGCGCTTTCTCGCCCATCCAGGCGATGTAAATGTCGCGGCCTTGCTGCGCGGGCATTTTCCCGCTCTCTTGCAGCGATAAGATCAAACGATCTTCGCCGATGGCGAAGCCGATGCCTTTGGTCGGCGGCCCGCCGAGCAATTCTACCAGCCCGTCATAGCGTCCCCCGCCGCAAACGGCGTTCTGCGAACCCAGGCCCTGCGCCGTAATTTCAAACGTGGTACGCATGTAATAGTCGAGCCCGCGGACGAGCCTCCAATTCTCGCGGTACATGACGCCGCGAAGTTGAAGCTGATGTTTCACCTCCGCGTAGTGCTTGGCGCATGCTTCGCAGAGGTGGTCCGCGATGCGCGGTAGTGTGGCGATGATGCCCTGCTCGCTCTCCAGCTTCGAATCCAGCACGCGCAGGGGATTCGTCTCGATGCGCCGCTGGCTGTCTGGCCCGAGCTTGTCCTTCACTTTTAAAAGCTCCGCGCGAAGAAGCTCGACGTATTTCGGGCGGCATTCGCGGCAGCCGATCGAATTAAGATCCAGCCGCGCGCCCTGCAATTCGAGCCGGTCGAAAAATGTCATGACCATTTCGATCACTTCGGCGTCAATCGCCGGCGCATCGCTCCCGCCCAGCACTTCCGCGCCAATCTGGTAGAACTGGCGGTAACGTCCCTTCTGCGGCCGCTCGCGCCGGAACATCGGCCCCATGTAGTACAGCTTTACAGGCTGCGGCAATTGCTGCATGCCGTGCTCGATATAGGCCCGGCACACACTGGCCGTGGCTTCGGGGCGCAAAGTGATGTCGTCACCCAGATAAGCTTGAATAGCCTGCGCTTGCACAGCGTTCAGACGGTCCTTAATGTGTTTCGCATATAACTCGAAACGGGCAACATGTGTCTGGTCACTTCCCTTGTCATACTCCTGTCTGGCAAAGGCCATCGCGTTTAGGAGGGGGCCCAAGTCCTTAACGACGCGCTCATTCTCTGGCGTTTTAGGGACCTCTCCTCGGTTCATGGCGTCTTGAAGTCTCACCACGAACTCCTCGACCTTGAGCTCGTAGGACCAGAAGAATTTTGGGTCGTCGATTATTGGCTTCTTTTCGAGAAGCAGTGTTCTGAGGGCTGCCAATTCCTTGGACGGGTGATCTTCAAATTCGTACATCTCTTTCGAGACGACATCTGTGTCAATGCCGATGGATCGCGCGAAAAGCTCGGTGGGCTCAAAAATGGGGAGTCGGATTTCGCCGAAGCCGAACGTAGCGAATACTTCGTGCGCGGTTTGCTCGACACGGTTCCATAGCGACGTCTCGGGCGGCAAAAGGTCACGCGTGCCGCGGATGGCTTGGAACTTGCGCGGCTTCTCTTCTTTTTTTGCTGCGCCTTCGCTCACTCGGCTGGCTCCTCGCGATAAATGTTCTTGTACTCAACGTAGCGCTGCGCGTACGCGTCAATCGATGCCTGATCGATCCCCGTGAGCAGGCGCTTCACTTTCCCCGGCGAGCCCATCACCAGGCTGCCCGCGGGAATCACGGTGCGCTCGGTGATGAGCGTGCCCGCGGCAACGATGCTGCCGGTACCGATCGTCGCGCCGTTCAGGATGATCGCGCCCATGCCGATGAGGCAACGCGACTCGATGGTGCAGCCATGCAGCGTCACGGAATGGCCGACGGTCACGTTGTCGCCGAGGACCAGCGGACACTCGTCGCGCATGACGTGGCAGATCGAGCCGTCCTGAATATTGGTGCGCGCGCCGATGCGAATGTAGTGCACGTCGCCGCGAATCACCGTGCACGGCCAAACGCTCGAATCCTCGCCGATGACTACGTCGCCGATGATGACCGCGGCGGCGTCAATATAAGCCGAAGCCGCGATCTGCGGGCGCTTGCCTTTGTAAGGTCGAATGTCCGGCTGTCGAGCCAATGGAGTCCTTTTTCTTTGATCCGCTTGAGCGCGTTTAGGGCACTGGCGCCGCTATCTCATTGTAGGGGTGCAATATATTGCGCCCCATTCAAGCACCCAAGTATGCCGAGTCACGTCAACATATCATCCGTGTCGCCCGACTGACAAGGAAGCGCGGCTGCCGTTTCTTATTTGGGAGTGCGGCAGCTTGCTGCCGCTTTTCCGTCTGCCACCCCTAAAACCAGCAGCGCTGGACGCCGCACTGCATCTGCGCCATCATCACTCCGTGGAAACCAAGTGCGCACAATGCGGAGCCGCGATGACTTGCCAGCCGGAAAGCGGTTGCTGGTGCGCGGACCTGCCGCGCGTCCCGATACCGGCCGATGCAACGGCATGCCTTTGCCGGAATTGTCTTCTTGCAAAGATCGCGGCGATACAGAAGCTCCGCGAAACAAAAGAAGCGTAAGGTTTTAGTCGATTTGGATTGAAGGGCCGGCGGCGGTGCCGGCAACTTCGGCGAGGCGCGCAGTAACAGCGCGCGCGACGGCGTAGAGACTTTTGGCTCCCGCGCCTGCTTCACCGAGCGCGGCGACGGGCTTGCCGGTATCGCCGCCGATTCGAATGCGCGGATCGATTTCGATCTCGCCGAGCACGGGCACGCCATACGCCAGTGCGGTCTTCGCGCCTTCGCCGTGGCCAAAAATATCAATCGGCTGGTTGCAATGTGGGCAGACGAACGAGCTCATGTTTTCGACCACGCCGAGCACTTCGACATTCACCTGGCGGAACATTTCGATGGCTTTGCGAACGTCGGCAAGCGCGACGGTCGATGGCGTGGTGACCACGACGGCGCCGGTGACAGCGACGGTTTGAATGAGCGTCAACTGCACATCGCCGGTGCCCGGCGGCAGATCGATGATCAAATAATCCAGCTCACCCCACTCCACGCTGCGCAGAAACTGCGTGATCACGCTGTGCAGCATCGGCCCGCGCCAGATCATGGGTTTGTCGCCGGGATTCAGCAGGCCCATGGAAATCATTTTCACGCCCTGCGATTGCACGGGGATGATGTGCTTGTCCTGCGTGGCTTCCGGCTGCTGCGTGGTGCCGAGCATGATGGGAACGTTCGGCCCGTAAACGTCGGCGTCGAGCAAGCCGACTTTGTGGCCGAGCTTTGCAAGCGCCAACGCAAGGTTCACGGCGACGGTGGTTTTGCCCACGCCACCTTTGCCGCTGGCCACCGCGACGAGATTTTTTACGCCCGGAATCGGGTGGCGTTCGGGCTGCTGTTGAGGTGCTGGAGGCATTCGTTTCCTTTTCTTAGATCAAACGGAATCAATTAAGCGTTAGCGCCGTGGCATTTCTTATATTTTTTCCCGGAACCGCAAGGGCAAGGATCGTTGCGGCCCACTTTTGCGCCCGCGCGCACGGGCTTGGGCGCTTCGGCCTGCGCCGGACCAGTCTGATACTGCAAATCTTTTTGCTGGCGCTGCTGGCGGCGTTCGATTTCACGCGCCACCGCGGGTAAATGCTCTGGTTCGCCGGCGCGCGCAGCGGCGCTGGCCGCGGCGGCGCGCGGGCGAGGCTGCTGTTGCGGAGATGGAGCTTGGGACGCGCCTCCCGGGCCCGGCTGCTCGCCCTGCTGCACTTGAATATGGAAGAGGTAGCGCACCGTCTCGTTGTCGATGCGCGTCATCATGTCTTCAAAAAGAATGAACGCTTCCTTTTTGAATTCGACGAGCGGATCTTTCTGCCCGTAGCCGCGCAGGCCAATGCCCTCTTTCAGGTGGTCGAGCGAGAGCAGGTGGTCTTTCCACTGCGAATCGACCACGTCGAGAATGATGCGGCGCTCGAGCCAGCGCATGAGGTCCGCGCCAAACTGCGTTTCTTTTTCTTCGTAGCGCTTTCGAACGATTTCGGCGGCAGCATCGGCAAGCTGTTCGTGGCTCAGCGTAGCGGGATCGGCGCCCGCGGCCTTCATGTCCACGCCAAACTGCGCATTGGCCTCCGCGAGAAACTGCGTGGTGTTCCACTGGTCGGGATGCTGCTCGCGCGGGCAAAATGTGTCCACAAGTTCGCGCACAACATCTTCGGCGATTCCCAGCACGTAATCGCGCTGATCTTTTCCTTCCAGCGCGGAACGGCGAATGGAATAAATCGTTTCGCGCTGTTTATTCATCACGTCGTCGTACTCGAGCAAATGTTTGCGGGCGTCAAAATTCTGTGCTTCTACGGACTTTTGGGCGTTTTCAATGCGATTCGAAATCATTTTCGATTCGATAGGAACGCCTTCGGTCATCCCGAAGCGGAACATGAGCGCTTTGATGCGCTCTCCACCGAAGATGCGCATCAGATCGTCTTCGAGTGAAAGAAAAAATCGTGACGAGCCGGGATCGCCCTGGCGTCCCGCGCGTCCACGCAACTGATTGTCGATGCGCCGCGCTTCGTGGCGTTCGGTTCCGAGAATATGCAAACCGCCGAGCGCGACGACTTCGTCGTGTTCGGATTTGCATTGCTCGGCGAAACTTTCGAACACCGGCTTCCACTGATCCACGGGAACTTGAAAAATTTTGCCTTCGTTTTGGAAGAGCACCATCTGCGCCATCGGCTGCGCCGCTTCTCCGGGAGCGGGCTCCGCGGGAATGACCGCAGGCGCGGCGGCGTACGGCATGGCCAATTTGTTTTTCAGAAAATGATCGCGAGTCATTTGCTCGGGATTGCCACCCAGCAAAATGTCCGTGCCGCGGCCGGCCATGTTGGTGGCGACGGTGACCGCGCCTTTTCGCCCGGCCTGCGCGACGATGCGCGATTCGCGTTCGTGCTGTTTGGCATTCAGAACTTCGTGAGGGATGCGATTTTTTTTCAGCAATTCCGCGATGGCTTCGGACTTCTCGATGGAAATCGTGCCGACGAGCACGGGTTGTCCGCGCTCGTTCAACTGGCGGATGCCGTTGGCCAGCGAATTGTCTTCCTGCAGGATGCCGTTGACGACTGCCTCAAACTTTTCTCTTTCCGTGCGGTAAACAACGTCGGGGTACTCTTTGCGAATCAGCTCGCGATTCGTCGGAATGATCGTGACTTCCAGATTGTAAATCTTGCTGAACTCCCCCGCCTCCGTCGAAGCCGTACCGGTCATGCCGGAAAGTTTTTTGTACATGCGGAAATAATTCTGGAAAGTAATGGTGGCGAGCGTCTGAGTTTCGCGCTCGATCTTCACGCCCTCCTTGGCTTCCACGGCCTGGTGCAAGCCGTCCGACCAGCGGCGGCCGGGCATCTGGCGCCCGGTGAATTCATCCACGATGATGATTTCGCCGTCTTTGTTGACGTAGTCGACGTCGATTTTGTAGAGCGCATGCGCACGCAGCGCCTGACTCACGTGATGCAGGTAAGCGATGTTGCCGGGATCGGAAAGATTGGCGAGTCCCAGCAGGCGCTCGCACTTGCTGAAGCCCTCTTCCGTCAGCGTGGCGGTACGATGCTTTTCGTCAACGGTGTAATCGATGTCCTGGATCAGCTTGGGGATAATCTTGTCGATGCGGAAATATTTGTCGGTGGATTCTTCCGACGGGCCGGAAATAATAAGCGGCGTGCGCGCTTCGTCGATGAGGATGGAGTCGACTTCATCGACGATGGCGAAATGATGGCCGCGCTGGACGCAATGCGCCAGGTCGTACTTCATATTGTCGCGGAGATAGTCGAAACCGAACTCGTTGTTGGTGCCGTAGGTGATGTCCGCGCCGTAAGCCGCGCGGCGCTGTTCGTCATCGAGATCGTGGACGATCACGCCAACGCTCAATCCCAGCGCGCGATAGAGCGGGCTCATCCACTCCGCGTCGCGGCGGGCCAGGTAGTCGTTTACGGTAACGATGTGCACGCCGCGCCCGGCAAGCGCATTGAGCACGGCGGGGAGAGTGGCCACGAGCGTTTTGCCTTCGCCCGTTTTCATTTCCGCGATTTTGCCTTCGTGCAGGACCATGCCGCCGATGAGCTGTACGTCGAAGTGCCGCATGTTCAGGAAGCGACGCCCGGCTTCGCGCACCAGCGCAAACGCCGGGACGATCGCCGGCTCCAGGGCTTGTTGCATCAGTTCGCGAAAGGTAGGTTCAGCTGGGTCGGCGTCTTTGAGCTGCTCCTGAACCTGGGCGCGCAGCTCCATAAAGCGTGACTTCAGTTCTTCGTCGGGGAGCGTGCGTACTTCCGCTTCGCGCGCATTGATGGCCGCGATAGTGGGCTGCAATTTCTTGACGTCGCGCTCGTGCTTGGTGCCGATAAATCGAGCGACGACGCGGTCAAGTATCTGTGCTGCTTCCATGGATGGTTTCGCCGTCTCCGAAAAAAGTCGACAGTCAACAGTTGACAGTTAACAGTCGAAAGACAAGGAACTAAGCGCCCCCACATGAAGACTACGTCCGCGAGGGCCGCTATCTTACCTCGATTGCAAACAATCTATTGTAACTGGTGGGGTGCGGAAGAGCCAAGAAACAGCCGCGAGGGATCCACAAATAGCCTGTCCCAGGGACACTGAGTGTCGTAGCGCAGTTAACTTTGCTTAGTTCCAGTGGTGGGAGTGCCACCAGATTTTCTGGATGTCGAATTTGACATCGCGGCAGAGGTATATCGGTGTGTTTTCGTCTCCCATGCCGAAACGCTGGTAGTGCTCGAAGGCCTGAAAGGAAGTGCAGTTCTCCTGCACATCTTCGAGGCGCCACTGAATCACGATGAGGTTCTTGTAGACCTGCGGGGGCGGACCCCAATACCAATGATTCTGATGGGGAGACCAAGCGCGCGGCAGCCCGTAGCGTGGGCCGAACTCGTTGATCGCGCCGGCTTCACCGTAGTTGCTTGCCCAGATGCCTGTTTTGGCTCGCTCCCCGAGCGGCAACGAATTGTAGATGGTAGCGACCTCACTCACCATCTCGGGCCATCCGAACTGGTCGGCAATCGGCTGAGGCAAAAGCGACTCTTGGCGCACCTCGGCCTTGGAGGGTTTGAAGCCGATAGCGTTTTGATAAGCGAGGAGTGTCTCCGGCGGCAGCATCCACGTCACCAGTGGGATCGCGGGGAGCGCGGCGAGCACGATGACGGCGATGACAGCCACACGTGTCCAGACTGCGCGGGTTGCCAGCCATCGCTCTATCGCCACAGCGCCACCCGCGAAGACCATCGGATAAATCGGGAACACATAATAGTTCTTGGCGTGAGCTACTACCATCGTGACAAAGAAAACTGCAAAGATCACACCGAGCAGGCGCCAGCGGAGGTCGCGGAGAAACCACATTAGGCCCGCCAGCCACATCGGCAGGAGGATCGGGTGCATGTCCATAATCTGCTCCTTGACGAATGCCAACGGGCCGAGCACGACGTTCTTGCCCTCGCGACGGACGTTGGCGAGGTCTTCGATGGTCGGGAAGTGATGGCGGATTTGCCAGATGATGTTGGGCAGAAAAAGCGCGAGAGCAATGGCCCCGGCGATCCAGATCCACTGTCGTGCGAACTCGCGCCGGTGATGGGTCAGAAGGAGGGCCTGGACGACCGCGAATCCAAACGACAGCGTGGAGTGTTTGTTCTCAAGGCCTAGACCGGCAAGGACGCCAAACCACAGCCAGAGCCTCGAATCTCCGGTACGCAAGATACGCGCGATGACCCAGATACAACCCATCCAGAAGAGAGGCTCGAAGGCATTCATGGTGAGGAGGCTGTCCATTGCGAGGGAAGCGGGGCAGAGCAGAATGGCGATGCCGGCGAGAAGCTGGGCATACCGGCCACCACCGAGTTCACGTGTGATCAGGAGGGTGAGCGCGACGAGGGCTGTGCCGGCCAGCGCGGGAAGGATCCGCAGGGCAGCAAGCGAACCGCCCATCAGCATCGCGACTTTCGTGTACGCGGCGATCAGCGGTGCGGCATCGACGTAGCCCCAATCCAGGTGCCGCGCCATGTCGAGGTAATAAAGCTCATCGCGAAAATAGTCGTAATGGCGGACGCTAGTGAAGAGGTGCAGCAGTAGTTTGGCTGCGCAGAGTGCGACTAGCACGGGGACGGCGAACGGGGGCAGAGACTCTACGTGGTGTGCTTCGCCTTGAGCCGAATGACTATCAGGTGCGGACGTACCGGTTTTCACTGTATCCAAGGTTGCGCTCCCGTTTATCCGGTGAGGCCAGTAAGGCGTGGCCTATGACGCTTCCGCAATTTTGGACGAGGATTTCCGGAAAGCAAATTGTTTGGGATGTGCGGGCCCGGGGGAGGGACAAACTGGCACAGAAGTGGGGCCAGCGACTCAGGTTTTCAGACACTCACCTTGGATATCGATCGTTTGGTTCGTGATGATTGGAGACTTTCAGAGCAGGGGAAACTTTTCGTCCGCCCCCCGGTTCGAGGAAAAGTCAAAATCCCCACGTATGAAAGCGATACGCGGGGCACCCGGTGGGTTCCGTGCAGATGCGACAATCTGGATTGCGCATAACCACAATCGTGATAGTGCGTCCCGCATCCCACTTGTCCATGTCTTGCGAGAAAAACGCCGACAGAACCGCACTCATTTCCGCTTGTGTTCGCCTCTGCTCGACAACAAAAAGCAGTCCAGAGAGCGCAATCAGGAGAGCAATTCCGGCAGTCGCGCAAAGGGCAGTCTTCTTGAAGCGATTTTGGCTCATGCTCGACCAGAGACCAGCTTGGAGAGCCATTTTACCGCTTCGATTGCAGGATTGGCGAAGAATCGCCATTACACTCTCGAGCAAGGCTTGCCGCCGTTCGTTCGCCCGCAACTCGAGAGAAATCACGTGTTTTCGGCGCCTTACGCTACGTCAAAGTTTTTCAAAAAAAAGTGTCGATTGGCGCCCCACCCGTTCGACGCGTAAGTGGAGCCGCACCGCGCACCCGGCCACTCGCAACATTTCGGGTCCGGCGCAGCCCAAGTTCCTATATAAAAGTAGCGGCGCTGATACGGCGTCCGCTCAACGCTCAAGGAGAAGAAAATGCGCTTCATGATGATCATGTTTCCGAAAGACTACGAAAACGCAAAACCCGGCTGGGCACCCGACCTCAAAAGCATGGAGGCAATGGGCAAGTACAACGAGGAACTAGGGAAAGCCGGCGTGCTGCTCGCGCTCGACGGCCTAACCCCGCCCGCGACGATGAGCGCGCGCGTTACCTTCAGACGCGGAAAATCGAAAGTTACCGACGGCCCGTTTACCGAAGCGAAGGAAGTGGTCGGCGGCTACTGGATCATCCAGGTGAAGTCGCGCGAAGAGGCGCTCGAATGGGCCTCGCGCATCCCCGGAAAGGATAACGAAATGGTTGAAGTCCGCCGGATGTTTGATCTAACCGACTTCGATCCCGAGACCCAAAAGGAGATCCAAAAGAAGTTCGGCGACGCCGCCGCTGAGATGAGCCAGTAATAGCTTTGGTACTCGCTGAGACTCACCTGCGAATACTTGGCGATGTGTGTCGATTTCAACGCGCGTCATTCGACGTACATGTAGAGAGGGCTTCCGGACATTTAGGGGCGACCGAAGCTCTCTCACTATTCGCAGCAAATAGGAGAACCCCTGGCGGTAAAGGGCCTGCCACCCGCCCATCCAAATTCAAGACGCCCCACTCTTTTGTTTCTTATACAAGTTTCTTATAACTGACAGGAATGCTGCCAGCATTAAGCCACACCAAAGCTCGGCCAGTATAAAAAGCAGGCGAGGCTCTCTGCCCGAATACGCTATGCGAAACGCAAGCCTGACAAGTGTGATGGAGCATAATCCGGCACCAATCCAAAGGACTATCAACTTTGCCGGTCGGCCTTAGCTGTGGATTTGGACATGAGTGGATTCTATACTGGCATGCGTCAATGGGAAGAAGCTAAGGGATTGCGGAGACTGGACATGAAAACGGCGGTGATTAACGCATTTCTTGGCCTGGCGGCTCTGATGCTCGCGGCATGCGGAACCCCAGAAAAGGCCACAGACCGTAGCACGAGCGCTGGCGTTACCAAGCCAGCCGCAGCGGCCGAGACCGCTGATGCCCTGCTCGCACTCGATAATCAGGCCAATGCAGCCTATCTCAGGAGTGATTCGAAGTTTTTCGAGGGAATGTTAAGCGACAAATTCGTGATGCGCGAAGGCGGCCGGCAGATGGACAAAGCCGCGGTGGTGAAATTGATTGCCAGTAACAAGTGCAACGTCAAAGGCTGGAGGCTCGAAGACCCGCAGATGGCCAGGATAGATGCGGACATCTACGTGCTTAGTTACCGGGGAACATTTGACGGAAGCTGCACCGGTCCGGACGGTAAGTTGAAGATCCCAAGCCCGATTCGCGCTGCGACTGTTTGGATTCGAGCCGGTGGCACGTGGCGAGCCGCGTTCCACGGTCAAGATCCGATTTTCGACGCCAAGAATCCGCCTCTTCCCGCAACGGCCGAGAGCAAGAAAGAAACGAAGAAGGACGACAAGGCTGTGCCAAGCGCGAATATCGCCGCCGATCCGAGTACCAGCAGCCATGATGGCGGTCGAAAAGAACGTCTGGGAAGCCTGGAAAGCAAAGGATGCCAAGAAGCTCGAAGAACTGACGACAGCAGACCTTTCGTTCCAAAACATATAGGGCGCTTATTTTGCTAACAAGGCGGACACCCTGAAAAATTGGACATCGGCATATTGCGACATCAAGGGCGTCAGCGTAGCCGACGGTGCAGGCACATTGCTGTCGCCGAAAGTTGGCATACTCAGCCGTACGGGAACCGCTGAGGGAACATGCAACGGTCAGAACCTCCCGCTGGTGCCGATCTACGGCACGTCCGTGTATGTAAAAGATGGCGACTCGTGGAGACTGGCCTTCAGCTTGAATCGCCTTGATTAGATAGCACGGCCCCGGCCTCCCAATTTGGGTAAATTAGCTTTCGTTTTGCACCGGCCCGCGCTCCAACAGGCCCAGCGGTGCGCGTACGATTTCTACGACGGAGCAGACGGCGAGTAATAAGCGCTTCTGGTCTGTCCGCCGGCACTCGACACCTCAGAACAGCCTGTACTGCCATAACGAGGTCAGCACTGGCTCTCGACCTGGTCAGAAAACCTTTACACTTCGGCGTACAGTATTCAAAAGTGCGGGATAATCCCCTTCTAGGGCGTCTGACTGACGCAGAACGGTCTTGTCTGCGAGACAAGTAAGGTGGCAGATGATGGGGCGCATGCCGAGCACAATCGCTCTCCTGGCGTTAGGCTTTCTTATTCTTTTTGCAGCTTGGCGGGGCCATATCTCTGGCGAACTCGTTGCGGGAGGATTTCGGGGGTACCGGCCTAACCGACAAGACAATCCTCGCGGATTCTACTTCTATCTCGGCATTTACATCGTGGCGGGCACGGCTTGGACCGTCTGGGGAGTGTTGATATACCTGGGTCTGCTACGACCGCTTCCATGGCGCTAAGACTATGCAACTTAGATCGAATGTCTTTCCATCGGTTGGTGAGGGACGATTTCTGATGTTCCTGTGATATCGATCGTTTGGGTCGTAATGATTGGAGACTTTCAGAGTAGGGGAAACTTCCCGTCTGTCCCCCGGCACCCTTACCGGATCGAAATTAACAGGCCGCCGCTGACTCCAAGCGATTGTTCATGTCCACGGCCAAAATTACGCTCGTAGCCCGGTTCCACATACCAACCGAATCTGTGCTTTTTTGAAGGCCAAAACATAACGTCGACGACGGCTTCCGCGCTCACTGAGTTCGGTGATTTGCCTGTTTCGTTGGTGTGAATCCACTCCGGGCCTATCCCAACCATTAATTCCACTTTCCTAGACAGTGTCCAAGGTTTCTTGAAAAGAAGATCGGTGCCCCACTCCGTAGAATGCCGACTGATCAGTGGCGTCACACCAGCTTCCAGTTCGAGCCACTTCTCGATGGGGTGACTTCGGCGGCGACAGTGGGTCCGAAAGACGACCCGCCGCCTTTGAAATTCCAGTTAGTTGCTGCTCCAAGTTCGATGACCGCAACTTCTTTCTCTTCTTTGTCGGTCTGCGCAAATGCGCTTCTGGAGCAGAAAAACAAAACAGCTATCATTATGAATTTTGTTGCGTGCGCCATACCTGTCAACCCACTTTTTGTGAACGTCATCGAAATAGGTGTACGCTGTGCTGAGTATCGGACCGGGATTTTAGCACAGGGCAACTTCGCGTTCCGCGACCTTGCAGCTGCTTCATTGGATACTTCCCGTCAGCGCCGTATCTTCTTCCTGTAATACCGCTTGACAGCAACGCCGGGTGAGCCTATCTTCCCGCGCATCGTCTCTCATTTGACGGGGAGACATCGTGATCCAATACCGCTTCAGGTTCACAACGGTCTATCGCGAGTGGTCCGTGGACTCGGCGCCATTACAGAGGATTTGTGCGATTGACCACTCGCTTGTTTCTGGCTTTTCTTCTTCTCATTCCCGGCGTACTCCCCGCGGCAGGGCAAAGGTCTCAATTCTCGCCCTCGCCGCACGCAACCGACCCCGAAGCCGCGCCTGTGCTCGCTGGTCCCGCCGCGGCTCTCCCTGCGCAGGAAAAGCCCGCGCTCTCGCCGGTCACAAGATCTTTCGTCGCTATCGATGCGCCGGTAATCGCTCTCCAGCACGTCCGAGTCATTGACGGTACTGGAGCGCCTGCCACCGAAAACCAAACTGTGCTCATCGACCAGGGCAACATCCGCGAACTCGGCCCGGATGCGTCGATCAAGATCCCCGAAGGCGCAAAAATTGTCGACCTCTCCGGCCGCTCCGTTATCCCGGGCCTCGTCGGCATGCATGACCACATGTTTTATCCCGCAGCCTCGGGCATGGGACCGGTTCCCGGCGCTCCCGCACTCCTCGACGAAATGGGTTTCAGTTTTCCGCGCCTGTATCTTGCCGGTGGCGTGACCACTATTCGCACGGCAGGCAGTCTCGAGCCGTACACCGATCTCGCCCTAAAGAAATTAATCGACTCGGGTCAGCAACCCGGCCCCAAGATGCACATCACCGGCCCGTACCTTGAAGGCGTGGGATCTTTCGTTCCGCAGTTTCACGAACTCTCCGGCCCCGAAGAAGCCACTCGCATGGTCAATTATTGGATCGACACCGGCGCCACTTCGTTCAAAGCCTTCATGCACAT
>Ga0222749_10000530_pt1 | contig 23079 bp, 15 predicted proteins | sample IncBWH2Mmetat_FD_197234 | JGI IMG/M metagenome (GOLD analysis project Ga0222749, IMG submission 197234) | Metatranscriptome of lab incubated forest soil microbial communities from Barre Woods Harvard Forest LTER site, Petersham... | ecosystem: Environmental > Terrestrial > Soil > Temperate... | reverse complement strand
GTGACGGTTGCAGATAAGAGGTCGCTGCCATTCACCCCAAATTTGCCGATGCCTAACCCCAGGTATCTTCCCGTATCGGCAACATAGTTGTTTTGCACGAGGTGACCGCTGCCTCCGTAAATTGCCAGGCCCTTGCCCTGCCATGGCGCTACGGAGGTGTTGTTTGTGACCGTTGCATTCGACATCGGCGTGTAAAACACCTTGCCGCTCGGCGTGTTGTTGAAGTTCACCGAGTTGATCGCCAGGGCATCATCGCCTGTGCCGCGAATAAAGTTATTGGTTACAGTCAGATTGTTGCCTACGGTGCCGGTCAGCGAGACATTGTTGATGTTGATTCCGTCTGCCCACTCCTGCGTCAACCGGCTATTCTGAATCGTTCCCCCTGTTCCCGATGCCCAAAAGCCCGATTCTATATGCTGATTCCACATCCCATCCGCCAGCCAATTCGTGCCGGTGGTGTCCATCGCGCCGCCGTCGCCGTCGTTTGTTCCTCGGCTTCGAGCATTTGAATCGATATGGAAGTTTTTGACTGTGCACGAGGTGACAGAGAATACCGCCGCTAAACCCAGGCTATTGGGGAGCGGAACATTCCGATAAATCGTGCTGTACCACATTCCCGCTCCTTCGATCGTGATTCCTTGCGCGTGAAGCCCTGTTGCCCCCAGCAGATAGAACGTTCCTTGAGGTATCCATAGGACCTTTCCTTGCGCTTCGGCCTGATTGATGCAGTTTTGTATCGCCGCCGTGCTGTCCAGGGCGCCGGGATTGGCCGAACCGTTCGTTGGATTGGAATCGCCTACAGCTCCGCAACTGGTAATCGAAATTGAGTTGGCGGGCTGGGTCAGAGGCGGCGGGGGATTCTCGACGTCAACCACATCGATGTAGTAGAAAGCCGCCGTGTTTGAGGCGTCCTTCTTCAGCGCGAAGGTGCTGCCGGGAGCAATCGCGGCTCCTGTAATGAACGTATGCGCCTCATCGAAAAAAACATGGGGATTTCCGTCGGCCGGGTTTTGGTCATTTCCCTGATAGTTGTTGTTGCCCTCGTAAATCCAGGTCTGTTTGGAGTTAAGGTTGATTGCCTGCCGGAAGACGCCATTCACGTACAAATCGAGCGTAGCTGTGATTCCGCCTCCTGTTGGAGAATCGGGAATCGACTCACGCACATTGATAAACGTGATAGGCCGCCCGGTATTGTTCGTCCACTGCACAAACTGGCCGGTGTTCGTAAGCTGCACGTAGGCATGCCCCGACGCCTCGAGCGCCGGACTTGAAAATTGCGTCGTGGGAGGCGCCGAAAGGGAGACAATTGCAGCTCCCCCACCAACCGTTCCAGCTTCGGCTTCATAACTTACAAAAGGCGTCTTGGCTCCCACACCAGAGGCGGCATTGTTTAGAAATAAGAGCTGAGTGACCATACACAAAATGTAAATCGAACGCGCGGTCATGTTTGATGCACGATACAGGATGCTTGCGACTCCCGAAGCAGATTCGGTGCGCGATTTCAACCCTTGCGGCATGGTGACTCCTTTAAATGGGAAGTATTAGACAGAGGCTGACGCTGCAAATTCCTTCACGCTCTCCCTTTTGATAACCGGATGGTCGATGGAGTGGACGAGAGATTGAACCGGTTGCCAAAACAAATGAGCGGTTGAAAAGAAAGCTTTAAACTGCGAACGAAGGCGGAAAAACTCCCACCCATTTCGATTCCCGGGCCTCGGCTACGCCTAACAGTGAAAAGGCCGATCATATTCCGGGGAGAGAAGATATCACCATAGATAAACGTTTGTCCACATCTGTCTGCATTAAATAGAAGAACCTTAGACCAGATACCAATACTGGCCTATTGGGCAATAAGTCTCAGAACACCCTCCGGTCCTAGCCCGGCTTTTTTCGGCAGCAGGTTGGTCAGACTTAGTGGCACAAACGCTTTCACCCTGTCTTTGCGAGCACATCTCTGCGATCTGATCAGGGGAAGTGCTTGGTCTTTGACATCGCACCTTAGAATCACTGGAAAAGACTGGGATGTACAGGACTCCTGAGTTTCCTTTTTCGGGACTACGAAGATTAGCCGGAAATTATGGAACCCGACCAGCATACGAGCGCCTGCTTGATTTCGAATTTCGTGTGTTTGAGGAGTTCTCAGTAACCGGCCCGTGCTTTGGGCCGCAAACAGGTTAGTTTACTTCTATCGGCCGCCGTATTCCCACTAAGAACGTCATGCACGTAAACGCAGGTTCTCTCAGTGAGCCGACCTCAGCGAGGCATGAGCCGGAAAAAGAGGGCCTGCTTTGCAACCGGCTCTACTTTTGCTTCCAGGGCGGTCATCTGAGCCTGATTTAACGGCGTAAAGGAACGGGCGAGTGCGGCGCATTCCTCGACCTGCTCGACGGAGTCACACCCGATGATTGCCGTGCTGATGGGTAACGATAGGTTGTAGAAGAACGTTTCCTGCTTGGTCAGCGTACCTGGAACCGTGGTGATTGCGCCGCTGCCTTCCCAGGAATGCTTTTGTTGGTCCACGGGCGGCGGCGTCCAACTGGAAAGAATACGGCCGCGCGCCATCACCTTCATTCCGATAATCCCCATCTGTTTCTCGACCGCCAGCGGAAGAAGTTCTTTTTCAAAACTGTAATAATATTTGTCGGCCGCATTGACAGCCATCAGGATTGTATCGAAGGGAAAGCGGCGTATGGATTCGATGAGTGCTTCGGGGCGGAAGCGGCCTGTCACGCCAAGATGGCGCACGAGTTTCTGGTCACGCGCTTGAACCAGGGCTTCTATGGCGCCGCCTTTGCCAAATATCTGGTCAACGTCTTCCTGAATTCCAACATCATGCAGTTGCCAAATATCGATGTGATCGGTATCCAGCAGCTTGAGAGAAACCTCGATATCTTTAAGCGCGGCATCGCGGGTTCGTTCTTTGGTCTTGGTTGCAATAACAACCTGATCCCGATTGCCCTTAAGAGCCTGCCCCAGATGACGTTCACTCCACCTGTCATGCCCCCCGTAGATGGCGGATGTATCGAAATAATTCACTCCCAACTCGAGCGCGCGGTGGATCATCTGCGGGGCCAAGGTTTCGTTTTTGGCTTTGTCGATTGCTGCTTGGCCACCGAGGCCAAAAATGCCGACCCGATATCCTGTCTTGCCCAGATTCCGCGTTGGCATCGTGTCCTTGACGGCAATTGTCGCGGCGGCTGGAGTCTTGTCTTCTGACATCACCTCGGCGGACGCGCGCGAAGCAATCGCCCCGGCAGACAGACCGGCTGCTATCGATGCTGCCCCTGACTTAAGGAAGTCCCGGCGGTTCCGGTTACCGGCATCCTGAAGTGTGTCGTTTGGTTTCATGTCCATTACTCCAAGTCATCGCAAATGAAAATAGCGATTTGACTGAGAAGCGAACTCAGCGATGTAGTATATTTTCTGTACACGGTGAAGTCAATCGTTTGTCTAACTGGATAAAGCGATTATCATGCACGGCACCGATCGGTGCCGAGGGGAGTTGGAGAATGAGCCGAACAGTCCTTTCTTTATGCTTCATGGCGGCATCGATATTACCGACAACTGCGTTTTCCCAATCATTTTTGAGTCAATATAAAGGCTTGCCTTATCACGACAGCCACTATCGCGGCGGTCCACAAAAAATACCGGGACGGATATTGTGCGCTTACTATGACCTGGGCGGCGAAGGAGTGGCGTATCACGACAGCGATCCACAGAATCACGGCAGCGGAGAGTTGAATAAGGCTGATGGAACCTACCTCAATGAGTTTCGTATCCATGAGGGAGTGGATACTTCATATACGAAGTTTGACCGGAAGCCAAATCCAATTGACGACAACCCATTCGACAAGGTTGTTCCTCCTCGAGACCTGCTCTATATTGGCTGGACTGAACCTGGAGAGTGGTTCAACATTACAGTCAATGTGAAACACTCGGGAACATACGCGGCCGATTTTCTTTACACATCGAATCGTGGCGGAACAATATCAGTCGATGTGAATGGAGAGGACGCAACAGGACCTCTGCAGATTACGTCTACAAAGGACCCCGCAGAACCGGTGGCCTGGCGTCAGTGGCACCATTGGAATCTGGCTGCCCAACTTTTCAAAATCCCCCTCAGCAAAGGGAAAACCGTTCTCACCGTACACATATTGACGGGCGGAAATATGAATCTGGCTTATTTCGAGTTCAAACAGGTCCACTGATGAAAGGGAAGCTGCCAGGGTATTGAAACGGACTTGCTTAAAGTTTTTTGATGACCGCATGGCTCGGTGGTCACGTTATCCAGAACGCGACAGACCAGAAGTGGAATTGCTGGTCGAGTGACCGGCAAGCAAATTGCGCCAACATTGTTTCACTATCAAGGAACCTGGTTTACACGGATCCAGTACAGAGGCAATTGGTGATGGCGAACTGCTTGCCAATGAACTTATTCACCGATATTGCTTCGGACAGTATAATTGACCAAACTGGCTGTCTACATCTTTTCGAAAGAGAAGAAGGTATGGAAGGGTGCGTTGGCTCAACTCATATTGTATGTCTGCGGCAAGGTGGTGACTTTGCGCTTACTGACCACAAGGTAGTCGACTTCTCAGAACTCAAAGGATCGAGATCGGTGAGACTCATCACTAACAAACTTTCAAATCGAAGTAAACAATCATGAAAAAGTTCAAGTTTCTGGTGGCGCTTACTACGCGAAACAACGACTATCAGCTGGCACAAGAGGTGACAGCCCAGGAGACGGCACGCCGGCTTGGCGCCGACGTAGAGATCATCGATGCAAACAATGATCCTATCGCCCAAGGCCAGCAGTTGCTGCAATCCATTCAATCAACAACACGACGCCCTGATGCCATTATCGTGGAGCCACTCGGGGGAACCACTCTGCCCGTTGTGGCCCGTGCTGCTGCGGAGGCCGGAATGGGCTGGGTTGTGCTCAATCGCGAAATGAACTACGCCGCAGAGATTCGCCATATTCGTAATGTCCCGGTCTTCTCCATAACGTCCAATCATGAAGAGATTGGCCGAATTCAGGGAAGACAATTTAATGCCCTGCTACCCAACGGCGGTTCGGTGCTTTACATCGAAGGTCCATCTACCAACTCGGGAGTGCCGCAACGGGCCGCCGGCATGTACGAAACCAAAGCAGCCAATATTCAGGTCAGGATTTTGCGAGGCGATTTTACGCTCGAGAGTGCCCAGCGCGCGGTCCAGACGTGGTTACGCCTCTCTACGTCGACCCAGACTCAGATCGATTTGATAGGTTCCCAGAACGATGTTATGGCGCTGGGCGTGCGGAAGGCATTTGAAGAATTACCTAAGACAGAACAGACACTACGATGGCTGAGCCTGCCCTACACAGGCGTCGATGGTCTTCCCCAAGGCGGGCAAAAATGGGTGCGTGAGGGTCTGTTGACCGCAACGGTTGTGTCTCCCCCAAACACCGGGCTCGCCATTGAAATGCTCATCAAGGCCCTGCAGAGCAACATATCACCAAGCGGGCAGACATTGACGACACCGAGTTCTTATCCTTCGCTTGAAGTATTAGCTCCAAGAGGTAAATAGCAGCTGTTTGCTTTCAATCCTCGTTCCCGGGCTTTCGGGCCAGCATGCGAAACCTCGACTCACGGTATAAACAAACGTTTGTTTCATGTAATATCAATCGGCAGTGTCATGTGTTTTTGTGACTCGCCGTTCGACGTGGTGAAATCTTCCGGCAGGCAAGCTGCCCTGATTGCCATGGGTGGTGCAATGGATGCCCGGTACCGCGGCAGCAACCAACATGATTTGTGACAGCCGGAAAGATTCGGGGGAGCAATACAGTTCATGGCAATCGTCAAGCATTCGCTGCTTCTTTTGATCTTCGTAATCGCCCAAGTGCTGCCGTTGGCCGGCGCATCTTACTACCCTCTTCGTCTGGACGATCCAAAGGCCGTATATGTTCTGCGGGACAATTCCCCCGTCCACGGAGACGGGGTCCTGGATGATTCAGAGGGGATTCAGCAGGCCATCAACAAAGTTCAGGAGACTGCCGGGCAGGGAATTGTTTTTCTTCCTGAAGGGCGATACCGGATCACGAAGACAATCTACATCTGGCCCGGAATCCGGGTTATCGGTTACGGGGCCACTCGGCCCGTGCTGTTACTGGCGGCAAACACGCCCGGTTACCAGGACGAAGAACACGAAAGATTAATGATATTTTTTGCCGGTGGGCGGCCCGGATATGGCCCTCGCGATCTACAGAGACCGCGTGATCCAAACAACGATCAGCCGCCTGACGCGAATCCGGGAACGTTTTATTCAGCGCTAAGCAACATAGACCTCGAAATCGGAGAAGGCAATCCCGGAGCGGTGGGCATCAGGTCTCACTACGCACAGCACTGTTTTTTAGCCCACATGAATTTCCAAATCGGTTCCGGGCTCGCGGGCGTTCATGAAGCCGGCAATGTCGCCGAAGATGTGCATTTTTATGGCGGGAAATATGCAATCTGGACAGGCACGCCCTCGCCAGGCTGGCAGTTTACCGTAGTCGATGCCACTTTTGAGGGACAACGGGACGCCGCGATTCGGGAGCACGCCGCCGGGCTTACCTTGATTCGGCCGCAGTTCAGGAATCTTCCAACCGCCATCGAAATCGAGCCTCACTCGCATGACGATCTTTGGATGAAAGATGCCTTGCTCGAAAATATTTCCAGTCCCGCTGTCATCATCAGTCAGGAAGATAGCGCACGTACCGAAATCAACATGGAGAATACAGTCTGCAAACAGGTACCCGTCTTTGCCCTGTTTCGCGAGAGCGGACGGAAGGTTGCCGGACCAGGAACAATCTATGCGATGAAGGTATTCTCGCACGGCCTGAACTTCGCCAGTTTGGCGGCGATTCCTGAAATCAAGGACATAACGGAGACCGCGGTCCTGAATGCTCTGCCTGCTCCCGTAAAATCTGATCTTCCTGATTTGCCGTCGCGAGATACATGGATGAACATCCGCTCTCTTGGGGCAAAAGGCGACGGAGCATCCGATGATACTGAAATCCTTCGGAATGCCATTGCAAACTATCGCACGATTTATTTTCCTGCAGGCCGATATGTGGTAAGCGATTCGATCATTCTGAAACCAGATACCGTACTGATAGGTCTTCATCCCAGCACTACTCAGATCGATCTTCTTGATTCCACGCCTGCGTTTCAAGGTCCTGGCTCACCCAAGCCGCTGATCGAAGCTCCGCCCGGTGGAACGAACATCGTCACTGGCATCGGACTTTACACGAATGCAATCAATTCCCGGGCGGTGGCCGCGAAATGGATGGCCGGCAAAGATTCGATGATCAACGATGTTCGATTCCTTGGAGGACACGGGACTTACACGCCCGATGGCATCCGCGAGAATCCATATAACAATACACACACCGCCGATCCCGACTTGAACCGGCGCTGGGATAGCCAGTATCCCAGCCTCTGGGTTACCCACGGAGGCGGGGGCACATTTTTTGACATCTGGACGCCCAGTACTTTTGCCCAGGCGGGCATGCTCGTCTCCGATACCTCCACCGAAGGCCGCGTCTATGAGATGTCCAGCGAGCATCACGTCCGCAACGAAGTGGAATTGCACAACGTGGCAAATTGGCAGATTTATGCGCTCCAGACCGAAGAGGAGCGTGGCGAAAGCGGCGCCGCCTTACCGCTCGAAATCGACGGCTCCAGCAATATTACGATCGCTAATTCCCACATCTATCGCGTCATCAGCAGTTACCAGCCGTTCCCATGGGCAATCAAGGTTTCCAATTCGACGAACATCAGGTTGCGCAATGTTCATTGTTACAGCAATAGCAAAGTGGCCTTCGACAATACCGTCTATGATGAGACACACCATATTGAAATCCGGCAGCGGGAGTTCGCAAGGCTCGATTTATCGAGTGAGCCGCCACCGCCCGTTCCTCGGCGTCCTTCGTTTGTCTTGGCGCAAGATGCGAAAATCAAAAAACTGTGCGGCGGGTTTTACAACATCTCGGGCGGCGCGACAGCACCGTCTGGCGATTTTTACTTCGTTGATGCCCATATGCAGCGCATTTACCGTTGGGATGTGAACAAACAGCAGGTTTCTCTGATACGAAACAGTCCGCTCGATCCAGTAAATCTTGCCTTCGACAACGCTGGAAACCTGATCGTCGTCTCCAATGCGGGAAACGGGACTGTGTATTCTTTCAAGCCAGGAAAATCGGAAGACGAAGTTACGTTCTTGAAACCCACGTCGGTTGCCGCCAGACCAAATCTGGCCGTGATCTTACCTACCGGCGGTTGGCATATCGATCCAAGCAGGTTTCAGCAAACATATCGACAATATCTCTTGCCTGACGGCGCAGCGTTCCTGGCGGTGGACAAAGATTTTATCAGCGGAGCGGTTGCCTGGAACATAAAGAGCAGCTTTTTGTTGCGCGCCTTCGGGCTAGCGCCGGCCGTTCCGGGAAAGCCTTTCTACGTCACAGACGAATCTGAAATCAACACCTGGGTCGGAACAGTTCAACCGGACGGAAGCCTGGCCGACATGAAAATTTTCGTGAATCAGGGAGGCGAAGCCGTTACCAGCGATTCGCACGGAAATGTTTACATTGCGGCTGGACAGGTCTTTGTCTACAGTCCAGCGGGTAAACTGATCGATGAGATTGATGTTCCAGAACGGCCTTTGCAGGTGATCTTCGGGGGCAAGGATGGGAGAACCTTGTTTATTCCAGCCCGCACAGCTTTGTACGCAATCCGCACCAGATTCCCAGGACAAATGAAACCCAGCACGAGCAGTTCCGAACCTCTACATTGATCTCTGACCAGCATGCTGTGTGGCCGGCGGTGGTGATATCGTTCTTCGCCAACTTTACGCAAACCCCGTGCAACTCTTCAAACGAGAGAAGGATAGAATCGCGTGCCGTTGTTACGGCATGAATTGCCGCCGCGCAGTCCAGCATTTCCTTTTCGCAGAAAATTAATTGAATGCGGCTTTTCTATGGAGGGTTTTGTTGCTCTTTTCTGCCCGCCCGGTCTTTATTTTTGGCTGAATATCCTGTAGCTGTTGGCCGCCGAGAAAAAAGGGGGCGGCTGGGTAGCCGCCCTTATTAGTGGGGTAGGAGAGCCCTGTGTTTTTTCATCTCAGTGAATCCAGTAGTGGATTCTGCACTGCGATCAAACAAGGGAAGACACTGTGAGCACAAAGCCACGGGCTATCGTAAGGCATTTTGATCGCCCACATTTCATTTCGCCAATTTCGAGAAGCGTCTTTGCTCCCAGGATTTGACCGTTGAGTCTAAGCCGCTTGGCACAATAATTGTGAACCGACCAAGATAGCGATCTTACATCTGGGCGGGGGCGTACGAGTTAATTTCGCAATTCAGTAGAATTTCCTGGAATACTGGTTTTTGCCAAGTCATATTTCGTGCTCCTTTAAATAAATATTCAAATTTGAAGCACCGGAATCATAGGGGTTGAATCTTTCTGGGTCAAGTTTCGACAGGTTAAATCTGCCAAATTTGACGGTTAACTTAACTTCAATAAACTTGACTCACCTTAAAGGAACATTTACACACAACCCAGCAGCAACACTTTTTCCAGGCGGGAACGTGTTGGTATGGTAGCGGGTCTAATTGCTTGTTAAGTTAACGTCTGAGGACCTAATTTAACCGCATGAAACTTGACTCCACTTAGGAAGCGGCAGAGACTCCTACGCTGATTCTGTGGCCAGGCAGATCTCCAAAGTTCTGCTGAGGCACACACGACAACAGGAAGGGACGTTAGGGGAAATGAAACAGCTGAGCAGACTCTGCAAGGTGCTTTCGTCAGTTGCCCTGTCTGTCGTTCTTAGTGCCGCTTATGGAACTGTGGTATGGGCTCAAAAGGTTCCCGTTCAGCTTTGGGTTACAACCTCTAATACGACGGGGGTTGTCCTCGGTTTGCAGCGTCAACACGACTTGCGATTCACAGCCGATGCCAATGATAGCATTACTGCCATTGATGTCGACGAGGCCAAGGTCTTCCAGAAAATGGAAGGTGGCGGGGCCTCTTTTACAGACAGCGCTGCCTGGTTGGTGAACGAGAAGCTCTCACCGGCAAGCCGCAAGCAGGTTATGCGGAAGCTCTTCGACCCGAAGGCCGGCATCGGCCTGAGCTTTCTGCGAAATCCGATGGGCGCATCTGACCTCACCCGCACCGAGTACACCTATGACGACGACGCCAGCGACCAGGCAGATCCTGCTTTACCCCACTTCAGCATTGCCCACGATCTTGTAGACATCCTGCCGCTGACGAAAACCGCGCGGCAGATCAATCGTAGCCTGCAGCTGATGATGGTTCCCTGGAGTCCGCCCGCATGGATGAAAGACAACAACAGTCTCGTGCATGGCGACATCCTGCCCAAGTTCTATCCTCACTTAACCAACTACTTTCTAAAGACAATGCAGGCGTACGAAGCCCAAGGGATACACATTGACTATGTCGCGCTCAATAATGAGCCCATGTGCTGCCCCGAGATCAACTACCCCTCGGCCAATCTGCCATCCGAAGAGCAAATCACGATTCTGAAGGATTATTGGTTCCCGGCCTGGGAGAAGAACCACATCCAGACCAGGATCTTCCTGCTCGATTTTAATTGGTGCAAGAACGATCTGGTTACACCACTGCTTCAGGAAAGCGCCATTCGCACCTCGCCCTTTGTTGCCGGTGTGGCATACCACGGCTACTGCGGCACTCCGGCTGTGCAGACTGAGAACCACAACGCCTTCGAGGCTGAAGCTTTCTTTACCGAGAGGACAGGCTCCATCAAGAACAGCCCGGACGTCCAGCATAGTAGAGACATGAAGCTGATGATCGGTATCTTCCGCAACTGGGGACGCACGTTTGTAAAGTGGCCAATCGCCGCCGATGAAAACCAGGGCCCTCATCTTGGCGGCTGCGCCACCTGCACGGGACTGATTACGGTGCATACCAAAGACAAGCCGGGTAAGGTAGACTACGGCATCGAGTACTACACCATGGGACACTACACGAAGTTTGTGCCCGTTGGCGCATCGCTCATCGATTCGACTGCCAGCGATAACGTGTTGAATGCCGCCTTCAAGAACCCGGATAGCTCGCTGGTGCTCATTGCCTATAACAACACGAACCAGCCGCAGTCCTTCAAGGTGCGCTGGCATTCACAGGTGTTTCACTACACGCTCCCGGTCAACACCAGCGCAACTTTTCGCTGGCCGGGAAAGCCGTAGCATACGAGCAGGAGAGCGTTTTTCTTGACCCTTCGTTCAGCATGACCCAGGTCAATTTGCCGTGTGAGTGGAAATTAGACTGCTCTCGCTCGATAGCGGTTTCCGTTTCGCGGCGCTGGTAGATTCACGCACAACCAGTTCAGGCTCGACAACGATCTCAACCTGAAACTTCTCCAAACCGCGAATTCGGTTCAAGACAGATTGCGCCGCCAGTCTCCCCATCTCTGCCAGCGGCTGGCGAATGGTGGTAAGCCTGGGCGTGCTGAATGCCGCCGCGTTAATGTCGTCGAACCCGATGACGGAGATGTCTTCAGGTACGCGCAACCCAAAGTCCCGAAACGCACGAACCGCGCCGATGGCTGCGATGTCGTTGAAGGAAACCAGGGCCGTGAACTTCTTTTTGTTGCAGAGAAGGTGTTGTACTACTGGGTACCCCAACTCCGGAGATTGTGAATCGAGATTGAGCTGCACGATCAGGTCAGATTTGACGGCAATGCCGATTTCGCGCGCTACTTGCACCAGATAACGCCATCGGTCATCCGAGTCTGAACTGAAGGTTTGACCGCGCATGAATGCAATGTTCCTGTGTCCCAGAGAATAGAGATGCGATAACGTCAGTTCGGCGGCACGCCGGTGGTTGAGCACGATGTTGGTTACACCTTCGATCGGCCGGTGCCCGGCGACAGCCACAGCCGGCACCGGAAAGGGATGTTCCAGTGCGGAATCGATAGCGATGAGCGCCTCGGCGCCGCGTCCCAGGAGCATTTGACTGTACTCCTCGATCAGGTCCTTTCGATGACGATGATGCGCCGTGAAATAAAAATATCCGGCGTTCATCAGCTGGTTCCCGATTCCGCTCATCATCTGGGTGTGATACCCATCGCCAAGTTCGGGCACCAGGACTCCGATCGTCGAAGTTTGTTTGCAGCGCAGGGAACGTGCCAGAAGGCTGGGCCGATAATTGAATTTCTTAGCGGCAGCTTTAATGCGGTCGCGTGTCGTCTGGGGGATGGTTCGTCCAGGAACATCGCGCAGCACTACGGAAACCGTCGCAGGAGACACTCCCAGATAGTCCGCCAGTTTCTTCAAACTGGTTGGCTCAGGTGTAGCAGGTGGCTTCCGTTGCATGCGATGCTCTCGTCGTTAATCCTATCGTACAGCAGGTAAAGACGTTTTCATTGAATACAATGGCCGCAAGGCACATCGGAAACTGCAGCTTGCAAGATCAATGGTTGAGAAAACTACCACACTAATGTTGCAATCGAATCGTGCTCGAGGGTCATATCAAATACCCGGTCTCCCATTTCACACTGAACATCCCGCTTTTCTCCAGCGTTAGTGACAATCAGCACATGGCTGCCATCGGGGTTCTCGAAGGCTACGTGATCCATGCGGTCCAGGGTCCCATGAGAAGCGACGACACGCGCACCTCTTTGAATTGCCCTGGAATAGTGCGCCAAGGCCCAGTATTGTCCGCTTCGGGTAATTTTATGGGTGCCGGAATCAATTGTGACCATGCCTCCACACTTGTATGGGCCGATGTTGGGCGTGCCTTTTTCGTCCAAAGCAAGGTTCCATCCGACAATACAGCGCGCCCAGTTGCGCAGGATTTTGGCGAAGTCGCCGCACCATCTGCACCAATCGGTTGTGTAGTCCGGGCTGTCAATTTCGGGCCCGCCTTCGGTCCAGTAACCGTGCTTCTCTGGAAAAGCTTCATGAACGCGCGTCATGGCATCGGGGGTTCCATTGTAGCCATGCCACGCTACACCATCCACGTACTTGTATACATTCGGATTGCCGAGTTCATCGAGGGCTCGCCCCCACAGATCATAGTTATGATCGAGGATCCAGATCTTTGTATCGAGATGGGCACGCTCGAATGCGGGCCCAAGGTGTGTTGCTACAAATCCGATCTCGTATTCCTGTCCCCACAACGCCGCCGGCATTTTGCCGTCCTGGTCGGTATCAACTTCATTCTGGACAGTAACCGCATCGATCTTCACCCCGGCGGCGGCGTAGCCTTGCAGGAATTTCACAAGGTAGTCGCTATATGCGGGGAAATATTTCTTCTGCATAGACCCACCCAGCATGGACTTTCCTGACTTCATCCAAGCTGGAGGGCTCCACGCAGATGAGAAAAGAAATAAATCAGGATTCGCGTTGCGGGCCATGCGCAACATAGGCAAGATGTACTCGCGATCGTGTTCGATGCTGAATCGGTGCAAATCGAGATCGGGCTCATCGCCGTCATCAAAGCTGTAGAGCTTTGTCGAATAGTCGCTTGAGCCGATGCACGTGCGACCGACGGAGAGCCGCAACCCCTCAGGGCCGAACAACTCCGAGAACAGTGCCACGCGCTCCGCCCCGGTTAGCTTGTTGAAAAGATAACAAGATGCATCCGTAAACGCCCCTCCAAAGCCCAGTATTTCCTGGTAGCGGTGCGTCGGGTCTACCTGGATGACGGACGACAAATTGCCGGATGCTGCTCGCCATTGTGGCGCTTCGATCGGCGCGAACCTTCTGTCCCCGGAGGTTACCCAGCCACGTATCCCGGATTCCAAGGCGGTCGCAGCTCCAGAACTCCTGGGTGCAATGAGGGCAGCAGTTGCAGCAGCAGAAATAATCCTGAGAAAATCGCGGCGGGTCGTTTCGCTCATGGTTTCACCTTTTGAAACAGAATTGGGGATCGTCGAACCGATAATAGCATCTTAAACAAACGATTATCTATAGAGTCTGTTGGACCTCAAATTTTTTCTTCCTCCGAAACTCGCGAGAGACCGGCGAGGAGGTTGAGAAGCATCATCGCGCCAAGCGCGAATACAGGGACCAGCAAGCCAAAACGCAGCGAGCTGCTGTGGGCCGAAAATTCTCCGGTCATCCACGGAAGAACGGCCCCGCCCAGTCCCGAGATGGCAAAGATCCACTTTGATTCTGCCGAATCGCGCGTGAGCGAGAGAACGTTGGCTACACAAAGAGGAAAAATCGGCCCAATCATCAACCCCGACAAAGCGGCGCTGAAAACGACTGCAAGCGGCAGACGGCTGGCCAGCAGCAACATAACGCCGATGAACGCAATGGTAAGCGATGATGTGAGAAGCTGCGCCTCCGAAAGCCATCTTGCGATTCCTGGTACAAGCATCCGGCCGCAGACCAGTGCGACCCAGAAGCAGGAGGCGGCAATCGGAGCCCATGCTTTGCTGGAAATCGGCAGGCGGCTGACGTAGCTCATCATCCACCCGCTGACAGAGACCTCCGTTCCCACATACAGAAAAGCGATGACCGCAAAAATTGAGACGAGTTTCAGCGATCTCCGCCCGCTTGAGCCTTGCCCTGCACCACCTTGTTTGCGAGTCAATGCTGTACGGTTCGTGGTGATAAGAAGGAATGTCACCATCAACGCTGCAGCCAGGACGAGAAACAGATAAGCAGGCGGCCAGAGCCTGACCCAAAGCGATGCGATTGCCGGAGACAAAGCGGCCCCGAGCCCCCAAAACGCATTCAACACAGAGAGCGCGGCACCGCGATTGTTTGGATATGTGCTGCCAACCAACATGCTGGTGGCCGTCATCGTCAGGCCGAGACTTACGCCGAAAGCGAGGAACAGCAGCACCTCGGCATTACGGGGAAAGAACGTGATCAGCGCGGCACTGACGATCAGCGCCAGATATCCGCTCACAAGACTGCGAAAGAAATCATTCCGTACGAGAAGAGCGCCCAATGCGGCGCCCGTGAATTGAGCTGCGAAGAGAATGCCGGCATGCCGGTCGTCGAGATGCCAATTCAGGTTAAGAGCGGGAAGAATACAGCCAAACAATGTAGTTCCGGCGCCGGTGAGAGCAAAGCCGGCGCGCAGCCATGTGACTGGCTGCACGCGAGCTTTACGTTCGCGCTGCATCGCCGATTGTGCCACCAGCGCCGCGAATCCTCCTTCGCGTCTTATGCGCCTCCAAAGGTTCCAGAGGCCTGGCTGGATATGTGGATTCCCGTACGATCAACACGGGTTTGATGATGATCTGTTTCCGGAATTCCTCCTCCGCGTGAAGCTGCTTCAGGATGCATTGTGCCACGATCCTTCCCATCTGTGCCAAGGGTTGGCGGATCGTGGTCAGCCTCGGATTGGTAAAGGTAGCGGCGTTGATATCGTCGAACCCAATCACGGAGACATCGGCCGGTACGCGCAGTCCATGATCCTGAAGTGCCCGTATCGCACCAATAGCAGATATATCGTTAAAGGCGGCCACCGCCGTAAACAAAGGACGGGCAACGAGGAGATCGTTCATGGCACGGCAACCCGAATCAGGAGAGTAAATGTCGTGTTTGAGGTAGATGACGAGCTTCGGGTCGATGGGAATGTTCAGCTCCCGCGCCACCTGCCTGATGCTAGGCCATCCGTCATCGGAATCGGAGCTGAACGGCTGGCCGCGTATAAATACGATACGCCGATGGCCCAAAGAGTGGAGGTGCATCAGCGCCTGTTCCGCCGCCAGCCGATGATCCAGAACTAGATTTGTAACTCCGCCCAGGGGCCCTTTTCCAGTAACCGCAACTACCGGCACCGCAGGCGGAGTTTCCAGCGCTGTATCAATGGCAACCAGGGCCTTCGCCCCGCGGCTGACGAGCCACTGACTATATTGCTCGATCAGGTCCTTGCGATGCCGATGCTGTGCAGTGAGGTAGCAGCATCCCAGTTCGGTCAGGTGATCGCCGACACTGCCCATCAGCTGGGCGTGATATCCGTTGCCGAGTGCGGGCAGCAAGATCCCTACGAGCGGAGCAGGGCGGCGCCAAGAGGAACCTTTCATTGGAAGCCTTGTTCCCAGCATGGGAATACATTTTTGGTTTTTCCGATAACGTGCGTCATGTCGCTTAGACAATCGTTTGTCTATGATTTTACTTGACATGTATGGTTTTCGGAACTAGAGTTTTCACACGCTGTGGCGGGATTGTAAACGCTACAGCTCTAGATTGTAGGGGAGGGTTTTACCCTTGATTTTTACAAAAAAATCAGGGCATTCTATCAAGTCAAGGCATTTTGCGCCAATAGAAGGCAACAGCCATCCCGGCCAGATGGTTCATTCTGCTGGCTGGGTTCACCTGCGCTGGCGTGACCTAGACGAAAACACCAACGCAACAATTCGCGGTCAGGTTCTGGACCCCCCAGGCGAGCGCCAGAGTGTTATCGTTATCAAGACACCCGTGCAACAATCTTGAAGAGACAGCGACCCCGGTTGGCAATGCACAATGTGAATCACGATATCTTTCAGTTCGTGCTTCAAGCTTAGTGCTCGCATGCTCGTGCCTGAGTGGTGGACGTTGCCGTTTGCGCGTTCGCCGATGGGAATCACTAAACTGCCCATTTCATGATTCGGCAATTTGAATGGCAGAAGCCTATTTTTGGGAAGTTTCGGACGTCGCATCTTGTCATCCAGGCTTGTTGATTTCCCATGGTGTTCTGTACGACCGACCTGGGAGTATGCGGCTTTAATGCAGAAATGTGAGCGTGATGTGCTCTGTCACGCAGTTGCGGAACAGCTATGTATAAGGATAGCAGCGGCACAAGCAATAACCTGGAAGAGGCTTCCCAGGGCCACAAGAGTGAGCAGCTAAGCTCGCACATGAGCGTGGCCCGCAAACCTGATCGCCCTCCTGCAGCGATTGTCCATCCTTTGACAAAGAACAAGACAACTTCCGGCGAAGATGAGGCGACCCCCTTAAATACCGAGGTTTTGGATCGGCCAACGAACCAGGAAGAAAGGGCCGAACTTGCGGCAGTGCTTGCCGCAGAGACTTTCCAACGGTCTCCGAAGCTCTCCCGTCTATTGAGTTATCTTTGCGATAAATATTTTACCGGCGAAGGGGACGAGCTCAAAGAATATAGCATCGCGGTGGAAGTACTTGGCCGCGATTCCGAATTTGATCCGCAGTTGGATGCCGCAGTCCGTGTGGATACTCACTATCTGAGAAAAAAGCTCAAGGAGTACTACGCCAAGGAAGCACGCGATCATAGAATCCAGATTGTTCTTCCGAAGGGACAATACATACCGCAATTCTTGCTGACGGCAGCAGCGGAGCGCAAGCCGGAACAGCCGCCAATCCGCATGCCCGGTTGGCGCTGGCTCAATTTGGCATTGGCTGCCGCTGTCGCGGCTGGTCTGCTGTTGATGGCGATTGTTCGGCCTTGGCAGCACCCCGCCAAAGTTGAAAACAAAGTTCAAAACGGAACGATAGCCGCCACTACTTCCCAAACGGCGGATGCATCTCGAAACACAGCCGTTCCTCCCGCTCCTGTGTCCTCAGAATCTGAAGACATACGCATTGTCGCAGGCGAGCGCAACGAAAATTATGTCGACAAGGCGGGCCGTGTTTGGCTCTCCGACCGTTACTTCAAGGGTGGCACGACCTTCAAGCATGGCTCGCATGAGATAGCGCGCACAGAGGACCCAGACATTTTTCGAAGCGGCCGGGAGGGGGAGTTCGCTTATGAAATCCCGCTCAAGTCCGGCACCTACGAACTTCACCTCTACTTTGCTGAAACCCTGGTGAACGGCGAGGGTCTGCGCACTGTCACTCTTTCCATTAACGGGTTGCCGGTTTCCACTCTGGACGTTGCTTCCGATGCCGGTGGAGTGAATACGGCAACAGAGAAGATATTCAAGGATATTTCACCGGCCAAAGACGGCCTCCTGCATCTATCTTTTCAAGGCGCTGGTCCCAGCGGCTTTTTCAATGCCCTGGAGATATTGCCGGGAACGGCGGGCAAGATGCTCCCGATTCGGCTCAGTACGCAGGAAACTTTCTATCGCGACCACCTCGGCCAAATGTGGATGCCGGACCAATACTTTCTCAGCGGCCGCAGGTCCTCGGGAAAGTCGACTGTCGAAGGCACAGCAGATCCAGCGTTGTATAAGACGCATCGCTTCGGCAACTTTACCTATTCCATTCCTGTTGTCGAAGGAAGGCGATACACAGTCACACTGCATTTTGCCGAGACCTGGTTTGGTTCCCCTGACTCGCTTGGAGGCATCGGCAGCCGCGTCTTTGACGTCTATTGCAACGGCCGGACATTGCTGAAAGATTTCGACATTCTCAAAGAAAGCGGTGGAAAGGATAACCGCGCCGTGATCAAGGTTTTCCACAATATTGCTGCCTCCGCCCAGGGCAAACTGAACCTTACATTTGTTCCCGCCAAAAATTATGCCCTGATCAGCGCCATCGAGGTCACTGAAGAGAATAAGTAGTTCCATCGGTATCCTTTTCCGAAGGCCCTCCACCTGCGGCTTCACAACGCCTTGCTCGTGGAGAATCTGATCATGAGAGAAGCTTTATGGTCGCCGGACAAGTTAAATCCAGCCGCCCTGCGGCACAGCCGGGGACGGCTTTGCCACACGAGCTTGTACGACTTCTCGCACATTCTCAATACTAAAAAAAGCGATGGCTGATACTGGCCATATCTCCGGAGAGTCAGGGAGCGGAAAGGTCCCTTTAGGACCTTTCCGCTCGTTGGAGTTTAGTGGAAGGCTTCAAAGGTTTGCGAGTACTGGAAGTTGCCTTGCGCGACACCGCTGCAGATGGGCGAGGCGAAATTCTGCGATGCGCAACTGCCGTTATCGCGCCCCAGCGACCAGAACGCCAGACGCGTGATGAAGCTGTTGCCGAGGGCAAAGCCCACCACCGTGTTGGCGTCGCCGAAGCGGAACACTTCGGTGTTGGTATCGTTCACTCCGATCATGGGTGTGACTCCGATGCTAGAGCTCAATCCCGCAGCATGTACCTGCCTGAGGGTGTTTTGAGCGGCCATCGTCGCATCCGATCCCATGGTCTGGCCACTGTTGAGCCCGTCGACCCCTGAGCCGTAATCCATGGCCATCACGTTCACCACGTCAGGATTGAATCCCGCCGCATGCGCAGCAGCCAGCAGATTGGTGCCGGCTGTGACCAGACCCGTGGGAAGCACAGGCAAGGTTAGAGAGATGACCAAATGCGGATTCGCTCTCTTCAGGCCAGCCAGCGCCGACATGAGTACAGGAGCATTGACACCGCCTTCGATATCCAGATCGATTCCAGCCGGATGATAGGCGTTGACCACTGCCTGGAACATCGATTGCGCTCCGCCTACACTGCCGCATGAGCTAAGAACCGAGCCATTGGCGCCGCCGAAGGAGATGTAGACGGCCACGCCATTCGCTTCTAACTGGTTGATTGCGCTTTGAACCGATGTCCCATTCGGGAAGTTGGCGTTGATGCCGCCGCCGATTCCTCCCCAAACCGGAGTGCAGCCGCCATCCTCCATAAATGCCAGACTAATAGCTCTTAAGCCGGCTTGCTGCGCCTTGCTCACGACTTGTGAGCCTGCGGCGAGGCTGATGTCATCGTAGGGAGCAAACGTCCTGCCGCCGCCACCACCACCGCCGGTGGTCACACTAATGGCAGCGCTTAGGCCTGACTTGCCGGCCGGATCATCGGCTGCAACCGCAAAGGTATATTTCGTCAGCGACGACAATCCGAAGACAGAGAAGCTGGTGCCGCTTGCGGTCCCGACTGCAGTTCCGTTCTGGAACACTGTGTAACCCGTGATAGCACAATTGGAGGCTGCGGTTGAAGCATTCCAGTTCAAGTTTGTACTGAAGCCGGTGGTGCCGGAAGCCGACAGTCCGGTGGGCACGGAAGGAAGCGTCTTGCAAGTACTGCATGGTCCGAGCGAAGTCCAAGGCTGCCCGCTGCCCGCAGGGCCGTTATTGGTGGCCGGATTCTGGCCTTGAGTCCACCAATTCGCCCTGTAGTTGATTCCATTTACATTGGCTGTCATGCCACCGGTATAAACCGCAGTGGAGTTCCAGGGTGCGGCGCAACCTGTTTGCGCTGAACTTGTCGCAGGAATGAGCAGAAGCAAAATAATGCAGGTGCTCACAACAGTCAGATGACTCTTCTTCATTATAGTTTTAAGCTCCTTGATGATTACTCTCGACTTGTTTTTCAATCCTTATCTAAAGCCAGCAAAAAAACAATTTTGCAGCCTGACGTTTGTATGAAGGTTGAGACTTGATGTCATGCCGAATGGACAGCTGATTCATGCCCAGCCGCCCGAGTCAGATCTCGAGCGGCTGGATACGAATAGACGGATCCGCGGATTGCTACTGAACCTCAATTCCGCTGATGAGCGAGTTGTTGACGACGGACGTAAATGTAATCACGATCTGGCCGCTCGCATTCGCGCTTCCCGTAAATTGCTGGATATTCGCGATGTTCTTTCCGCCAGCCGCCTTGAAGATGTCAAAGCCGGTCAAGACCTGCGTGCCGTTGATCTTGACATTGAACGTACGCGAGCCAGCCGTGCCGAAGAAGGTTTCGGCAAAGTGCAGCCGTACGGTATGGCTCGATCCGGCGACAAATCCCGGAATCGTGTAGCTGAAGTTGCCGATGCGCGCCGTCTGATAGACAGCCGCCGGGGCCGGGTTTGTCACCTTGCTGATGTCGATCGTGTTGGCGTGATTGATGGTCGTGCCGCCAGTGAAGTCCTTATCGGCCGTGAATGTGCCTACCGCCGCTCCTCCGGCATTGATGGCAACCCCGGTCGGTGGTGGTGGTCCACTCGTTGGCGTAGCCGAGACCTGGTTAGAGTTAGGGCTTTCGCCAGCTGTGTTCTGTGCTGAAACCACGTAAAAGTACGTCGTGCCATTGGTCACGGTCGTATCGGTGAAGCTGGTTGCAGTCAAGCCCGATGCTACAAGCGCATAGTTCATGCCGCTGGTCAAGGTGCGTTTTACGTTGTAGGTGCTGGCGCCCGCCGAGGACGACCAGGAGAGACTTACCTGATTGTTACCCGCAGTTGGCGTTGCCAGCGTCGGCGCCGTTGGTGGGCCGCCGCTACCCGGCACATACACACGAACGTAATCCACCAATACGTCTGCTGGGCTCGGGCTTGAGGCATTCGGAGCTCCAGGGAAGCCGCCACCGACGGCGAAATTCATCAATATAAAGAAAGGATGGTTGTATACCCATTGCGTGCCAGCCGGGATACGGGCCGGTGTATTGATGAAGAATGGTTTCGTCGGGTCGTCCCGATAATACTCCAGCTGGTTTTGCGACCAGATGACGCCGTAGGTGTGATAGCCGGCATCGTCAATCCTGCCGCCGTTGGGGAAGGTAAATCGCATGCCGATGCCGTTCCCTCCGGAATATCCGGGACCGTGGTCCGTAGAAGATGTGGTCGTCGGCGTATATTTCGGAACCCACTCCATGATGTCCTGTTCACCGCAAGTCGGCCAGCCAACGCTGCCAATGTTGGTGCCCAACATCCAGAATGCCGGCCAAAAGCCAGCCCCTGGAACAAGCTTCATCCTTGCTTCTATTCTTCCATACTGAAATTGGTGTTTTCCTTGCGTGTTCATACGGCCCGAGGTCCATGTTCCGCTGGGAGTCCTGATGGCGCGGATGACCAAGTTGCCGTTGCCGTCTTCGAAAACATTAGGGTTGGCGGCGCTGCAGGGCGCGCCATTGTCTCCCGGTGGACAATAGAACTCGAGTTCACCGTTGGCGGGGTTCTTGCCGTGCATAAAGTTCCAGTCGGCGCCGCTGGGAGCAGAGCCTGCCGGGCCATTGAATTCATCACTCCACACCAGCGTCCAGTTTTGCGCAGCGGCCATTGGTGCAAATGTTGGTAAAAAACACATCATTGCCAGCAAACAGGCCAAGCTCACAAACCATCTAGTCCGTGCGCCTGTTCGTGTTTCTGGCTGAAACTTAGTTTGCATAAGTCGTTCCTCCGTTGTTTTGTGCTTAATTTTGCTATGTCTTCAGCTTCATGACGGGCTTGCTGAATACGCCGTCTAAAGATAAATGCTGCAAGGGTGCGACGAATTGGGAAGGTCTTGAGAGATGACCTCAGGCCTTAAACAACCCGGCGCGCTCTTAGGTACAGGTGAGTGTTCACTAGCGTGCTTCAAATGCGTGGGGCATCATAGTTATTCACTTTTTGGTAATCAAGTTTCATGCAGTTAGATTTGCTCGACTAAACAGTTGAGTTAACACACACATCAATGGCAAAGCAGAGCACCGTGCGACCCGATATCCAGGTAAATAATTTGTTTTCAGTTGCTTACAGACTGTTAACTCAACGTCGCAATTGTTTAGATCAACCCAAATGAAAGCTTGGCTACTTTCTCTGTCTTCGGCCCGAGAATTTTCGCGCTCCAGGGCCAGAGCTCGTTGATAATTGATGCCAAAAACACTTACTTAGCCGTCTGTAGGCCCTCAGGGTCGTCCTTCACGGGCGGTAACATGGGTCACGGCTTCCCCCCAGGGGAATGTGCGCGGGACGGGAGCGAATCACCGGGTTGGATAGGTTTGGGGGTGGGGGGGTACTACTTGGAGTAGTCGATGCAGTGGTAAGCGATTCACAATCAATCAGATAGGAAAATGGCGGAGTTATGGGGGAGTAGTTCTTGAAATGCAGTTCTCAGTTCTCGGTTCTCAGTTCTCAGGCCAAGGGAAGCTAGCGGTGAGTTTGCGTGGCGAGGCAGGTTGTTGCTTTCCGGCCAGTTGAGAGACGACACGGTTTGAAGGGGGGTGGGGGTTACTAAGTAACGTCTGAGCGGATCGCTGTTCGAGAGGGGGGGTGGGGGGTTACTAAGTAACCTCTGAGCGGCAGAGGCAGAGATACCTTGTCGTCCGCCCTGGAGCCAGGGAGGCGAGGGATGGAGTTTTCAAAGACCGCGGGGCTGGCGCCAAAATCGATCATGCCAAGCAATTGCACCGAAGGCAAGGATTTGATACCAGAGTTCAATTTTGGCGGAGTCAGCCGGTGGATGCTTCCTTAGCGACTTCGAATATGT
>Ga0222749_10000527_pt1 | contig 23121 bp, 29 predicted proteins | sample IncBWH2Mmetat_FD_197234 | JGI IMG/M metagenome (GOLD analysis project Ga0222749, IMG submission 197234) | Metatranscriptome of lab incubated forest soil microbial communities from Barre Woods Harvard Forest LTER site, Petersham... | ecosystem: Environmental > Terrestrial > Soil > Temperate... | reverse complement strand
GAGGCGGCCAGCGCGTCCAGCGCCCGTTCCGCGAGCGCCGTCGCGCCACGCTTCCGGTCACTCGCAATCTCCCGGATGATCTCCGCCGCCTCGGTCATGGGCCCGAGAGGCTAGCACGGCCGGGCCCCCTATGCAAGCCGGAACGGCCCCGATATGATGAAGCCGTGGGCATCATTGAGACGCGTGAACTCGGCCGCGAGTACCCCCGAGTCCGTGCCCTCGACCAGCTCTCGATCGACATTCCCGGCGGTGCCGTCGGCCTCCTGGGCCAGAACGGCGCGGGGAAATCCACCCTCATCAAGATTCTCCTGGGCTTTATTGGCCCGACGTCGGGCCAGGTCCGGGTGCTCGGACTGGACCCCGCCACCCAAGCGCTCGAGATCCGGCAGAGAATCGGCTACATGCCCGAGGTCGAGAGCTTCATTCCAAGCCTTAACGCCGTCGACTACGTCTACCTCGCCGCACGCCTTACCGGCCTGCCCCACACCGACGCGATGCAGCGAACCCACATGGTGCTTAATTACGTCGGCCTCCACGAGGAGCGATACCGCAAGATCGGAACCTACTCGACGGGCATGAAGCAAAAGGTGAAGCTCGCGCAGGCGATCGTGCATCACCCGAAGCTCCTCCTGCTCGACGAACCCACCACTGGGCTCGACCCCCGCGCGCGCGAGGAGATGCTCCTCCTCATCCGCGACATCGCCCACGGGAAGGGGATCGACGTCCTCCTGTCCACCCACATTCTTCCCGACGTTGAGGCCGTCTGCGACCATGTGGTCATTCTCCACCAGGGGCGGCTCGTGGCGCAGGACGACCTCGACCAACTCGTCTCCTCGAAAGAGGAGGCGTACGAACTTCGCGTCAAGGGGGATCGGGACGCGTTCCTGCGCAGCCTGGGCGAGGAGGGAGTCGAGGGGGCCCCAGAAAGCGACGAGGCCGTTCGCGTCCTCCACGGGAACGGCACGGAGGCGATCCTCCGTGCCGCGGTGAAATCGGGGGTCCAGATCCGCCATCTGACGCGGGCCCAGAATAGCCTGGAAGCCCTCTTCGCCCGACTGGTGGGGGGGGACTAGCCCGTGGCCATCTACGACCAAACCTACCAACCCTGGATCGGCAGCTACGGCCGGCGCGCGGGTCGGGTCTGGGCCATGGTGCGGCTTGAGATCGTCCAGCCCTTCAAGAACGTGTGGGTGCTCCTCGTTGTTCTTGCGGCCTTCGCGCTCGTCATGGCGTGGCTTCTCCTCCTCTTCATCGCCTTGGCCCAAGGGGGCCCGGCCGGCAAGGCCCTGGAGGCGTTCCTCACCGGGAACTGGCTCTACAGCGACGGTTTCTACAATTTCCCGGTGCTCCGGGAGCAGCAGCAGAGGAGCTCCAACTCGCTATCCCTTTTCAGCGTGGTCCTTATGTTCCTCTCCGCGACCGTCGGCAGCTCGCTCATCTCGCGGGACCTGAAATACAATGCGCTGCTCATGTACTTCTCGCGGGCCATCACGCGTGCCGACTACCTCGCGGGCAAATTCCTCACCCTGATCCTCTTCCTCCTTTTTGTGACCTTCGTCCCGGGCCTGCTCCTCTTCGCGGGATCGCTCGGGATGGCGTCCGAGTCCCTGACCGTGGGCGACCACGCGAGGGACCTCCTGGGAATCTTCCTTCACTCGATCATCCTCGTCGTCCCGATGGCATCGGCCTCCCTGGCCTTCTCATCGCTGACGAAGAGGCCGTACGTTGCGGCGATCCTCTGGGCCACGCTCTTCTTCTCGAGTTGGATCTTCAGCGGGGTGCTCCTGGGGAGCGTGAAGAAGGAGTGGTGCCGGATGGTCTCGTGGGCCAACCTCGCCTCCCACCTCGGAAACCTGTGCTACCCGCAGCGGAGGGCCTCCGTTCCCCTCCTCGCCTACGGCTGGGGATGGCCGCTGGGAATCCTGACCGCCATCACGGTCGTCTCGATCGGGGTTGCCTGGTGGCGCATCCGGTCGGTGGAGGCGGGCGAATGATCCTCGAGGCCACGCGCCTGAACAAGTGGTACGGGCGCGTCATCGCCCTCAACGACGTCTCCCTATCGATCGACGCTGGAATCACAGGCCTCCTGGGCCCAAACGGGGCGGGTAAGACGAGCTTCATGCGGATCTCCATCGGGCTCATGCAGGAGTCCAGCGGCACGATCTCCGTCCTGGGCGAGCGGCCCTGGAACAATCCCGGCCTGGCGGTGCGCATCGGCTACTGCCCGGAGCACGACGGTTTCTACGAGTGGATGAACGCTCGGGAATTCACCACCTCGCTCGCCCGCCTCCGGGGGGTGCGCGCGCCCGCCACCGCGGCATCCGAGGCACTGGAGCGCGTCCGCCTCTCCGACGTGGCGGGCCGGAGAATCTCGACGTACAGCCGCGGCATGCGGCAGCGGCTCAAGATCGCGCAGGCGATTGTCCACAGCCCGCAGCTCATGGTCCTCGATGAGCCGCTCACCGGATGCGACCCGCTCGTCCGGAAGGAACTGATCACGCTCATCCAGACGTTCGCCGGGGAGGGGAAGAGCGTGATCGTCTCCAGCCACGTGCTTCACGAGATCGAGCAGTTGACGCGCCGGATCGTCCTCATCCACCGCGGTAGGCTCGTCGCCGAGGGCGACGTCCGCGAGATCCGCGGCCTCATCGACCGCCATCCGCATACCGTCCGCGTAAAGACCGACCGGCCAAGGGTGCTCGCGGCGGCGCTTGCCGCGGTGCCGGAGGTCGTGGAGATTCGGATGGACGAGGGCACGGTCTGGGTCCGTACGCCGAAGCCCGACTCGTTCTACAGCACGCTTCCGCGGCTCGCGCTCGAGAAGGGTTGCGCGGTGTCGGAAATCGAGTCACCGGACGACAACTTGGAGGCGGTCTTCCGCTACCTGACCGAGTCATGAAGAAGAGGCCGTTCCCTAACCACCGCGAATCCGCGGCCTCGAGGGGTTCTTCCGCCCCATTCCCGCGCTCCCGCGGGGGGGACGCCGGGGGCTCCGCGCGGAACCCCTCTCCGGGAGCGTCGGATTCCGGGGACCTATCCCCCTCTGAGGGGGGCCCGTCGTCATGGTGAGGGAGGCCCGCGGGTTGGCACGGCTGACGCTCCGCAACCTAGCGGCGGGCAAGCGAGCGTACGCGGCGGGATTTCTCCTCCTCCTTCCGCCGATTCTTGCCCTTCTGATCGCCGGGGTCGGGCGAGGGGTCGAGGGGGCCAAGGTCTACCAGGGAGTCGTCTTCCAGTTCACGCTCTGGTTCATGGTCTACCTCCTCGCTCTCGTCTTTGGGATTTCGCTTTCGTCCGGAGAGATCGAGGACGGGACAATCGGCTACCTCTATCTGGGAGCGTTGCCCAAGTGGCTGATCGTGCTCGTGCAGGCGGGGGTGACCACGCTCGCGCTCACGGTCATGCTCTTTGGGAGCCTCCTCCTGACGGCGCTGGCCGCGGGTCTGGCCCCGGGCGGCCTCTCAAGACCGTGGCATGACGTGTCTATCTGCACCCTGGTCGGGGGGACCGCGATGCTGATCGTGCTCTCCTACACGATGACCTGCGGGCTCCTCTTCCGCACGCCGCTCGGGGCGCTGGCCGCGGCCGTGATCCCGATTTTCTTCTGGGAGCTGATGGTGACGCTTCTCCCGGTCCGGTTTGCCGCCTGGACCGTGACCAACAACGTTCGGGCGCTGCTCCTTTCTCAGCTCTTCAACGGCCGCCGCGTCCAGCCATTCTTCAACTATGTCCAGAACTACCAGCTGCCGCAGTATGGGCAAGCCGCGATGTTCCTGTCGGTCCTCGCCGGGCTCTTCCTCTCGACCGCCATGGTGGCCTCGATGAACCGGTCCATCGAGGGCAAGGAGGCGCGTTGACGGGGACAAACCGGGTTACTTCCTCTTTCGCCGGGGACGCCGGGGAGGGGTCGGTTCCGCTTTCGGCGCCTGGGTCATCTGTTCGTAGGCCAAGGTCGCGGCGCGCCACATCCGCAGGGGGGTGGTCTTCGAGAACGAGAGGTCCCAGAGGAATTGGATGACTTCATCGCGTGAGATGACGTACCATCCGCCCGCGCTGCGCCGAGCACGAATCCGCCCTTCCTCGATGTAGCGGACGATTGAGCTCCGGCTCGCCTGTACGAGTCGAGCCAGCTCCCCGGTGGAGAACCGGGCGCGCTCCTCGGGCCTTGCCTTCGCCATGTTCGTCCCCGGCCGCACCACCCGCCCCGCAATTATAGTACATTTTGAATGCACCGCTTGCCTTGAATTCGAAGGGCCTCTCCCGACCCGCGTCCTTCGTGCGGGGTCCGCATCGCTTGATTATCTTACGGTCCCTTTCGATAATGCGCCCACCGTGAAGCCCGAGTTCGTTCACCTCCACGTCCACAGCGATTACTCGTTCCTTGACGGCGCCTGCAAGACTCACGACCTTGTGAAGAAGGTTTCTGGCCTTGGAATGAAGGCCTGCGCCCTCACCGACCACGGCAACATGCTCGGCGCGATCGAATTCTACGATGCCGCCATGAAGGCGGGCGTCAAGCCCATCCTCGGTATTGAAGCCTACGTCGCCCCCGGCTCGCGGCTGGACCGCAAGGAGGTGAAGGGGCTCAAGGAACCCGCCCATCACCTCACGCTCCTGGTCAAGAACGAGAAGGGCTACCGCAATCTCCTTAAGCTCACCTCCTCCTCCTTCCGTGAGGGCTTCTATTACAAGCCCCGAATGGACAAGGAGCTGCTTTCGAAGCACCACGAGGGGCTGATCGCCCTCTCCGGATGCCCCAACTCCGAGTTCGGCCGGGCCTGTAAGACCGACCAGTCGGACAAGGCCCAGAAGGCGGCCGACGACTATCGCCAGATCTTCGGGCCGGAGAATTTCTACCTCGAAGTCCAGTCCCACGGGTTTGACGACGAGAAGAAGATCCAGGAAGGCGCCGTGGCCACGGCGCGCGACCTGGGCCTGAAGGTGGTCGCGACCAACGATGCCCACTACATGGCCCGGGACGATGCTAAGGCGCACGATGCGCTTCTGGCGCTCTCCACCGGGCGTCTCCTTTCCGATACCGACCGGCTGCGCTACCCAAGCCCCGAATTCTACATCAAGTCCCCTGAGGAGATGGTTCAGGCCTTCCCCCACTTCCCCGAGGGCCTCAGGGCCTCCGTCGAGATCGCCGAGAAGTGCAATCTCGAGCTCCGTTTCAACGAGATCCACCTCCCCGTTTTCGACCTCCCTGCGGGGACCGCGAAGGCGATCGAGTACCTCCGCGAGCTCAGCGTGAAGGGCGCCAGGGAGAAGTACGGCGACCCGATCCCCGAGGCCGTATCCAAGCGCATGGACTACGAGCTCTCGGTCATGGACAAGATGGGGTTTGCGAGCTACTTCCTGATAGTCTGGGACCTCCGCCGTTTCGCGCGCGAAAACGGGGTTCGCGTCGGGCCTGGACGAGGTTCAGCCGCCGGGTCGCTGGTCGGCTACGTCCTGGGAATCACCTCCATCGACCCGCTCCGGTACGACCTCATCTTCGAGCGCTTCTTGAACCCCTCGCGGAAGGAAATGCCCGACATCGACCTGGACTTCTCCAACGAGGACCGGGGGCGCGTCATCGAATACATCTTCGAGAAGTACGGCCACGACAAAGTGGCCCAGATCATCACCTACGGCACCATGAAGGCTCGCGCCGTGCTGCGCGACGTAGGCCGCGTGCTCGCGATCGACCTCAAGCGGGTCGACCAGATCGCCAAGAAGATCCCCAAGGTCCTCGACATCACCCTCCATGACGCCGCCCGAATGGAGCCCGAACTCCAGAAGGAAATCGACCAGGATCCCCAGGTGAAGGAACTCTGGGAGATCGCGCTCCGGCTCGAGGGCAACGCCCGCCACGCGGGCAAACACGCCTCCGGCGTGGTGATCTGCGACCGACCCCTCGAGGAGATCGTCCCCCTCTACACGCTCGATGACGCGGTCATGACTCAGTACGACATGAACGCCGTCGCCAAACTCGGCATCCTCAAGATCGACATCCTCGGCCTGGAAACCCTGACCGTCCTGGACCGCGCCGTCAAGCTGATCGAACAGACGAAGAGCATCAAGATCGACCTTCAAAAACTCCCGCTCGACGACAAGGAAACGTACACCATGCTCGGGCGCGGCACGGTAAAGGGCGTGTTCCAGCTGGAAACCTCGCGCGGAATGCGCGAACTCGTCCAGAAGATGAAACCCGACCGGATCGAGGACCTGATCGCGACGATCGCGCTCTTCCGGCCGGGGCCGCTCCAGTCGGGGATGGTCGACCAGTACATCCGGTGCAAGCACGGCCTCGAAGCCATCAAGCCCATCCATCCGGCAATCGACCCCATCCTCGCGGAGACCAACGGCGTCATCCTCTACCAGGAACAAGTGATGAGGATCGCCAACGTCATGGCCGGCTTCTCGATGGCTGACGCCGATGGCCTCCGGAAGGCGATGGGCAAGAAGATTCCGGAGATCATGGCGAAATACAAGGAGCAGTTCGTTAAGGGCGCCGTGAAGAACGGCGTCAAGGAGGAGCTGGCGGTCCAGGTCTTCGACCTGATGGCCTATTTCGCGGGCTACGGATTCAACAAGTGCCTCGTGGGTTCGACCGTGCTGGCCGACGCCCTCACGGGCGAGCAAACGACGATCGAGTCGCTCTTCCGGGATCGCCGGCCCTTCCAGGTGCATGCCCTGGGAGACGACCTCCGCCTCCGGCCCAGAGAGGTCCGCGATGTGGTCTGGAATGGCCGCCGTCCAGTCTTCGAGGTCCACACCGCCCAAGGCAACCGGGTCACGGCGACACGCAACCACCCGTTCCGGAGCCCGACGGGTTGGAAGAACTTGGAAGAACTCCGACCGGGGGATCGGGTTGCCTCCTTACACCGTTCCTCCGCGCTTGTGGAATCCTCGCGCACGGTCCTCCCGAGGGTCCCCGAGGAAACAACGATCGACGGGTGGTTGGGTGAGGTCCCACGGTCGGCCATGCCCCCCCCCGCCCTTCAGTCCGTCGCACCCTCCGTCACGGATCCGTTCGGGCCGGAAATCCTGTGGGACCGGATCGTCTCGATCGAGTCCAGGGGGGTCCAGGACACCTTTGATCTCGAAGTCGACGTGGACCACAACTTCGTCGCGGATGGGCTCATCGTCCACAATTCGCACTCGGCCGCCTACGGCATCGTCTCCTACCAGACCGCCTACCTCAAGGCCAAGTGGCCCGTCGAGTACATGGCGGCGCTCATGTCCTGCGCCATGGGGAACACCGACAAGCTCGCGGAGTACATTGAGGAGTGCCGCCAGCTCGAAATCGAGGTCCTCCCCCCCGATCTCAATGAGAGCGAACTCGACTTCAAGGTCGTCGAGAAGAAGATCCGCTTTGGCCTGGGAGCCGTGAAGGGCGCGGGCGAGAAGGCGATTCAGCACCTTGTCGAGATTCGCCGGAAGGTGGGCCGATTCCAGTCGGTCTACCAGTTCTGCGAAAACGTTGACTCCAAGTTCGCCGATCGGAAGGTCCTTGAGCAGCTCGTCAAGTGCGGCGCCTTCGACTCCACGGGCGGCCACCGCGCCCAGATCTTCGAGGCGGTGGACCAGGCGGTGCGAATCGGGAGCGCCAAACAGGCAGACCGGAAGATTGGTCAGCTCTCGATCTTCGACACGATGGGCGCGGCGGAGACTCCGGCCCTCCCCGACGTTCCGGAATGGCCCCAGGAGACCCTCCTCACCTACGAGAAGGAGGTCCTGGGGTGCTACGTCACCTCGAACCCGGTGCTTCGATACGAGGAGGTGATCAAGAACCTCTCCAGCTCCACCGTCGACCGCATGCCAGACCTCCAGGATGGGCAGGAGGTGACGATGGGAGGCATCATTTCCGGCCTCAAGGCCATGATCCAGAAAACTGGGAAGAACGCAGGGCAAAAATACGTGATGTTCAAGTTCAGCGACCTGACGGGCACGTGTGAGGGGGTCTGCTTCGCGGGCGACTTCGACCGGAACCGCGACCACCTCTTCAATGACGCGATCGTTTTCATTTCCGGCCGCGTCGGATTCAGGAACGAAACGCCGTCGCTCAGGGCTTCCACAGTGACGCCGATCGAAAAAGCCCGGGAGGTGCTGTCGGGAAGCGTCCGGCTGGTGGTCTCAAGCGCGGGGCTCGAGAAGGACCTGCTGCGCCAGCTCCAGGATGTGATCCGCGCCCACCCCGGCCCCTGCCCCGTCTTCTTCGAGGTCGAAACACCCCAGGGCCACAAGGTGCTGGTGAAGACACAGAACGAACACTTCGTCTCACCCTCCGGGCAGTTTCTTGCCGATATAGAGGAGGTACTGGGAACGGGTCACGTAAGGGTGATGGGAAAACCTCAGCGATCGACGACTGCCGGCTGAAACCGGCGGGTTGCACAGGAACGGGAGGCCCAATGGCGATCCGGCGCCCCAGCCCCGGGGGTTTCCGGCTCTCCAAGGAGGGACAATGAACGCCATGACGACACCGCAGCAAACGCCGCAGCAAGGCGAGGAATGGAAGATCCACAAGCGCGGAAAGTCATGCAGCGGGTGCCAGCGCGCCTTCCGCTCCGAAGAGGAGCATTACTCCGGGATCCTCGAGATCGGGAACCGATTCGAGCGCCGGGATCTCTGCCTCCCCTGCTGGGCGGCGAAGCCCGAACTTTTCTCCTTCTGGAAGACGAGGACCCCCAAGCGCGAGGAGAAGCGGCTCGAGGACATCAACGCCATGCAGGAATTCTTCAAGAAACTGCTCGAAAAGCCCTCCGAAGACCCTTCAAGGCAGAAGATCACCTACCTGACCGCCCTCCTCCTGGCCCGCAAACGCCGCGTGAAACTAGCCGGCTCGAAAGACGGGAGGCTCAAGATTGCAAAGGGCTGGGACGGCGAGACCACCGAGATCCCGGATCCCCCCATTTCCGATTTGGAACTCGAAACCCCCCAACCACCGATGGAGGAGCTCTTCGAGGTCGAGTTCTCGGCCGCCTGACCCTCAAGGGGTGAGGCCGACGGAGGGGATAGGGGCGGCGGATCTCCATGGACTGAATCAACCCCTTACCGTCTCCCGCTGGGTCCGTTCCCCGAGTTCACCCGCTCCCGTCATCCCACCGATCTCCTCCCGGTTCGTTTTTCCTTGAAAAGGAGACCCCCCCCGATATACTCGCTTCGATGGCCAAGCGGCGCGTGCTGGTCATCGATGACGAACCGCGGATCTTGGACATCGTCGGATACTTCCTCGAGCAGGGCGGGTACGACGTCGGGGCCTTCACGGGCCAGAACGCGGGGCTCGCAGCCGCCCGGAACGCGCGGTACGACGTGGCGATGCTGGACATCGTGCCGGAGGGTGCCAGCGGCTACGACGTGGCTTTCGAGGAGAAGAAGATCGCGAACACGGAGCGGGTCCCGGTGCTCTTCATGTCAGGCAAGGTGGAGATGGCGGACCTGTTCGTGGAGAGCCGCGACGACCGGGCGGAATTCATCCTCAAGCCGTTCAAGATGGTCGACCTATTGTCAAAGGTCGGCCTGCTGTGCGAAGGCGGCGGGCGCCAGGCGCGCAAGCCGGCTCCGTCATCGCGGGAACCGTAGGAGACCCATGGCCGACACCGGGATGGAGAACATCAAGGTCGGAAGCGCCGAGCTCACGCCGGGGGTGTGGGAGCTCAAGATCGACGGTTCCCTGGATTGGTCTAACTTCGCCAAGGTCGAGACCGCCATCGAGGACATTTTCAAGAAGGGCGTCTACAAGGTCGTGGTCAACCTCAAGGCCACAAAGTACATCTCTTCAGCCGGCTTCGGCTGCTTCATCAGCTCGCTCGACACGGCGATGAAGAACAATGGCGACCTCGTCTTTGCCTCCACCCCCTCTGAGATACAGGACGTCTTCAACATCCTGGGGCTCTCGAAGATCCTGCGATTCGCAGAAAACGCTGAAGCCGCCCTGGCACTGTTCAAGAAGTGAAGGTGGCCCCGACAGGCCGCCCGTCCCGGGCTTGGGCCTCCCCCCGGGAAACCCCTGTCCGGGGATGAGCTTGGCTGGGCCTATTTCGCCAGCGCCTTCCGGATCCCCTCCGCCGCCTTTTCAATCTCGCCTTGCGGGTAGGGCTTCGCGGGCCAGGCGTACCTGACCCCATCGTCCGGCTTCCGAGGGATCACATGGTAGTGGGCGTGTGCGATCGCCTGGCCGGAGCAGGCGTGATTGTTCATGAGAAGATTGAAGCCCGCGGCGCCCGTCGCCTTCAACACGCCCCGGGCCACGATCTGGGACGATTGCGCCAGGGCCGACGCCACGTCCACCGGAAGATCGATCCATGTCTCGTAGTGCGCCCGAGGGAGCACCAAGGTGTGCCCCCAGCTCACGGGGTTGATGTCCAGGAAGGCCACGACCTTCTCACTCTCGAAGACCTTCTGCGCCCCCAGTTCGCCCTTCATGATCTTGCAGAAGATGCAGTCGGCCATGGCTCCTCCCCCGAAAACGAAACCGCGGAGCCCGCGGGTGGCGCGGACTCCGCGGTGGAACGTCAGCCTTCGTTACTTTTTTGCAGGAGTGGCGCCGACGGCGGCCTTCTTCCCGCCCTTCTTCGCCGCCACCCGGGCCTCTTCGGCCTCCTTGGCTTCCTTCCCCACGCCCGCGGATTTCATCTCCTCTTCGCGTTCCTTGCGAACGACGAGCTCCCAGACCGCCTTCTTTCCGTTGTCTCCCAGCCGGTTGAAGGCATAGAGGCCGCGGCCGTCGCCGTCCCAGCGCGAACCGCCCAGCTTCACCACGCGGGTGTACCCGCCGGGTCGGTCCGTGAAACGCTTGGCCACGTCGTTGACGATCTTCCGCGCTAGATCCGGGTTCTGCACGGTCCGGAGGATGCGGCGGAAAGCCGCCAAGCCGCCCTTCTTGCCCAGGGTGATCAGGTGCTCCGCCGTCCCACGGAACTCCTTGGCCTTCTCGACCGTCGTGATCACCCGGCCGTAGATGAACAGGCTCTGCACGAGGTTGCGCTCCAGCGCCTGGCGGTGGGCGGTCGTGCGGCCGAGTTTCCTTCCCTTGAGTCTGTGGCGCATATCCTTATCCCGAGAATGGGGCCTTTTTCCCGAAAATCGCCTCGAGGTCCATCCCCAGCTGCAACGTCATGTCCGACAGCTTCTTCTTGACCTCGCGAAGCGACGTCTTGCCGAAGTTGCGCACCTTGAGGAGCTCCGCTTCCGAGCGCGACACCAATTCCCCGATTGTCTCGATCTTCTCGCTCGAGAGGCAATTCGCCGACCGCACTGAGAGGTCCAGCTCGGAGATGGACATCGACAGCTTCTGCCGCAGATCCTCCTTCTCCGTCTCCTTCTTCCGGAGCTCCTCCTCTTTCTTTTCGTTGATCTGGAGCTCTCGGCCCAGCTCGAAGTACTGGACAAAGGGATTCAGGTGCTTCCGGAGGATCTTGGACGCCTCGGTCAGCGCCTCCTCGGGCGTGATCGTGCCGTTGGTCCAAACCTCGAGAATCAGGCGCTCGTAGTTGGTGAGCTTGCCGACGCGGGTGTTCTCGACCTTGTACCGCACGCGCTTGACGGGCGAAAAGCTGGAGTCCACGGGGACGAAGCCGGGTTCCTGGAGGTCCTTCGACTGCTCCTCCGCCGTGACGTAACGGCGGCCCTTGCCCACGGTGATCTCGACCGACAGGTCCGTGTCTTCCGCCAGGGTGCAAAGATGGAGCTCGGGGTTGATGATCTCGACTCCCGCTTCGGGATTGATCATGCTCGCTTTGATGACGCCCTTCTTGGAAATGTCGAGCTTGAGCGTCTTGCGGCCTTCGTCGGCGAGCTTCACCACGAGCTGTTTGATGTTCAGAACCAGGTCGGTCACATCCTCGACCATTCCCTCGATTGTGGTGAACTCATGGGAGACGCCCTTGATCTTGATGGACGTGACCGCCGTCCCCTCGATAGACGAGTACAGGACGCGACGGATTGAGTTTCCGATGGTCGTGGCGAACCCGCGCTCGAAGGGCTCGGCCGCGAAGCTCGCGTAGGTCGGGGTCGCGGTCTTCTCGTCGCAGGAAACACGGGTGGGAAGCTCGAAATCCTTCCAGCGAACGCGCATGACAGGGACTCCTTGTTCGTTTCGGGGGCCCGTACGGGACCGCACGCTTACGCGAGCGGCGAAGGCTCGCACGTGCGGGACCGTTCGGGCCCGCGGATCGGGGCTTATCGCGACATGTACTCGACGATCAGCTGCGCCTCGACGGGCACCTGGAGCTCGGCCACCGTGGGGAGCGTGACGACCGTCCCCGTAGCCTGCTCCTCCGCGAGCTTGAGCCACGAAGGGATTTGGACGTCCTTCTTGAGGAGGAGGGCCTCCTTGACAATCTTCTGGCTCTTCTCCCGTCGGGCCGCTTCGATGACGTCCCCGGCATCCACCTGGTACGAGGGGATCGAGACCTTCTTGCCGTTGACCCGGATGTGGCCATGAAGGATCATTTGCCGCGCCTGCGACCGCGAGGCGCCCATCCGGAGGCGGTAGACCACGTTATCGAGGCGCCGCTCGAGGATCTGGAGCAGATAGTCACCCGTGTTCCCGGGCTTTGCGATGGCTTCGTTGTAGTAGCGCCTGAACTGCCTCTGCATCAAGCCGTACATCTTCTTGGCGCGCTGGACCTCGCGCAGATGGATGCCATATTCGGTCAGCCGGATGCGCTTGGCGCCATGAGCGCCGGGCGGCTTGTTCTCCTTCTCGACGGGGCACTTCGCCGTGTCGCAGCGATTGCCCTTCAAGAAGAGCTTCGTCCCCAGGCGCCGGCAGATTCGGCACTTGGCTCCCGTGATGCGCGCCATACTCTAGACTCTCCTCTTCTTCCGGGGGCGGCAGCCGTTGTGCGGGAGAGGGGTCACGTCCTCAATCACGCGCACATCGAGCCCCGAGGCTTGAAGGGCGCGGATTGCGCTCTCGCGCCCGGCGCCGGGCCCCTTGATCTTGACTTCCACCTCGCGGACACCGAACTTCTGGGCCTTCTCCGCCACGCTCTCCGCCGCCTTCTGCGCGGCGAAGGGCGTCGATTTCCGCGAGCCCTTGTAACCGATCGTCCCGGCGGACGCCCAGCAGAGCGTGTCCCCGCCCGGGTCGGTGATCGTGATGATCGTGTTGTTGAAGGTGGACTGGATGTGACAGACCGCCTTGGGTACCAGTTTCTTGACCTTGCGAACCGCGGCCTTCTTCTCGTCGGCCTTGGCACCCTCGGCTGGCTTGGCGTCCTTCTTGTCCTTCTCGTCGGCCACGAATAACTCTCCTTACGGTTTAGGTCGGGGATTTCGGCGCCTTCTTGCCCGCGACCGTCTTCCGCGGCCCCTTCCGGGTGCGGGAGTTGGTCCGAGTCCGCTGTCCGCGGACCGGCAGCCCGCGACGGTGCCGGCTCCCCCGATAGCAGGCAATATCCTTCAGGCGCTGGATGTTCTGGGCGACGACGCGCCTGAGCGCGCCCTCCACCACGTAATTCTTGTCCACGATCGAGTTGATGCGAGTGAGCTGGTCCTCGGTGAGCTCCTTGATCCTGAGATTCTCAGGCACTCCCGCTTCCTTCAGGATCCTGTGGGAGAGCGTCTCGCCGATTCCGAAGACGTAAGTGAGGGAGACCCATGCGAGCTTGTTCGCGGGGATTTCGATTCCAGCGACTCGAGCCATAGCCTACCCCTGCCTCTGCTTGTGTTTCGGGTTCGCGCAGATGACCCGCACGCGACCCTTGCGGCGGACGATCTGGCACTTCTCGCAGATCCTCTTGACCGACGGCCTTACTTTCATGATCGACTCTAGTGCTCGCGGTAAATGATTCGTCCCTTGGTCAGGTCGTACGGGCTCATCTCGACGATAACCTTGTCGCCCGGAAGGATCTTGATGAAGTTCATCCTCATCTTGCCCGAGACATGGGTGAGCACCATGTGGTTCGGATTCTTCACCAGAGCGACCCGGAACATCGCGTTGGGGAGCGACTCCTTCACGATAGCTTCCACGCGGATCGGTTCTTCCTTGGCCATCAAACCCCTAAAATCAGCCCGTCAATGGAACGGATACTATAGGGACGAGAGGTGGCGAAGTCAAGGAGACCGAATCATGAATTTTGATTCGCAGGTGGTCCATTCTTCCCCGCCCAAGCGCGGGAGGGGGGGAAGGAGAACGTCCGCCCCCCCCCCGGGACTCCCGCCGGTGAGAGGATCCCGGCCGTGGACGCCTGAAGCGGCCTAATCCTGCAGACGGGTCAGCACGTCGTGCCCATCCTTGGTGACCGCCACGGTGTGCTCAAAGTGGGCGGAGAGTTTCTTGTCGTTCGTCACGACCGTCCAGTTGTCTTTGAGCGTGTGGACCTTCCTTGTGCCTTCGTTCACCATCGGCTCGATGGCGATGACGATGCCCGGTTTGAGGATGTACTCGAAGCTGTCGAGCGGCTCGATCACATAGTTGGGAACCTGGGGTGGTTCATGCATGCTCGTGCCGATCCCGTGTCCCACATACTCACGCACCACCCCGTAGCCGCGCTCCTCGGCGTAGGTCTGCACCGCCCGGGCGATCTTCGACAGCCCTGCACCCGGCGCCACGACCTTGATCGCCTCCTCGAGACACTGACGCGTCACATCGATCAGACGCTGCGCCCTCTCCGAGATCCTTCCCACGCCCACCGTGACAGCGGCGTCCCCCACGTACCCTTTGTAGGTCGCCCCCGCGTCGATCGAGATGATGTCGCCATCCTTGAGGATCCGGTCAGGGGAGGGGATGCCGTGGACGACTTCCTCGTTGACCGACGCGCAAATCGAGGCCGGGAAACCCCGGTAGCCTTTGAACGTGGGGCGGGCTCCGGAGTCCAGGACGTGCTTCTCGTACACCGCGTCAAGGTCGGCGGTGGAGATCCCGGGCTTCACCCTCTCCTGCAGGAGCTTGAGGCCGCGGCCCACAATTTGGCCCGCCTGCTTCATGATCGCGATCTCGGACGCGGTCTTGATGCTTGGATGCGACATGGCGACCTCAGCCTACCCTTTGAGGAGCGCGGCTTCAACGGCGCTGTGCACCGTGTCGGGGTCCTTCGAAGCGTCCACGCGCCGGACGATGCCCTGCTTTTCGTAGAACGGGATGATCGCGGCCGTCTCCGAGTGGTATTTCTCCAGCCGCCGGCGCACCTTGGGTTCCGTGTCATCCTCGCGCTGGACCAGGAGTGAGCCGTCCACATCGCATACCCGATCCTTCCTGGGCCTCTGAAAGATCAAATGGTACGGGGTGCCGCACCTCACGCAGGTCCGTCGACCGGTGATGCGCTCGACGACCACGCCGTCGCCACATTCCAGGAGGATCACCGCATGGAGGGGTTCCCGGAGCCGCGCGAGCAGGGCATCGAGCGCGACCGCCTGGGGGACGGTGCGGGGGAAGCCGTCGAGGATGTACCCCTTCGACGTGTCCCCCCTCTGAAACCTCTCCTCAATGATGCGGATCATGAGGTCGTCGGGCACGAGGTTACCCGCGCTCATGAACCCCTCGGCTTTCCGTCCGACGGCGGTCCCTTCTCGGATCGCCTCACGAAGGATGTCGCCGGTGGAGACGTGAGGGATGGCGTGGGACTGCGCGATCCGCTTGGCCTGGGTACCCTTCCCCGACCCCGGCGGTCCCACGAACAGGAGCCTCACTCGTTCACCACAAAGTCACCAGGGACGCCGGGAAAAGACGTGGATGCCCCCGGGCAAAGGAGACTCATCCGTCGCATGTCCAGAATGAAAGGGTCTTATTGTGCCCTTCTTTGTGGTGTTCTATCTCCGCCCCTGGATGCGCGCGGTTCCACCCAGGAAACCGCCATAGTGGTGCATGAGCAAGTACGACTCGACCTTCTGGATGATGTCGAGCCCGACGCCGACCACAATGAGAATGCCCGTGCCACCGAGGAACGACAGCAGCTGCCGCTGAATCTCGCCGCCCATGGCGGCGGAGACCAGGTCGGGTAGGAGGGCAATCACGCAGAGGAACGCCGCACCGCACAGCGTGATTCGCGAGAGGATGGTGTTGAGGTAGCCCGCCGTATTTTCGCCAGGCCGTATGCCCGGCACGAAGCTTCCGCTCTCCTTGAGCTGAAGGGCGATGTCATCGGGTTTCATGAAGAGATAGGTCCAGAAATACGAGAAGAAGACAATCATGGTCGTGTAGAACATCGTGTAGAAGAACCATCCCCGCTGAAAGATGTCGCGCAACCCTCCGAGCCCGGGAATGAGCCCGATCATCTGGGGCACCACCATCAGGGATGACGCGAAGATCACCGGCATGACGCCCGAGGTGTTCACCCGGAGAGGGAGGAAGTTTCGGCCCCCCGTCATCATGCGCCGACCACGGATGTGCTTGGCGTGCTGGAGCGGGATCCGACGCTGAGCCTGGGTCACGAAGACCACGGCGACGACCGTCCCGAGGTAGATGGACAGGATCAGGATGACCGAGCCCATGGGCACGTCGCCCGCGCGGGCCTTGGTGAACAGCGTGCCCATGATCGCCGGCATGCGGGCCACGATCCCCGACATGATCAGAACGCTGGCTCCGTTTCCCACCCCCCGTTCGGTAATCTGCTCACCCAGCCACATGATGAAAAGCGAGCCGGCAGCCATCCCGATCATCAGGAAAATGACGGTGTCGACGCCGGTCCCGGTGAGGAGGGCGAGCTTGCTGTCGGCCGACCGCGCGTTGCTCCACTTGGCGAGCTGGCTTGCGGCAAAGAAGCCCTGGACGAGGCAGACCGGGACAGCGGCGTACCGGGTGTACTGCTGGATCTTGCGCTGGCCGCTGGGGCCCTCCTTGGCGATGGCTTCCAGATTCGGGCTGACCTTGGTCATCAGCTGCATGATGATCGAGGCGGTGATGTAGGGCATGATCCCGAGGGAGAACAGCGCCAGGTTCCCCAGCGCGCCCCCCGTGAAGACCTGGATCAATCCGAAGATGTCCTGCCCCGTGCGGGACATTTCGTGCTGCCATTCCTCGATCGCGATGGGGTTGACCCCCGGAAGGGTGATGTGGGAGCCGATTCGGAACACGACCAGGAGGCCGAAAGTCCACAGGATGCGGGTCCGCAACTCGGGAATCTTGAAGGTGTTCTTGAGCGACTGGAGGACCTGCATACCCTTCACCGTCCCGAGTGCCGAGTCCCGAGTCTGGCGTCCAGGAACATCACGCCCCCCGCTACTCCTTCTTGGTCGGCGGAGGAGCCGGGGGCTTCTTCTCCGCGGGGGCCGGTGCCGCGGCGTTCTTCCCGCCGGCGGCCTTTTTCGCCGCCGCGGCCGCTTCGGCCGCGGCTCTCTTCACAGGATCGCGGGGTTTGGGCTGGGCCTTCTGGATCAGCGCCTCGGCCGTGCCGCCGGCCTTTTGGATCTTCTCGGCGGCGCTCTTGGTAAAGAGGTGCGCTTTGACCGAGAGCTTCTTGGAGAGCGCCCCGTCGCCCAGGATCTTCACCCCGTCGCACACCCGCCGGACCAGCCCCTTGGCGCGGAGGGCGGCCTCGTCGACGACCTCACCCGCATTGAAGACCTTTTCCAGGTCGCCGACGTTCACCTCTTCGTAGACTGAGGCGAACGCCTTGTTGTTGAAGCCGTGCTTGGGCAGGCGCCGGAGCATCGACATCTGGCCGCCCTCGAAGTACGGGCGGAAGCTCGTGCCCTGCCGGGCATACTGCCCCTTGCGTCCGCGGCCGCAGGTCTTGCCGATGCCGCTGGAGTGTCCGCGCCCCTTGGGGAACTTCTTCTTGCGCGGGAGCCCCGACTTCTTGACGTCGCTCAGGTTCATGACTTCACTTCTCCGGCCAGGGGAGCGGCCGATTCGCCCGTGATGACCTTCGCTTCGCGGAGACTGACCCCGCGGATCTCCTCAACGCGGCCGATCTTGCGAAGGTGGGAGAGCGCTCCGAACGTCGCCTTCACCACATTGATCGGGTTGGTGCTCCCGAAGACCTTGGTCAGGACGTTATGGATGCCCGCAAGCTCGAGAACCGCGCGCGCGGCAGCCCCCGCCTTGATGCCGGTGCCCTCGCATGCAGGCCGAAGGATGACGCTCGTCGCACCGTGCTTCTCGCGGATCTCGTGCGGAATGGTGGTCTTGACGACGGGCACCTCGATCAGGCCCTTCTTGCCTTCCTGGATCCCCTTGTTGACCGCGAAGGGGACTTCGTTCGCCTTGCCGTACCCCCAGCCCACGCGGCCCTTGCGGTCGCCCACGACCACGAGCGCGTTGAAGCTGAAGCGCTTTCCACCTTTGACAACCTTGGCGCACCGCTTGACCTTGACGACAATCTCTTCCAGCTCATCGCCAGCCCGGCTCTCGCGACGCTCGCGGCGTTCCGCCATTGGTTTACCTCGCTACTCTTTCTTCGGCTCGGATTTCGACGCATCCGCCGGAGGCTTGCCGGCGGGGCCGGGCTTCTGGCCCTGGGGCTTGTCGGCACCGGGCTTGCCCCCCGCGGCGCCCTCCGGCTTCGGCTTCTTTTCCTTCGCCTTCGGCTCCGCCTTCGACGCCTTTTCCTTGCGCTCCTTGACCGGCTTGTCCTTCTTCTTCGGATTGAGCAGGAACTCCAGACCGCCCTTGGCCGCCGCCTCGGCAAATGCGCGGACTCGCCCATGGAAGCGGTAGAAATTGCGGTCGAAGACGACCTTCGTAATTCCCTTCGCCTTGGCAGCCTCCGCCAGCTTGGCGCCCACGGCTGCAGCGGCTTTCTTGTCGCCGCCGTTCTTGATTTGGCCCTTCAGGTCCTTCATCACCGTGGAGGCCGCGACGAGCGTCCGGCCCTCGGAGTCGTCGATGATCTGGCAGTGAAAGTGGCGATGACTGCGGTAGACGGAGAGGCGGGGGCGCTCCTTCGTCCCGAAGACCGTGCGGCCCACGTGGAGCGCCCGGCGTTCCCGCCGGTCCCACTTCCGCCGTTCGAATGCCCTGCTGGTATTCACGAACCGCCTCGCTCTTTAAGTCGCGCCCGTCACGAACGTCTTGCCGGCCTTCCGGCGGACGACCTCGTCCTTGTACTTGATGCCCTTCAGGTTGTACGGCTCCGCGGGACGCTTCGCGCGGATTTCCGCCGCGAACTGCCCGACCACCTGCTTGTCGATTCCCTTCACCGAAATGGTCGTGGCGGAGGGGCACGCGACCGTCAGTCCCCTGGGGACCTGCATCTCCACGGGGTGGGAAAAGCCGAGCACCATCGTCAGCTTGTCCCCTGCGATTTTGGCGTTGTAGCCCACGCCCGTGATGTCCAGCCCCTTCTCGTATCCTTTCGAGACTCCCTCGAGAAGGTTGGCCAGGTGGCTCCGCCAAGTTCCCCAGAGCGCCATGTCCTGTTGCGTCTTCCCCTTGCAGGTGACGACGATGCGTTTCCCGTCCTCCACCTTGGCCACGACCTGCGCGTGGAGGGTGACGGCGCCCTTCCCCGTGGGACCCTCGGCCGAGACGGTCTGCCCCTGGACCGAGACCTTCACCTTGTCGGGCACGTCGATGGGTTTCTTGCCGAGTCGAGACATATTCCTACCACACCCTGCAAATCAGTTCGCCGCCCACCCGTTGCTTCTTCGCCTGGCGGTCGCTCATGATCCCTTTGGACGTCGAGAGCACCGAGATGCCCAGGCCGTCAAGCACGCGGCCCAAGTGATCCACACCCCGGAAGATGCGGCAGCCCGGGGTTGAAACGCGCTTGATCTCGGTGATCAGCGCGCCCCCGTCGTTGTCGTATTTGAGGTAGAGGTGGAGGGTCTTGACGAACGTCCGCTTCTCCTCGCTAGTCACCTTCACGTCTTCGATATACCCCTCGGACCGGAGGACCTTCGCCACTCCCTCCTTCAGTCGGGAGTGGGGGAGCGAGATCCGCTTGTGGCGCCGACCATGGGCGTTCTTGATCATGCAGATCATGTCGCCGACGGGATCGCTGCTGGGCATCTTTAGCTCTCCCTTACCACGAAGCCTTCCGGACGCCGGGGATCTCGGCCGCGCTGGCGAGCTTGCGGAAGCACAGCCGGCAGATCTTGAATTTCCGGTGGTAACCGCGGCGGCGGCCGCAGATCGAGCAGCGATTGTACGCCCGCGTCTTGAACTTGGGCTTCTTCTTCTGCTTGACCTTCCACCGGATACTGGCCATCCGCGCTTCTCCTCCTAGTCCTGCTGTTCCTGCTGCTGCCGGAAGGGCACGCCAAGCTGCTTGAGAAGCTCGAAGGAGTGGTCTTTCTTCCGGGACTTCACTCCAATCGTGATGTTCATCCCCTGGACGAACTCCATCTTGTCGATGTTGATCTCGGGGAAGACGATCTGCTCCGAGATGCCCAGGTTGTAGTTCCCCGCCTCATCGAAGGCCTTGGGCGATAGCCCGCGGAAGTCCCGGATGCGAGGGATCACGATAGAGATCAGCCGGTCCAGGAACTCGTACGCGCGCTTCCCCCGGAGCGTCACCTTCAGTCCGATCTGCTGGCCCTTCCGGAGCTTGAAGCCGGCCACCGACTTCCGCGCCCGGCACACCATCGGCTTCTGGCCCGTGATCGTTCCCAGGTCCTTCGCCGCCGCATCGAGCGCGTTCTTGTTCTCAAGCGCCTTGCCCACGCCCATGGAGACGACGATTTTGTCTAGCCTGGGGAGGGCGTGGATGTTCTCGGTTCCCAGCGTCTTCTTCAGAGCGGGTACGACCTCATTCTGGTACCGTTCCTGAAGTCTTGCCATCACGCCTCCGCGGTCACGGCCTGCCCGCACTTCCGGCAGACGCGCGCCTTGCCGCCATCCTCCAGCTTCTTGCCCACGATTCGGGTGGGCTTGCTGCAAGCTTGGCAGACGACCTTGACGTTCGAGATGTGGACGGGGCTCTCCTTCTGGATGCGGGCGCCGTGCGGATGTTGCTGCGACCGGCGCAGATGCTTCCAGGTCTTGTTCACGCCCTCGATCAGGACTCGCCCCGAGTCGGCGTCCACGGAGAGAACCTTGCCTTCCTTGCCCCGTTCGGCGCCGGTCATGACCCGGACCAAGTCGTTCCTGCGGACCCTCATACCACCTCCGCCGCCAGGGAGATGATCTTCATGAACTTGTTCCGCAACTCGCGCGGCACCGCACCGAAGATGCGCGTCCCCCGCGGGTTGCCGTCGGCATCGAGGAGAACCATGGCGTTCCGGTCGAACCGGACGTACGAGCCGTCCTCGCGCCGGATCACCGACTTCGTCCGCACGATTACCCCCTTCACGACGTCGCCCTGCTTGACGGCGGCTCCCGGGTCGGCGCGCTTGACGTTGGCCACGACGATGTCCCCGACTCGGCCATATCGGCGCCGGGAGTCCCCGAGCATCTGGATGCAAGAGGCCAGCTTTGCGCCGGAGTTGTCGGCGACATCGAGGATCGACTTGAGCTGGATCATCGGGAGGGGTCCTTACGTCGCGGTGGCGGGGGAGGTGGCGGTCTCGGCGGACTTCAGGGGGCGGGCGGCCTCGCGGGCATCGGTTCCGGCGGCGCCGGCCGCGGCCTTCTCGACCACCCGCAGGAGCCTCCAGTGCTTCAGCCGCGAGATCGGCCGTGTTTCCGCAAGCTCGACCTTGTCCCCTCGCTTCGCTTCCTTCTTCTCGTCGTGGGCGTAGCACACGTAGTGCTTGCGCAGGGTCTTCTCGAACTCCGGATGCTGGACGAACCGCTCCACCCGGACCTTGATGGTCTTGTCCATCTTGTCGCTCACAACCACGCCCGCGACGGTCCGCCGGCGGCTGCGGTCGACAGTCTGCTTGGCCTGTTTCTTTTGAGTTTTCGGGGGCACTGCGATCTCCGAAATAACCCTTAGGAGTGACAAATGATAGCAGCGGGGAGTGGTAAGTCAAGCAAAAACCCGGCGTGAGGAGCACTTCGAAGCCCGGAGCCCGCAGCCGAACGCTGGATGGTTTTTGCACCATCCGGATGATATAGTCCCAAGCGGCATGGAGTCGTTTATCAGGGTCGCCATCCCCGTCGTGACGTTCTTCCTCACCGTGCTGGTCGGGCTGGACATGTCCCGGGCGGCCGTGGGGACCCTAATTCATCGATCCCGGGACCTCATGGTCGGGGTGGCCTCCGCGCTGGCGCTGGTCCCCCTCCTGGCGTGGGGAACCGTTCACGTCTTCGCCCTCCCCCGCGGCTTGGCCGCGAGTTTTCTTCTGACCGCGGCGTGTCCGACGGGAACCATGGCGGGTGTCCACACCTACCTGGCTCGAGGCAATACGGCCTTCGCCGTAACGCTCGTCGCTTGCTCCTGCATTCTGGCCAGCGTGAGTCTCCCGGCGTTCCTGTGGATCTTCTCCCAGGGTGAAGCGCTCTCCTTTTCCCCGCCTTGGCTGGCCCTGCTCCGACAAGTCGCGTTGCTTCTCGTGCTTCCCGTAGGGCTCGGGATGCTGATCCGGCGTGCAGCTCCCGGTCGCGTTGACGGCTCGCGAAGGCCGCTCCGGATCCTGGGCGTGTCGGCGATCCTGGTCCTCGTGGCGATCGTGATCGCCTCGGACCCCCGCTCCTTCGCCGCGGGACTCGGCGCGTGGGGCCCCGTGTCGCTCTTTACCCTCGCCACCCTGGTGTCGGGGGACGCGGTCGCCAGGCTTTCCGGTCTCGATGCCGGCGATCGGATCGGCCTGGTCCTCCATCTTCCTGTCCGCAATCTCGGGATTGCCACGGCCATCGCCCTCGGGGTGCTGCATCGGACCGACTACGCGGCATTTGCCGCGGCCTTTTTCGTCGTCCAGACGACCATCCTGCTCCTGGCGGTCCGGTTTTATCCGTTTCGTCGCCCACCGCGGGTGCAGCCGGAAGTCGGGGATTCACCCCATGGAGGATGAAGCTGCCCAGGATGTCGAGATTGAGGCGCACGCGGATCATCTCGAAGCGCGGTTTCTCGGGAGCTTCACCGTCGACCGCTTCAAACGGCAGGTGGAAGCGGCCGTCCGAGCCTGCCGGGCGCGGAGTCTCGGCCGTTTGCTGATCGATGTCACTCTCCTCCAGGCCAAACTGACGACCATTGACCGCTACGAGATCTCGTCCCATGGGGCAAGCGAGGCGTATGACCTCAAGGTGGCTCTCTTCTCACTCCCGGAATTGATCGACCCAAAGAAGTTCGGAGTCATGGTCGCCCGCAATCGGGGAATGAACGTCGATATTTTCACCGACCGCGAGAGCGCGCTCACATGGCTTCT
>Ga0222749_10000525_pt1 | contig 23190 bp, 21 predicted proteins | sample IncBWH2Mmetat_FD_197234 | JGI IMG/M metagenome (GOLD analysis project Ga0222749, IMG submission 197234) | Metatranscriptome of lab incubated forest soil microbial communities from Barre Woods Harvard Forest LTER site, Petersham... | ecosystem: Environmental > Terrestrial > Soil > Temperate... | reverse complement strand
GCTGAAAAGTGGCAGTTTTCGTTGGGAAGCAAGCTCATGGGTCAGATCAATCTGGTTCAGGAGGCGATCCCGTTCATCAAAGAAAAAGGATCCTTCACTTTGATTTCGGGCGTTCTTAACGACGAACCGATCTTCGCCGGCGTCGCGGCTTCAGTCGTCTCCGGCGCGTTGGAAGGTTTTGTTCGGGCTGCCGCAATTGAACTTCCTAAGGGATTGCGTATCAATGTGGTGAGCCCTACGATCCTAAAAGAATCCGAAGCTCATTTTGGTCCGTTCTTTCCCGGCACGATTCCTGTCGAAGGATCGAAAGTTGGACAAGCCTACAAACGCGCTATCCTGGGGGCGCAAACCGGCCGCGTTTACAAAGTCGACTGACCTAGGGCCGTGTCTGGGATTACTGATGAGGATTTCAGTTTGTGCCCAGCGATGGCACCAAACTGGTATCAATCCGTTGTTTCTGGATGAAACATGGTTCATCATGGTTCTAGATGCGCGCTTACTAGAGGTGCGCCTTGACGACCTTGTGGGGTTTGTCCTGCCAGAACCGATGGCCAGTGAAGCAAAGCCGCGGATTGCCACCCACTGGCGGCAGACTAGCAGCTAGTCCCGCACCCCGGATCGATTTTCGCCAGTAACGACGGGGGGCAGATGCGATTTGGGACACTCCAAACACCTGCTAGCAAGTGGGGTGGGGGGGCCACAATCGTTCGCCCGATAAAGGTATGAGAGTGGGCTTGAGTAAGAGCAAAGAATACTGCGATCACTACTCCCAGCCTCCATGTATGTCATTGATTGTCAGTGGCTTAATACCGCATGAACTACTCCAAGCAATGGGTGGGGGCATTGATAGATTGACAAGGCCCAAATCCTTGATGCCAAGCAACTCTCCGACCACAATGGGCCGATTCGCAGGCTTCAATAACAGTTCTCCGCGACCAAACTTGGAACCGTGACACGGAGGGTTTGGCTATGAAGGTGAACTCTTTCGTTTCAACTACAGACAACGATAGCACTCTGGCGCTTGCCGGTCATGGTAGTCTTGAAGATTGCAGTCTACTTAAAATCTGTCTTTATACAAGGAGCCAGACATGGCGGAAGTGAAGATCACGATTAAAAAGAATGGCCCCTATCGGGTGGAAGCTCCCGAGGGCGCAATTCAACTGGTTGATGCCGATGGAAACCAATATGACCTGAAAGGGAAGACTGCCTTCTCTCTCTGCCGCTGTGGAGCTTCAGTCAATAAACCATTTTGCGACGGCACCCATTCCAAGATTGGCTTCGACGCCGCAGAGGCGGCAGTGCGTAAGGAAGAATCCGCCACACCGCCCACGACGAACATCAAGGTTTAGGCGTTTGGCTTCCGGCCCCAAAACCTGGAGCCACGTGCACCAGCATGATTTTTATGAACGTGGCGGCGGGCTGGTTTGCAATTTGCCGGTGTAAACCGCCATGCCGGCGACGGCATCAATGCTCATGGCGTCCAATTCATCAATTTCTTTCTGGGTCGTGATTCCGCCGGCAACAATGAGATGACGCTTCGTAGCCCGCCGTAAATTGCGGATTGGCTCCATCGGGATTCCTGACATGAGTCCTTCCGTATCCACATGCGTATAAAGAAAGCCTCCACACCACGGCTCGAGGACCTGGATGGCCTCCTCTGCAGTGTAAGGTGTGGCCTGCTTCCAGCCGTGCACAACGACTTTGTTCTCGCGGCTGTCAATGGCAAAGAGCAGCTTCTCTTGCCCAACTTCTTCCGCCAGTTGCTGCGCCAGGGCAGAATTGATCTTCCCTTGCTGAAACAGGGCCGAACCAATAATCACTTTTTTTACGCCTAAGGCAATGGTTTCGGCGGCAATCTTCGCATTCCGGATGCCCCCTCCCACCTGGCACGGCAACCGGCGCGCAATCTGTTCGATTCGGCTGCGTTTGGAGCCCTGATTCATCGCCGCATCCAGATCAATCAACTGCACAATGGGAAATCCAGCAAAGCGCTCGATCCAGTAATCGAAGTCGGTAAATTCCAGAGCTTTGCGGCTGCCCTGCACCAACTGAACAATTTTGTCTTCCATCAGGTCAATGGCCGGAATCAGCATGGCAGCCTCACCGGGATTCCTGATGTCTGCAACTCTTGCTTCAGCTCGCGGGCATTCTGCAGTCCGAAGTGAAATATGGAAGCGGCCAGCGCAGCATCGGCTTTCCCCTTGGTAAACACGTCAATAAAATGCGCGCCGCTACCCGCGCCTCCCGAGGCAATCACGGGGATGGAAACTGCTTCGCTCACCCGGGCCGTCAAATCGCAATCGAAGCCGCTGCGCATGCCGTCCTGGTCAATCGAGGTCAGCATGATCTCTCCGGCGCCGTATTCCTGCGCCTCGCGCGCCCAGGCTACAGCATCGCGGTCCGTTGCTTCAGTGCCGCCTTTCACCCAGACTCCATAAGAGCTTCCTGACCTCTTGGCGTCAATGGCGATAACAACCGCCTGGCTGCCAAAACGGCTGGCAATCGCTGAAATAAGCTTTGGGTTGGAGACCGCAGCGGAGTTAATGGTCATCTTGTCGGCGCCGCAATCAAACAACGCAGCCGCCTCTTCGAAGGAACGCACTCCACCACCGACGGTAAATGGTACAAAAATCTGCGTCGCAGTCCTGCGTACCGCATCCAGCAATGTAGTGCGATTTTCGCGTGTGGCCGAGATATCCAGAAAGACCACCTCATCGGCCCCGCCTTCAGCATGAAAGCGCGCCAGCTCTGCCGGATCGCCGGCGTCGCGCAGCGCGACAAATTTGGTGCCTTTTACGACGCGCCCGCCGCTTACATCCAGGCACGCGATGATTCGTTTGCTTAACAAGCGAGCTCTCCAAAATTCTTCAGGATGTGCAGCCCGGAATCACCTGATTTTTCCGGGTGAAACTGTACCCCAAAGACATTTTTCTTTTCCAACGCAGCCGCAAAATTGGTTTGGAAGTGTGATGTGGCGCTGCTGGAATTCTCAATCGGACACCAGTAGGAATGCGTGAAATAAAAATAGCTGGCATCCGGGATTCCCTGGAACAGGCGCGAGCTGCCGTTGCAATAATTAATCTGGTTCCATCCCACGTGCAGCGTACGCGGGGTCTCAGTAAAGCGAGTGCACCTTCCTGCGAAGATTCCCAGCCCTTTGACCTCCGGGGCTTCCGTGCTGGTCTCAAACAGCCATTGCATTCCCAGGCAGATCCCCAGGAAGGGGACATCTCGGGCAATACTCTGTTCAATGGCCGCTCGAATGCCGGTCTGCTCCAGCTTTTCGAGCGACTTGAAATTTCCCACTCCGGGAAGGACAAGCTTTGTTGCCTTGATGACTTCTTCGGGTTTATCGATGATCTCTGTTTCGAGCTCCAGATGCTCAAATGCCTTGCGGACCGAGGCCATGTTGCCGGCGCCGTAATCTATGAGAGAAATCATAGTAACCCCTTCGTTGTGGGCAGCAGCTTGCCCAATTGTTTGTCGCGCGAACAGGCAAAGCGCAATGCCCGCGCGAAGGCCTTAAATAATGACTCCAGCTTGTGATGGTTCGAGCGTCCGTAGAGCACCTTGGCATGCACATTGGCATTTGCCCCGCGGGCAAAGCCCTCGAAGAAGTCCGTGACCAGCTCAGCTTGCAGGTCCCCCACCAGCGTTGTATCTACCTTTGTCTCTACCACGCTCGCGGCGCGTCCGCTGAAGTCAATGGCCACCAGGCCCAGGGTTTCATCCATCGGCATGACGAAGTACCCGGCACGTAGAATTCCGCGTTTGCTGCCCAGGGCCTTGGTGAAAGCTTCGCCCAGGGCGATTCCGACGTCCTCTACCGTGTGGTGCTGGTCCACGTGCAAATCGCCGGTGGCATGCAGCTTCAGGTCGAAGGCGCCGTGGCGGGCAAAAAGCTCCAGCATATGATTGAAAAACCCAATGCCGGTGGAGACGTCGTAGCGTCCCCTGCCCTCGATGACAAGCGACAGATCAATCGAGGTCTCGTTGGTCTTGCGCTTGATCGTTGCCTTTCGTACGCTCATGCTTCGCGCCTCCAGCCAATGCGTTTGAGCACCACCGGCAGCCGTTCGACCACGCGTTCCATCTCTTGTTTGTTTCCAATGGAAATGCGCACGCAGCCGCCGCATAACGGATCACTGCCGCGGTCACGGAGAAAGATGCCTTCCTTCGCCATTTCTTTAAGAAATGCCGCCCGGCCTTCGCCGATCTCAACCAGCAAGAAGTTGGCCAGGCTTGGCCAATAGCGCAGACCTATTTTCTCCAGCGAATTCTGCAGCCGCTGCCGTTCACGCTTAACGTTGGCAATGTAGGCCCGCACGAATCCCTGGTCGGCGAGAGCAATCGGCAGGATCGTCAATGCAATGGTGTTGACACTGAACGGCGAAGAGATTCTCTGCAAACGCTGCATGGCATTTGCATTCGCCACCAGCACGCCGACTCGCAAACCCGCCATGCCATATGCCTTGGAAAAAGTCCGAGTGATGTGCAGATTTGGGAAACGGTGCAGCTCAGGCAAAAGCGTCTGCCCATAGAACTCGAAATAAGCTTCGTCCACCAGCACGCCACTCTTCGGAGCAACCTGCGCTGCCGTTTCCAGGATGCGGTAGATATCCTCCACCGGAACCGTGGTTCCCGTGGGATTGTTGGGGTTCCCAATAAAAATCAATCCTGTCTTGCTGCTGATCTTGGCCAGCACGTCTCTTGTTGGAAAGCTGAAATCTGCGCTCATGGGAACTTCTACGATATTGGCGTCGGTCGCCATCGCGTAGTGTTTGTACATGCCGAAAGAAGGCACGGCCATGATCGCATCCAGCTTGGGATTGAGATACAGCTCGCACAGCAGATGAATGCCTTCATCGGCCCCGTTGGTCAGCATGACCTCTTCAGTCTTCATGCCCAGGTGGCTGGCCATCAGCGGCTCGTAAATACTGCGCTCGGGATAACTGGCAACCTCTTGTCCTAACAAGCTGCGCAGCCGCGCCAGCACACGCGGAGAGCATCCGCCGGTGTTTTCATTCTGGTCGAGACGCAGTTCATTAGGATTGACCACGCTCTTGGGGACCTTGGGTTTGGAATTTTTACGCAACGAAGCTGTCTGCACGCTAGGCACCGGCGCACCTCACAGCCACAGAGTTGGCGTGCGCGGCGAGTCCTTCCGCCTTGGCCAGAGTGATGGCTTTGGAAGCAACCGCACGCAGACCGTTTCGGGAGACTTGCTGCACGCTGATGACTTTCAGGAAATCACAGACACTCAATCCGCCCCGATAGGCTGCCGAGCCGGATGTAGGCAGAACATGATTAGGCCCTGCAATATAGTCGCCTAGGGTTTGTGCAGAATAGTCTCCGACAAAGACTGATCCGGAATTTTGAATCATAGGGAGGTCTTCTTGTGAAATGCTGATGTGTTCTGGGGCCAGCCGATTGGCAATCTGCAGCGACTCACGCCGCGATGAGGTCACAAAAATTACGCCATAGTCCTTTAAAGATTGCGATGCGGTGGGATTGTCAGCAACCATAATTTCAATTTCACGTTGCACCTTTTGCGCCAAAGCCGAAGACGACGTAATAAAAATGCCCAGCGCATCGGGATCATGCTCAGCCTGGGCCACAAGGTCAGAGGCGATGAACTTCGGCTTTCCCTTGTCGCTGACTACGACTGCCTCTGTTGGTCCGGCAAGAAAATCAATGGAGCAATCGAAGGACACGAGTTTTTTTGCGGTGGTGACGAAGATGTTTCCCGGACCAACAATCTTGTTGACCTTCTTGATGGATTCCGTGCCGTAAGCCAATGCAGCAATGGCCTGCGCTCCGCCAATCCGGTAAAACTCTTGCACGCCGAGCAGCGCAGCCGCAGCCAAAGTTTCAGATGCTGGTTTAGGAGAAGCCACCACAACCCGCTTCACTCCTGCTACCTGAGCAGGAATCACCGTCATGAGCAGCGACGACGGCAGCGGATATCGCCCTCCGGGAACGTAGCACCCGACCGCTTCAAGCGGGCGGATAATCTGCCCAACTTTAATTCCTGGCTGAATGTTGCGGAAAAACTCCACCGGCTTCTGCCACTTGCAGAACTGGCGAATGTTTGCCGCCGCTTTTTCCAGAGCGCTGCGAAATTCAGGATTAACCGAGCTCAGTGCCCGCTTCAGCTCCTTTTCGGGAACTTTGAAGGAACCCTGTTTCTTTAAACCGTCCCAGCGCTCGGCGTACTTGCGAAGCGCAGAGTCGCTCCGACGGCGCACATCTTCAATCATGGCGCGCACTTTGCGGTCCACATTTTGTGCAAGCGCATGCCGGCGCTCCATTACGCGCTCCACCTCCTGATTCAGTGCCCGCCCTTGAACGATCTGCATTACATCACCACCTTGTTGAGCGGATATTCAACAATGCCCTGTGCCTTGGCTTCCTTGAGCTTGGGAATCGCCTCGCGCACCACGGTCTCTTCCAGAATGGTATTGACCGCCACCCAATCGGGATCGCTCAAAGGCGAAATCGTCGGACGCTTCAACGCCGGCAGCACAGCCAAAACACCGTCAAGGTCGCGCTTCATCACGTTCAACATCAATCCCACGCGCCCCTGGGCGGCAAGCGCGCCGCAAAGCATCAGCGCAATGTTCTCGATCTTTTTGCGCTTGGCGGTCTCCTGCCAGGCGTTCTTGTTAGCAATCAATTTTGTGTTCGATTCCAGCACGGTCTCGATGATGCGCAGTTTGTTGGCGCGCAGAGAGCTTCCAGTCTCGGTAACTTCTACAATTGCGTCCGCCAGAACCGGCGGCTTTACTTCCGTCGCCCCCCATGAGAACTCCACCCGCACCGGAACATTTTTCTTTTCAAAATACTGCTTGGTCACGTTGACCAATTCCGTAGCGATGGTGCAATTTTTCAAGTCTTCCGCCGATTTGTACGCCGAATCCTCGGGCACAGCCAGCACCCAGCGCACCTTGCCACGGCTTTGTTTGGCGTAGATGAGGTCCGCCACGGAAACAACTTCCAGGTTGCTCTCGATGATCCAGTCATGGCCGGTAAGGCCGGCATCGAGCACACCATGCTCAACGTAGCGCGCCATCTCTTGCGCGCGGATCAGCATGCATTCCAATTCGGGATCGTCACTGGTGGGGAAATACGAACGGCCGTTGTTGTAGATATTGAATCCAGCTTTGGCAAAGAGTTGTATCGTGCCCTCTTGCAAGCTGCCTTTGGGAATTCCTAGACGGAGCTTCATGCTTTCACTCCTGTGACTGGTTTGGCGTCCGTAATTGCAGCCGCTCCGTTTGTGCCGGTGGCCAGCGGTTTGGTAAAGCAGGAGCGGGTGCCTTCGTGGCAAACCAGGCCATCGCCTTCCACGTTGACCCGCACCAGGACGGAATCATTATCGCAATCGGTGGATGCGCTGATAAGCCGCAGGCGGTTGCCCGAGGTCTCGCCCTTCATCCATAATTTTTGCCGGGTACGGCTGTAGAACGTGACGTAACCGGAATTCAAGGTTGCCTGCAGGGCCTCGCGATTCATGAAGCCCAGCATCAGCACCTCGCCGTTGGCTGCGTCCTGCACAATGGCAGGGGCCAATCCTTGCATTTTTTCGAAATCAATTTCCATGTTTTTCCTCGCGTTGTTGGGCAGTAAAACAAAAAGCCTGCTGAGCTTTAACGCATCAGCAGGCCGGATTTATGATTGCTTTACCGCTTTTATCCGCACACCCTCGCTGACACGCTCGCCACGTGATGATGGTGATGGTGGAGATGATGGATCAGCAAAGTCATGCAGTTAGAATTGAAACATAAAGCGGAAACTTTGTCTAGTGGCCGTAAAAAGCTCAACAAGATCTTGGGCTTTATAGATTCCTGCATAAGTTATGTTCTATTTGTGCCGCTTGCGGCGCACGGTGGGAGCCCCCCTTTAGGCGGGGAAAAGTTCGGTAAAGTTTTGGGCTTTAGCCCCGGACTCTTTTGATAGGGCATTATCTACGCAATTATCATTAAACGCCTGCGGTAATGCAAAATTCAATCAGTGGGTTCCCAACTTTATTGCGGTGCGCTCTCCAGTTGCTTCAATTTCTGCTCGGCGCTGGCCTTGATGGCATTGCGACGCTGCTCGGGATCAGCAGCGTCTGACGGCAGAAGCTCTATGACCTTCTTTGCACTTTCCCGCGCCCGATCGTTCTGGCCGTCTGCCAAATAGGCATCAGCCAGGCTGTCATAAACATTGGGCGAGTTCGGATAGACCGTGGCGTTGAGCTTCATGATCTCGACTGCTCCTTTGATATCGCCGGCTTGGATATGCTCATAACCCATGAAGTTGACGATGGCTTCAGGAAACAAAGTAGCTTTAGGATCGTGCTGGCGGGCTTCCTCCAGCATCTGTGCAACTTTGCCCGCACCGCCAGGCTGATCAATCAAGTCCAGGGTATGCATCTCCTCCTGGGGAATCGCCGGAGCGTCTTTGGTAACCGGAGCGCTCCCTGGCGTCTTAATCAGCGTAGTCACGTACCAATCCGTGATTATCCCCGGCAACTCCGGATGGACGGGGAACATATCTGCTCCATGGCCACCCGTCGAGTAATGAACAAACTTTTTGCCAGGGTTTGCAGTGAGGGTGTAGAGCCACTGAATCGCCGGCACAGTAGGAGGAAATTCATCGTCGTCAGCGACCGAGAAGAAAACCGGCAGCTTTGCCGAGTTGCGCAGGAATTGGCGGCCACCAACGTCTGTATTGCCAGAGAGGAGCACCAGTGACTTTACCTCCGGATGGCGGCGCGCCGTCTGAATGGAATTGTTAACTCCGCAACTCGCTCCACCCACGCCGATCACGTCATGCTTCACACCCGGCTGCGACACCAGATACTGAAAAGCCTTGTCTATATCGCCCAGCCACTTCTCGGTCACCATCTGCGCCGCTTGTTGTGGAGTCAATTTGTCGAATCGGTCACCTCCGCTCTCACCAAAGCCCCTGTAATCCAGGGTGAGCACATTGATTCCCGCCGCCGCGAGCTGTCCTGCGAGGCCATCCCAGACCTTGCGCTGGCGGTTGCATTGATGCAGCAACAGGACCCCGGGACCGGGCTTGCCGGCGGCGAAATACGTTGCCTTGAGCGCAGTGCCGTCGGCGGCGGTTAGATCAACCACGCGCGGAGCCGGTGGCTGCTTGGCGGCAGCCAATGTCAGCAAAAAGAGGATAAGGAAGCAAGAACTGAATCGGCGGGTTTTCATAGCGGTCTCTCAGTCTGCGCTGGAGGACGGTAGCCGTCAAGTGTTTCAGAAGCCATCTGGCTCAGTTGACATCCTCATTCTCTAGTCCCACTTTAGTCATCCCGAGCGCAGCCGCGCTTCGCGGCGGAGTCGAGGGACCTCGAGAATATTTCGGGTGCTCATGCCGAGGCAAGGCATTTTCTGAAGAATTTTACGGTCCGCTCTTTCCCGCCTCAGCTTCCGCCGTCACCTCATCCGCCGGCCGCAGCCTTCGTTTCATCGCCGAATCAACCACGCCCGGCAAAGTTCTGTAGAGAAAGATCACAATGCGATCCCGCCACGGGACAACGATTTCGCGCTTGCGCTTTAAATATCCTCTGAATACCGCGTTAGCCACGCGCTCGGTGCTGATGCCCTCTCCTGCCCGGTTCAGCCGCTGCCGCTCTTTCCCCTTCACCGCATTGGCGGCAAAGTCGGTAGCGATGTATCCCGGACAAACCGTCATCACGTGCACTCCCTTTCCCATCAGCTCCACGCGTGCAGCTTTCCCGATGGCATTGAGCGCGTGCTTGGTCGCGCTGTAGGCCGCCATGTAAGGCACCGCAATATGTCCGGCGATGCTGGAAATATTGATGATGGTCCCCGTTCCTTGCTTCTGCATGACCGGAATGGCCACCTGCATCCCTTCAATAGCGCCGAACAAATTCGTATCGAACATCTGCCGGCACTGCTGCATGTCCATTTGTGCAACCGAATCCTGCAGGCCATGACCGGCATTGTTCACCCACACATCCACATGCCCAAAATGTTCGAGTGTTGCCTGCAGCAGTTGCACGATCTGCTCGCGCTGGCGGATGTCGCAGGCCACGGCCAGCGTGCGCTCGTAATAACCGACTCTCTCTCGCGCAGCTTCAGCCCGGCTGTGATCGCGTGAAGAGAGCACCACGCTGGCGCCCTCCTCGACAAATTTGCGGGCAATGGCTTCGCCAATCCCGGTAGAAGCGCCGGTAACCACTACAACTTTTCCAATGAGTCTCATCTTCTTGTTTTGTATTCTCTGAACAGGTCTGACGTCAAGGGTACAATGTCAGGGTGGCGAATCTGGTCCCCATTTTCCCGCTGCCTCTGGTTCTGTTCCCCACCATACCTCTGCCTCTGCATATCTTCGAACCGCGTTACAAAGAGATGATCGCCGAATGCCTTGAGCAACATGCGGTCTTTGGCATCATCCATGCAAAACAGGAGGAGATGGCCGAAATCGGCTGCACCGCCAAGATCCTGGACGTCATAAAACGATATGACGATGGCAAACTCGATATCCTTACCCAGGGCCTGCGTCGCTTTGAGATCCTGCGCGTCAATGAAGAGCGTTCATTCTTGCGCGCCGAGGTGAGCTATTTCGATGATGAAGATAACGACGCCGGCGGCGACGCCCGCAAGCAGCTTCTGCATCTCCACAAACAGCTTCTGGCCCTGAGCGGAGAACAGAATCCTGAAATACCCTCCGAAGATTCTCCCGCGCTCGCTTTCGAAGTGGCCGCGCGCGTCCCGCTCGACCTGGAATTTAAACAATCGCTTCTGGGAATCCGCTCCGAGGCCGAGCGGGTCTCAACTCTCATTGCTTATTACGAGGCCCTGATCCCCAAAGTCAGCCGTGCCCTCCATATCCGCACCAAAGCCGGCAGTAACGGCCACGCACATTAGACGTAGCGCCGGCGTCTCGCCGGCTGTCGTGTGAGCATCCTGCCCACGCACGGGCAGATTCAACTCGGCTTCATTGCTTGTGAAAAATTCGGTCTCTCTGGCATTCCAAGAAAGAACAGCCCCGCAAGGGGCGGCGTGTTATAGCCCAGCGTTTCAACGCTGGGTATCGACGGGAAAAGGACCCAAGTCCCGAAGGGACGGCGCTCCGCGAAATACTATCGACCGAAAACCACTTCCAGCGACCAATCTGCGCCAAAGCGTATAATCAAGCACAACAAACCTGTTTTTCTCAAGCAGGAGGTGTATTTCCTTATGAGCCTTCCTCGCACCCTTGGCGAGCTGCGTCGCAGCGAATTTTCTGAAGAACGGCTGGCAAATCGCCGCGTGAAAGACGAACTCCGCGACAATTTACTGAAACGGTTGCGCAATCAGAAATCGGGTCCAATTTTTCCCGGCATCGTCGGCTATGACGATACCGTGATTCCGCAGATTGTGAACGCCATTCTCTCGCGCCACAATTTCATTCTTCTCGGCCTGCGCGGACAAGCCAAGAGCCGCATCCTGCGCGCCCTCACCGGGCTGCTCGATAAGCACATGCCGTACGTCAGTGGATGCGAAATTCGCGATAATCCCTATGCGCCTATTTGCCGCCGGTGCATGGAAGTGATCGCAGAAAAGAAAGATGAAACCCCAATTGCTTATGTGACCGCCGAAGAGCGCTACGTCGAAAAACTGGCGACGCCGGATGTAACCATCGCCGATCTGATTGGCGACATTGATCCCATCAAGGCCGCCCGTGGCGGACACGATCTCGCCAGCGAGCACACCGTACACTACGGCCTGCTCCCACGCGCCAATCGCGGCATCTTTGCCATCAACGAGCTTCCCGATCTGGCCGGAAAAATTCAGGTGGGCCTGTTCAACATCATGCAAGAAGGCGACGTACAAATTAAAGGCTATCCTGTCCGCCTGCCGCTCGATGTAGCGCTGGTCTTCAGCGCCAACCCAGAGGACTACACCGCGCGCGGCAAGATCATCACACCGCTGAAAGACCGTATCGGCTCTGAGATTCGCACTCACTATCCCGCGACCGTGGAAGAAGGTTTGGCCATTACCGCCCAGGAGGCATGGGAGCGCCGTAATGGCATGCCGCTGACCATCCCGCAATTCGTGCGCGAGGTTGTGGAACATATTGCCTTCGCCGCCCGCGAAGATAAAAAGATAGACAAGCGCTCGGGCGTGAGCCAGCGCCTGCCCATCAGTTGCATGGAAAACGTGATCTCCAGCGCCGAGCAGCGTTCGCTGCGCAATGATGAAAAGATTGTTGTTCCCCGCATTGGGGATATCTACTCTGCGCTTCCTGCCATCACCGGCAAACTGGAGCTGGAGTACGAAGGCGAGATGCGCGGCGCCGATAACGTCGCTCACGATCTCATCCGCGCTGCCATTGCCAAGACCTTCGATGGTTATTTCGATGGTGCCAACATGCAGCAGATTGTGCAGTGGTTTGATCTCGGGGGCGAGATCAAAGTCTCCGACACTGCGGGCGCCGCCGAGGTCTTCAGCACGCTGAAAAGCATTCAAGGACTCAGTGAAAAACTCGCTGCCCTGGGCGTGAAGACAAAAGACGTGGTTGAAGAGCAGGTCGCTGCCGCAGAGTTCGTTTTGGAAGGTCTTTACGCACACAAGAAGATCAGCCGCAACGAAGAACGTGTATTCAAGGCCAGCGCCAAGCAACCGCACCGCCCGGAACCGGAGACTCGTCCCGACATTCCGGGAGGCAGGGGCCGCAGGTCTTTTAACTGAAGCGGGAGCAAACGAGGTTTTGAAGGGAACTTGTAATTTTCTGAGAACTGAGAACCGTGAACTGAGAACTGTATTGTGGTATCAAACTGATATCAAAATATTGGCTCTTGAGGAATTTCGGCCTATCATTTCCCCGAGGTATCTCTGGTTTGTGTGAACAGATGATATGAAGGGAAGGGGAAAGACATTACTTGAAAGACCAAGCTTATGCGCCCTATGTTATTTATTTCCAATAGTTTAGAGCCGCAGACACTACTTCAAGTAATGGGGGTGGGGGGACTGCCCGAACAAGGGATATAAAGACAGCGCAGATGCGAGAGAATAGGGCAAAGTTTTAAACAATGTTGATGAAGTCAAGTTCGAGAAGCTTATGAAGTTTACCCGCTACGGCAAATACGTTCCCAATCCCGCCGGAGAGATGAGCATGGAAGACCTGCTCAATGCCCTCTCCGACTATCTGCTGCAGAGCGGATTCCAGAACTCCTACATGGATTTCTACCAGATGCCCGGCGAGCATACCCTCGACGACTTGCGCCGCGCCATCGAAGAGGCCCTGCTGAATGGCGACCTGCTCGATGAAAGACTGCAAGAGCAGATCAACCAGATGCAGATGGAAGGAACCCTGGATCAGCTCATTGAGGAATTGATCCAGCGCATGGAGCAGCAGGATTTTATCTCGATTGATCAGCCCCATGATCCTTCGCAGCAATCGCCCACGGCTGGCCAGACCGGAATGCCCCAGGGCCAGGCGCGCTTTGAGGTCACCGATAAAAGCCTCGACTTCCTGGGCTTTAAAACCTTGCGCGATCTGCTGGGCTCCTTGGGAAAATCAAGCTTTGGCCGCCACGACACCCGTGACATGGCGACCGGCGTCGAAGCCAGCGGTGCTTCGCGGACCTACGAATTTGGCGACACGCTCAATCTCGATATCACCGCAACTCTGAAGCGTGCCATCCGGCGTGAAGGCCTGCAGATACCACTGAACATCGAATACTCCGACCTGCAGGTGCATCAGTGCGAGTATCAGTCCTCTTGCGCCACCGTAGTGATGCTCGATTGCTCCCACTCCATGATTCTTTACGGGGAAGACCGTTTTACTCCCGCCAAAAAAGTTGCTCTGGCGCTTTCCCATCTCATCCGCACGCAGTATCCGGGCGATTCGCTTTCCCTGGTTCTTTTTCATGATTCTGCGGAAGAGGTCCCACTGTCGCAGTTGGCCCGTGTGCAGGTTGGGCCGTATTACACCAACACGCGCGAAGGTCTGCGGCTGGCGCAGCGCATCCTGCAACGCCAGCGCAAAGACATGAAGCAGATCGTCATGATCACCGACGGCAAGCCCTCAGCCCTGACCTTGGAAGACGGAAGAATTTACAAGAACGCCTTCGGCCTCGACCCGCTCGTGGTCAGCCAGACGCTGGAAGAAGTTTCCAAATGCAAACGTGCCGGAGTTTTAATTAATACTTTCATGCTGGCCAGCGACTACGGCCTGGTGCAGTTCGTCCAGAAGGTAACAGAAATGTGCCGCGGCAAGGCCTACTTCACCACGCCTTACACCTTAGGCCAATATCTGCTCATGGATTACATGTCGCGAAAAACCAAAACCATCCACTAGAGCGAACCGGGTTTCGCTCTAGCGAATGACAATGCGATCGAGGTCGGGAGCATAGGCCGTATCGTTATAAAACTTGATATGGTTACTGCCGGCCTTGAGCGAGACGGTCATAGAAAGCCTGGAGTCCTCTAACCATGTGCTGCCCTTTACCGGTACATCAACCGCGGGGCCGTCATTCACGCTTATGAAGAAGGACCTGGCGCCGTTCAGTAGGTAGTAGATCACCATCTCGTAGTTTCCACTCTTCGAGACGGTGATGTTATTCAACACCAGGAAGTTCTTCTTCTTACCTCCGATGTAGCGCACTCGGTTTCCGCCTGAGCACCATGTACAGGCAGAAGGTTCAGTTCTGCCGTTGAGAATATTCTCCTTAGCTTCGGCTTCGTAGGTTACGCCCGATTCAACCGGGATGGCTGCGGCAGTGGCAGCAGCAGACGGCGTTGCAGGGAGAGGCGCGGCCTCAGCGTGAGAAGCGGCGAGTGAGCGGAAAACCAAAAAAACCACTGCACACAGCAGCGCCCCAAAAACCAAACCCATGGCAAACGAGAGGGAATTGAAGTAGCGACGTTCTGACGCCACGGCATCAAAGCGGGCAGGCGCGTCAATAGCATGGGAACGCTCCAATGGCAAGATTGTGGCCGGCACAACTTCGAGCGCGCGCTCAGGTTCGACCCGCACAAAGCGCGGCACGTACCTGCCCTTGGGCAACTCGATGCGAATCCTGGCATGGGCCAACTCGGTGGCATAGACCTCGTGCAGCTTTTCCCGCAGGTTGACGGCCCGGCGGCGGACGATGCCATCTTCTATCGGTGAGTAATCGGCGGAACGGCCGAATGCTTCGATGCCGATGCGGAACTCGCAGAGTTCGCTGGCACGTCCCGCAATTTCCATCTCGCAGATGTAACGGAGAAAGTTACGTAACTGGTCGGCGCGAATAAACGACGCGCTTTGCAGCACTTCTTCCAGCACCTCCCGCTTTTCCCCGGGGCTGGGAGAGGCGGTCGTCATCATGGTCATGGTTTCACGATCTCCGGTGGGAGTGGATACGGTTCTAAGCATCTGGATTCCTATATATTCAAGCGGCTGCTGTTCTGATCAGCGGCCGTAGTGTGATTGCCGGAATTGTTCTTGTAATGATTGAATGAGGGCAGATCGGCTTCTGCTCTTCGCACAATACGGAATGTTTTGGTCTATGCCTGAACACAACTCGACCATCTGTGTGGAATGCTAGTTCCTTCTCTCGGGAAGTAGCGTCTGGGGTTAGGTCAGACGGCTCGTGGTTTCTCCGGGGCGGGAACTGTTTCCAGGTTATTGGATTACCCATTCACTTGTATGAAGGCCCTTGTGCGGAGAACCTGCAAACCAGCTTCCGGTAGCACACTATGGTGTTGGCTGGAAGCCAGTCAAGTTCAAAGTTCTAACATGTCTGTTTGGGAAAACTAAACGATTAAGAGTATGGGGACACGGGCCATGCGGAACAAAGTCATCTCTTTCCATTTGGCCCAAGACTGCTTCTCACCATGGAACAAAACGTTTTCACGATGGCCCGATCTTCGCCGATACGATATGCCAGCTCGATATCGCTCTTGACCGCGGTCCTCCGCAGGCGGCGGCATACGACATCGGGAGCGGCGATGCGCTCCACACATGCGGGTGCGATGGTTACACCCAGGCCCGCACCCACGAGCCGTAAGATCGTGAGCCACTGGGGCGCCTCTTGCACGACCTGCGGACGAAAGCCGAACTCCTCGCAAATCGAAACCGTCTTTTGATAGGCTCGGCTGCCTACATTGGGCGAGAAGAAGACAAAAGGCTCGTCACGGAGCGCAGAGGCAGAGAGCGTTTTGCGCGTCGCCAGGAGATGCCGCTTGGGCAACACCGCGACGAATGGTTCGGAAAACAGTGTTTCCACCTCAAGTCCTTCGATGCTGCCACCATCACGCAGGAATCCTACATCCAGAGTTCCCTGCAATAGCGCCTGAACTACGCCGGCTGTGTAAGACTCGCGCAACTGCAGGTTCAGTCGTGGATGCCGGCGGCGATACTCTCCCAGTATCGCCGGTATTGACGTGAGCATGGCCGATCCGATGAAGCCCACGGTCAGGGACCCAAGCTCGCCGCGGCCCACGCTACGCGCGGTCTCCATATCTTCCTGCACCTTGCGCAGCGTGCTGCGGGCCCGGTCGAGAAACAGCTCACCGGCGCTGGTAAGCTTCACGTGGCGGGAGGTGCGAGTGAAGAGCGCATGTCCGAGAATCTCTTCCAGCTTGCGTATCTGCTGGGAGAGTGGCGGCTGGGCCAGATGGAGACGCTTGGCCGCCCGTCCGAAATGCAGCTCTTCGGCAACCGCCACAAAGTATCGCAGGTGGCGCAACTCGATCTGCTGATCCATACACAATACATCTTAATCTCTACGAACAAGATATTGGACATATTGTTCCACCGCGGCCTAGATTGTCCTATGGAGGTTACAATGCACAAGGACCTACCGACTTCTGCCGCGTATTCAAGTTCATCGTCTGGTTCCGCCACGGAACCTGCAGATAGCATTCGCATGACCGCATCCAACATCCAAATTCGGCCATTTCAGTCAGGCGACGAAAAGGCCTTCCGCCAGCTCAATGAAGAGTGGATCGCCAAGCATTTCAATATGGAAGAGAAGGACCATGTCACACTGGGCGATCCTGTGGGCAAGATCCTGAAGCCAGGCGGACACATTTTTATTGCCGTCGCCGATGGCGAGCCAATCGGCTGCTGTGCATTGCTTGCCATGAAGCCGGGTGAGTTCGAACTTGCCAAGATGGCGGTTGCCGAGCGTCACCGGGGGCACGGTGTCGGGCGCAAGGTGCTGCAATACACGATCGAGCAAGCCAGAGCACTGGGCGCGCGTCGGCTGTACCTGGAAACCAGCAGCAAGCTGCCCAACGCGATCCATTTGTATGAATCGGTCGGCTTCCGGCATCTCCCGCCTGAACGGTTGACGCCCTCGCCTTATGCGCGTTCGGATGTCTACATGGAAATGCTTCTGTAAAAGCAGTTCTCAACGCAGGCTGCCCCGCTACTTAGTGCCCGGCACATCGAGCTTCGCGGCGATGCTGTCATCTATATCAGGGTTTGGCCGGGATGTGGGCGAAGCCGCTCGGGCGTTTTCTGTGTGAACCTGGATAAATTCGGCCCCCACCAATTCCACTTCTTTCCCGTTATAGAACAGCCTGCACATAAGGCCGATATGCTCGCCACTGGTCAGCAAAACTTCGTGTGTGGCGCTTTCTACGGTGAACTCGGATCCGGCCGGTATGATGTCGAGTATTTTTGCGGTCCTGTAGGTATGGCCAACGTAGGCTTTACTGATGGTGCGAGGCAGGGTTGCGGGTCTCGGTTTTTGTTTATTAACTGCGTGTTTATTATCTGAGCCGCTGTTACTCACGCCGAAATATTTGTAGTGAGGTTCGCCTGTGCCCTGAAATAAATATAGGTCTACCTTGGTGCGAAAACGCTGCCCGTACAACTGACAGTAAGGACAATCATCGGTGACAGAAGGGCTTCGAGTTTGAGGGATGCCGGTAACCACAGGCACGGAAATGAGAAGCACAGCGAAGCAGAAGTAAAGCACGGCGAAGCAGAGGTAAAGAAAAGAAGCCTTGCGCATGACGAGGTCATTATATTTTGACGGTGTTTTGATTACCCATAGGCGTGGGCATTTTTATCAACCCATGAACAGGGTCGAATGGGATGCAGAAGCCTGTGTAGTATGCCAAATCCAGGTTCCTTGCACCAGAGAGAAACGGCAGAACTGAATCGCCGATAGCGTTAACACGACTTAATGCTTGCTTAATGCTTGAAAGATTAGGGCAAAAGCATTAAGCTGCTTCCGCCCGACCAGCAAGCCGCTGATGGACGCACCCTTCCAGCGTATTTCGTAAGATGGCCGACCGCACACGAACCGTCTGTTGCAGGCGGGAAATTTGTAAACAAATCTATCTTCAGAGGAAAAAATCATGTCGAGACCAAAGATGATCAAGGTGTTCGTGTGTGCGGTTACGATTGCCGCGTGCATACTGGCAACAAATGCCTTCGCTGGGCTCACCACAGGATGGACCCAGGATCCGCTGACCTTCAAAGTGCAGTGGCCGTTCAACGTGCCGGAAAGCTCGCGGTTCACGTTGACCAACGGGGTCTACCACTTCGTGGTTTTCAGCAATGACAAACCCTTTGCCCCAGGGAACACAACCAAACCGCGCACCGAGATGCGCTTCGATGATTACACCAGCGGGCAACATCAGTACTCCGCTGACCTGATGGTGCCAAGCGGTACGGGAGGCGTGGACCTGATGCAAATCCACACTGGTAACGCCCAGTCTCCCAAGTTCGGTGCTACCACTCTCATGTTGTTCTTCGAGGTCAGCAACGGCGGCTCATTGCATTTGTACAGCGGCACGCAGCTCGCCAGCAACCTATATAACAAGTGGTTCCACCTGAACGTTATCCATGATACGAAGACCGGGCTGATGACGGTTTACATCAATGGAACGCTCGTGCTCACCAGGCACGACAATGGCGCGGGCGACTTCTATATGAAAACCGGCGTCTATGCGCAAAATGGCGAGACCAAGAAGATGGAAGTCTTTATTAAGAACCTGACGCTCTGGTCGAAGTAAACAGAAAGTAGTTTACAGTTTGAAAAGTTCCGATCCCACACGTGCTGAGCACATGTGGGATCGGTTTTTTCAGCTATGGGATAAAAGCCAAATCTTCCGGCAAGGGCGGCACAATCGGTGTTTCAAAGAGCGGCCCAGGTCCATCCGGATCAATCGTGATGGCTCCGTCAGAGGCAAAAAATATTGCAATCTGCCGCTGGGTTGCGACTGCAACGCTAGCAACGGGAAGCGGCGCGGCAAGGTTAGTGAGGAACCCATGCGGGTTTTTGGGGAATCCGACGCCCAGGGCAAAAGCAAGATCGTTGCGAAACAGGGTTGTGCGATCAACGAGATTGCCAGAGCGGATGATTGCCGTGGTGGTTGGGTTGGGTACGGTTTCATCTCCGCGGGCAAACTGAAGAATGATGCCCTTTTTCTTTTCGCCCTTCAGCGGTGCTTTGCGGATAAAAGGCGCCCACGCTACCGGATCACCAGCTTGCCCCAGCCATTCACTATTATCGAAGAAAGCCTGGATGGCCGTGGCGCCAGGCACGGTATTAATGACCGGTGGCTGATTTCGCAAAGGCTCGTTGTCATTGAACGTAAGACCGCCAACATTAATCAAAGAGGGCACATGCGTCGCCAGCAGCAATCCCGCGAGCGGGCGAAAGTCAGGGCTGAGGCGCGAGATATCGCTAAACGAACCTCCGGGCACGTTGACAACGCCGGCGCGGACATCAGGCTCAATGCCCAGGAAGACAGTGCCGGTGATGCCACCCAGCGACTGCCCATAGAAGTAGATGCGCGAGGGATCCAAGGCCACGGAGCCATTGCCGTCTACATCCACTCCACCTTGAATGACGCGGACGAGTTGCAACAAATCGGCCACGGTCTGCTGCACACCGTCGCGCGCAGCCAGGCTGCTGCGCGGCGGCGCAGTCAGAAAGCCTCCAATAGAAGTAATTATGCCGTTACCGATGAGGTCAACACCGCGTCCTCCCGAGGGAAGGATAACGAACGGAAGGTTGTGCCGGAACACTGTCAATGAACTGATGGGGCCAAAACCATGGCCAACCGTATTGATGGTGATGGTTGCAATGCCGGCCGTGGCCAGAGTGGCGGCCACAGCGTAAGGACTATTGTCTTTATTGTCGCCAAATCCGTGGCTGAAAATGGCAACCGGCCATCCGTTGGCAGGTCGCTTACCGAAAGGAAGAAATAAGTTGAAGTAGACGTCTTGTGTGCTCTGAACGGCGGGCAGCCCGGTGCGAGTAGGAACTGCAGGAATAAAAGCGCCCGGAGCCTCATAGTTGGCCGCAGAGAACTTGCCAAAAGCGATCGCGGAGACAGCGCCAGGAAAGACTTGCAATGCCAAAGTAGGCACGACCACAGTTTGGAACGTAGGTGCTGTTGTTACCTCCTCCTGATGCAGGATCCCAACAATGGAGCCGGCAGGGAAGACTGTGCGCTCTCCGCTCAACCCCAAATTGAAATTGGCGGCCGGCGCAGGCGCAGCCTTGACCTGGGCAAGGATCTTTTGCAGCGTCGAGGTTACGCTCGCGGTGGTAAACAAGCTGGCCACGGCAATATCTTTCGGCGAGAGATCGTCATCTATCTGCCGCAGAATATCTTTGTGCAGCAGGCGAGCAAGCAGCTCTCGATACAACCGCGACTGCGAGTCTTTGTCATGGTCATGGTCATGATCGGAATCCCAGTCTCTGTCTTCATCTTCATGCAGCCCTTCGAAACTCTCTGAGGGCTCTATGGGCTCTCCGGTTGCGTCGTGAACGCCTGTGGTCACAATCAGCAGGTAATTCGAGTGTTGATCAAGATGCTCGTCGGATTCGGCATACAGTGTGAACGTGGCCGGGTCCCAGACAATCTGATTAATGCCGATGGTGTGCAAATGGGAATCATCCGGATCAGACAAGTTGTCTATTTTGACGAGGAACACCGTGTGGCTGTTGACGGTGCTTACATCAATCGGTCCATCAAAGGGTATGGAAAGGCGCGGCTGCAGATTGAATCCATCAAGCTGGTTCAACAGCTTCGTATCAATGCAGTCCGAGGGCCGGGCTGCACAATCGGGCAGCGGCAAATGAACGCGCAAGTGAGTGTTTTGCGTAGGGTCGCGCACCGTAAAACGATTGCTGGGAAAGGGCGACTGCGAGAGCTTCTCCAGGTTGAAGAGGGGATGTACGTCATGATCGCCGGCAAAGACTCGCACGGTTAGGGTTGCGGCTAACAGCAGGGTATATGCTATGCGGCAGGAGAGAAATTTCCTTAAATAACACCGCTTCATAGTAAAGACCTCCTGGAAGGACCCAATAGCAGAGAGCAAACATAGACCCTGGCATGGAGGAAGTCAATGACAGATTTCCCTGAGTCACATTTTTTTATTATTTTGAGATCAGAATGCAATCACTGCAGCTTGACCGCGACATTGTATTTGCCTTTCGGTTCGACCTGCACGGTTTCACCTTTTGACATATAGCGCTGGAGCACTGTAGGGTTTGCCCATTCCAGGTCCCAACCGTTCTCGATTGCCAGCAGGGTGTACTTGCCGGGCAGCACGTCGCGCAATATGAAAGTCCCATCACTGTCACTCTGGTCGCGGCGAAATAGCCGCGCATTGTTTACCGGGTCTTGAGGCACAAGCACAACCATTGCGCCTGCCATTGATTTGTCGTTGTGCAGTACCACTCCTTCTATAACACCGACTCCTTTGGAGACCACCACCGCCAACTGGATAGAGCCCGGATCTTTAATTTCAATCGTATGACCATATACCTTGGCGCCGTCGGCAGCGATGCTCTTTACAAAGAACCCTCCAGCGTTGGGCACAAAGACCTCGTATCGCCCCGCAGGAAGTAAAACAGCCTCGAATTTTCCATCGGACAGGATGCGACTGCCATGCCCCTGGACCGATTCACGGTTGTGAAGTTGAATGGATGCTCCAACCGGAGGATTCGCGAAACCTTCAAATTCTACGATTCCAGCGACCAAGGCTGATTCTGAACCTTTTGTGGCATCAATCTCGCCGTCTCTAAGGAGAGTTGCTGTTTGGTGGCGGCTGCTCGGGGTAGTGTTTTTATTACCATTATCTCGACTGGATATCTGTAGATTGATGTCGTAGTGCCCGGGCGCGATACCCGTGACTTCCAGTGCATCAGGATCGCTGCGGCGATTTGTCTGCGCATTCACAAAAAAGCCGGAGTTACCAAACACGCTCTGCGTAAATGTAACCTGCACGTTCTGCGAGGAATCGAGACTTGCATTGGTAAGGCGCAGATGAAGGGCAGGAACGGCACTTAAAGTGATGTCGGCGGTAAGCTGACTGCCTGGTTCAATCGCAATAGGACTGGCCCCATCGGGCTCATTCGCCGCCGGATAGTACGTAAGTGGGAATGCCCGGTCGAGTTCGGCATTACCGTTGCTGGCCTGAGACCCTGAATTCTCGTTCGAAGGCGCCTGTACTGTCTGTGGCTTGTATTGGGTATACCAGGGCTGCGCCGAGGCAACTACGAAGTAGGTGCCGGAGTGAAGATGCCCAAAATGATAATACCCCTGATCATCAGTTTGGACCTGGGTGCGCATGAAGGTCCCCTGCTCTCCATTTTCGACTCGTTTCTCAAAGAGCATTACCCGGCAGTTTTGTACCGGGTCGCCCTCTTGGTCACTGATCTTGCCGGAGATCGAACCTTCGGGCAACAGGCGAAACACAAGATTCTCTGAGATTTTATCGGGACCGACCGCGATAGCAGAGGAGAAATACTCATGCTGGTTGAATGCTTGTCGGGGAAATCCTTTGCGTTCGGCGACCAACGCATATTTGCCGGGGCTGAGGTTCTTGAACAGAAAGCGGCCATCTTCGCCGGTAACCACCGATTGAAGGTCAGGGAATGGATCGCTGCCGCCGGCCAGACCAATCGAAATCTGGGTCAGTGCAAGCGGTTCACCTGTCTGCGCATGGACCACAATTCCACTAATCTGGAAAGTTTTTCGCGCGGGCGCCGAGACCGAGGCGCTGGGCTGCTGCGCGGCCAATCCGACAGTCAGAAATAGGAAACAAATGGCGGCGGCTTTTAGCGGCAAGCTGGGTAACAAGCTGATTATTCTCCTATCCTGACCAAATCAACTTTGATGGTAGCTTTTTCGTTGGATTGTAAGCTGATCTCCGCCGCCTTTGAGGAATACTCGCGTAAAACCTCAGGATTGGTGTACTCCAGCCCATCGAGAT
>Ga0222749_10000523_pt1 | contig 23207 bp, 25 predicted proteins | sample IncBWH2Mmetat_FD_197234 | JGI IMG/M metagenome (GOLD analysis project Ga0222749, IMG submission 197234) | Metatranscriptome of lab incubated forest soil microbial communities from Barre Woods Harvard Forest LTER site, Petersham... | ecosystem: Environmental > Terrestrial > Soil > Temperate... | reverse complement strand
GATGTGCGAGATGGTGACGACGTTCCTTGATCAGATGATGGCCGGTATCTCAAGCACCGAAGCCTCGCGTCTCCTCTACCGCATGATCGATCGGATCGACTTCCTGGGCGACAACCTACTGCAAAGCGTCAATCCGCCGGCTCAGAGAACGGCATTTCAGGATCATATCGGTCAGGTCTTTGCCCGCTTCGCCAATGGCAGATCGGTCCATTTGGAGCTTGGCGTCTGGACGGCATGGCCTGAGGAGCGCGTACAGCAGCATGTCGGGCCTGACAAGCTAGGTGACATCATACGCCTGGACATGAACCCGACCTTCCCGGTCGATGTCGCCGCGAGCGTCACGGCGCTGCCCTTCCGGGACAACTCCGTCGACTGCATCTCGTCGAACAGCCTGTTCGAGCATGTACCCTACCCTCATGACATCCTGCGAGAGGCCTTCCGTGTGCTCCGGGCCGGCGGCGCGCTGCGCACAACAGTGCCCTTTCACTTCGTCGAGCATGGTTGTCCGAAGGATTATCTTCGCTTCACGGGCCAGTTCTTCGAAGACGTCTGCGCCGATATCGGCTTTACCGACATCAAAACTGATACGCGCTCAACCAGCGGAATGCTCTATACGATCCATCAGCTTTCGAAGGCAGCGCTGGTCAATACGGACGCACCTGATGCTGGGCCGGCGCGGCGGGCCCATGTCGCAATCATGAGTATTCTTGGCGTCTGCCAGGCACTCGATTCCTCGTTCGTCGCCGGAGGCGCCAGTCACTGGCACAGCACGGACATGATCGCGGTCAAGCCTGGCAACTATGTCGCGCCCGATTATGCTCCCGATCACTCGAAGCACTTCCTCGATCGGCACGATCATATCCTTGCATGCCCATTAACTGGCGATCCGCTGATCCGACAAGGAGAGACGCTCGTTACCCGGAGGGGAGCCTCCTACAAGATCGTAAATGGCGTCCCCAATATGGTGATGATGCAGGGTCAGTCGTCTTTCTCGGTCATTGCCAAGCGGCTACATGACCTCCAGCGCAAGCAGCATTATTCCATGCGGCTACATGGCCTCCAGCGTAAGCAGCATTATTCCATGCTCAGTCGGTCGAAACGATTCCTGCGACGAATCGTCGGTCGCTGAAAACGAAACTGCCCAGCCTCTCCGGGATATCGAGTCTCTGAGGGACAGGCTATGAGACGATCCACCAACCGCGGGTCATCGGCGTCAACAGCTCGGTTCTGGAGGTGACGGCGATCGGCGCCGAGGGCCTGCGGCTGCGCTCGGCGAGCGACCGGGAAGGGCTGGTCGCCTGGGACACGTTGCGCGACCCGGGAGAGCGGGCGCCTGCAGCTCACCTACGGTGCGCGCTGACGATCGATGCGACGCAGGGCCTGACCAGCACCGAGCACATCGAGGCGATGCCAGCCGGCACGCGGGCCGTCGACGCGTTCAAGGCGTACACCTCGGCAGCCGGCACCGGCAGGCGATCTTCATCGTCGTTTCGGAACGCGCGGAGCGGAAGGAGATCGCGTCGGCGAAGGCCGATCAAAGATCCGCGGCCGATCCGCGCGGCCGATGTCTGGGCCAATATGGCGCGCAGCCTAGCCCGGCAGCCGGCGAAGCTGAGCGCGCTCGCCTTCCCTTAGCGCACAGATAACGATGTGTATGCTCCATGCTGGAAGGCGACAATGCTTGGAGGTCTTTCCCAGGCCATTCTTCCGTGACCTCACCTTCATCGGGCGCTCCACCGAACACCGCGAGCGTCATTTCGGCCCACTGAAGCGCGACTGCAACTTCCTGCACATCGCGCACGGCGTCGTCGGACAGGAGGCGCTGGCTTATTACCATTCCGCGCCGATCGGGCTGAACATCCACGCCGAGCCCGAACTGTCATGGGAGCCGCGGGTGCAGCAGCTCATGGCTTGCGGGCCACTCGCGGTCAGCGAGCCAATCTCGCCGAACAACGTCTTCACCCCCGGCGAGCACTTCGTGCAAACAAACGATCCGAATCAGACATACCAAATCTGCCGCGAAATCTCGGCGCAGCGCGCGAAATACGAAGCGATGCGCCGCCCGGGCTACTAAAAAGTCCTGGACGAACTTTCCGCATGCCAGGTCTGGTCGCGCCTATTCGAGCGCTGCATGGACCGGGATTTTCCGCGCCCCGCCTTCGACCTGGGCGACCACCGAACCTGCTCTGGCTCGACCACAATGAGGTGTCGTCGCACCGCTTCGACCTGGCGATCGCGACTTGGTGGCGCACCTTCTTCGACCTGTGGAAGGTGCAGGCAGACCGCTACGCCTACTTTGTCCAGTCCATCGAATCTCGCTTCTACCCGCTGGAGGAGCGGGTGGTCCGCGCTGCGGTGCACGCAACATACGACGCGCCTCTCGGCATCATCACCGAAGCGAGCCCTGGATTCGCGACTATTTCCATCGTCTTTACGGGCGTGACCCCGGTCTCGCCGTCCACCTCCGCTTCACGCCGACTTACTCGTCCTGGCTCAACCAGGTCGAAGTATGGTTTGCCAAGATCGAACGCGACGTCATCGCACGAGGCGTCTTCAAATGCGTCCCTGATCTGCAGCGAAAGCTCATGCGCTACATTGCCAGAGTCCGCGCTGCTTGGCACGTTGGCCGGCAACGGGAATGGCGGCGCAACCTGAGTGCCGCCGGCTTGGACCTGGGGGCCGGGTTTGCCGGCGAGGACACAGCCGCCCCCGTGCGCAAATTCGTGCGCGCGGACCTTGGCCACCAAGTGCGCGCGCCGGAGACGGCGGGACCTAAAACTCCGGCAGCGTTAGCACGGGATCAAGCGCCGGGGCCGGGTGTCGCCGCCACGGCGCTTACGATTGGACCACCTCGCCCCATGCGATGCCCGCAGCAACACACGACCTACACAGTGCGGGTCACCCAGCTTCGGGCGCAGTCTCCTTGCGAGCTTGCGACTCGCGCGATTTCAGGAACTCGACCGTGACCTGCATCAAAATCCCCCCCACGACCGCGGTGCTTAGATTTGCCGCGACGATACTCCAGTACAAATACCTAAAATCCGAGCTGGGAGCCACAAAGAAATATGGCAGCAAGTAAAGAAGGCCAGAGGCGGAGAGTCCAATGGCCACCTCCGCCATCGGGCGCTTTCGGAGTACTATTGCGGCCACAAACGTGGCAACCAGAACCAGCAGCCACGGCCACCCAAACAACAGGTAAGTATGCTTCGCGGCCCAGTTGATGAAAGCCATCAGGACAGACGCCGCGACGCGCTGTCCGAAGATCGGGCGTCCCACGTCGATGCTCTTGACCGCTGGGTCACCAAGTACGCCCACGCCGGCCTCGAAGGTCGCCGATTGCTGTCGATAGTCGACCGTGGCAAAAAACGGCGTCTGCCGTCCGATCCCTAGCAGGGACGCAAAGACCGCGCCACGGTGGGACAGATAGGCCCAGGGATAATTTATGATCGCGTGTTCCCAAGCCTGGCGAAAGATTGTCAGGTATTGGGGATTCTCAGTGAGTTGCAGCGGGGGCGAGATTGCCGGGTCAGGGCGGAAAATCAAAGAGCTCGATGAAGTTGGGCTGTACGCGGCTTGCAATGCCTGCGAGCTGAAATTAGCCCTCTTCGCCTCGTCCGGGATTACGTCGGCCCCTGATCTAACGGAGATGGCGGCCAGGTCGTAGAGCTCGAGCGCCTGCTCGAGATGGATCCGCTTTGCCTCAAGGAGCTGGTACGAAACGAGCTGGCCTCCGACCAACAACAGACCCGTCCCGATGATGGCGAGCGTGGCCATGCCTACGCTCCGACGCCATCCCGGCTGCCCGAAGAAGGGCAGCAACAAGAGCCAGAGCAGCGGGAGCAAGGCGGGCGCTGCATTGTGCCTGACGCCAACTGCATAGAAGCTTACTACGAGCACGACGAGCAGCGTTGCGATCTGCTCCGCTCGAACAGCACGCGACAGCGCGACGCAGGCGAAGCAGAACGCCAGGCTGACAGCCAGCCCTACATCCTTCCAAAGGACGCCGATAAAGTTAAGGATGACAGGGCTAAAGGCGGCCGGGAGCAGCAGCCAAACAGCGCCGGGCAAGTTGGAGCGCCGGAATGCAAGCGCGAACAATACAAAGGCGGACGAGAGCAGACCAAGGTGGAGCCAGTACAAGGTCGCTGCGGTGCCGCTGACGCGTAGCAATAGGGACCACAGGCCGGCCATAAGCGGTGGATGTCCATCTGAATAGACACCCCGTTGAGCCTCGAGTAGCTGGCCTAGGGAATCGGGACTGTAGATGCCGGGTGCAGTGGCCACTACCACCACGGCGAATGCAAGCGCAACACCTCCAATACCCAGTAGAGTCGGATAGAACTGTCGCATCCTAGACACCGCAGTCACGCTCCTTGTCCTCGCGCTCGTGACATCGTGGAATCCGCGCACCTTATTGCCGCCACGTTCTCCGCCCGCGCCGGGCCATGCTCGTTCGACAGAAATCCGCCAGCCTAGCCGTCAGCTCAGCGCCTGCGACTGAGCGAGCAATCCCAGCAAGCACTCCCGACTGTTCTTCGAGACCGCCAGCCTCAGCGAATTCCCCACCTCTTAATCGGGCAGCTCATACCAATACCGCCGATACGCAATAGGTCATCACGGGCCTTCTCAGGGGGATCGCATTTGAAAAGCCCCCTCCCCGCTCGAAATGATGGATGCCTTTGTATTCGACGATCTCGGGTGGAGGTGCCTGGTGCCAGCCGGTCGCCCAGCTCGGTAACCGGCGTAAAGCGTCAGGAAAGAGGCGTTGGAACTCGGGCAGTGAACCCGGAAAGGGCAAATCCGCGCGGGGCAGAACAACAGCGGGCATGGCGGCATCTCGTATCCGCCGCTAAACTACGAATGGTTTGCTTGGGTGTCAACCGGATAAGCATGCCTAGAAGTATTGACCGGGAATTCGGATTACAATTTTATGATACAATGATCCTTGTGGGTCAGATGATTTTGTTGGTAGATGGCGACGAGGAGCAATATCACCTTTAGGTCTATGGGTAAGGAGGCGTACCTCGCCGGATTAACGTCGGGGAAAGATACGGATTGCCTGTCGATGAATAGGTTGATAGACGCAACTAGAATATACCTGACTCTCTCTTGTGAATTACTTTAGTGAAGGAAATATCTCTAATATAGCATTACATTGAGCAAGCTATTTTTAGAGCCAACAACAACAGGCGCCGATTCGCTCCTAGGTTAATCGAAGACCCCGCTGCCTCGCTCCCAGGTCCGGAAATGCAATACCCCGACGCTGTTCGGGTCCGCGCCTCGCGCCGGCCCTGTCGGCAACGCTAATGCGGCTACGAGCACCAGCGCGACTAGAGCCTCGCCACAATTTCCTCCCGCCTAAGCTCGGCAATGACCACCGCAAAGGGTTCACGCCACGGAAGCGGGGTGATCCCATAGGACTCAGCGATCCTCGAACAAACCTCGGCGAACCCGTGCCAAGTGATCGCGCCGCCCCCGCTAAAAATGAAATGTGCCCCTAGCGCATTGCCGTCCGCGAGCTGGTCGGCGACGACGCGCAGTCTCGGGCGCTCACCCGCGAGCCGCAATATCGCCTTGACCAGGTTTTGACCGTGGGCGCCATAGATCCAGGCGGTGCGCAGGATCATATGCGTGGCGACCGCCTCGCACACGGGCCGCCCGCCGGCCGCCTTGCTACCGCTGTAGATTCCGAGCGGATTGACCTTCGTCGTCCTCGCAATAGGGTCACGGTGGGCCGTAATCCGGCGATCTGCAGCGGATATTGACCGCGTCGTCGAAGATCGATCCGCGCGCCAATTTTGGCCTGCGCCGCCGGCGGGATCTGGAAATGCAATCCGCGCACGACCCCGCGTTCTGCCGACACCGTTTGATTCTCGTGAACGAACCATAATCGATCTCATCTGCCGCAGCAAAATCATCGCGATAGATCCAGAACATTCCGGAGAATGTCGGCTCATAGCGCGCAGACTCCTTTTTTATGGATGCTGAATCTAATATAGTGCAATGGTAGGGCGTAGATTCTACGACGATGAACAGAGAGCCTCTGAGGCAAGGTGACGGCCGATTCAGCCAGCGCGACGGCTCGTTCCTTACAGGTCGCCGCCTTTACCGGTGGTGCGGCGGTAGCATCGGCACGGTTTCGCGTCCGACAGTACATTGCGCCGCTGGCCGGTCTCGACATCACGCTGCGCGAATACTGGCCCAGCCTCGGGACCTATCCGCCGCACTGCAAGGTGCTGCGCCCGGCTTGGCTAATCGGCACTCTCACGCAACGACTGCCGCAGCTGGCCGCCGGCTGGCGTGCTGACATTGCTCTGTTGCAGCGTGAGCTGGTCTCGACGCTGCCCACGCTCGAAGGATGGATGCGCCGTCCGCGCCTCGTCGATATCGACGATTCGGTGCATTTGTACCGCGGCGGGCGGGCGGCGCGACGGTTGGCAGCACTGGCGGATCTCATTGTTGTCGGCAATGACTGGCTGGCCGAGATCTGGCAGCGGTGGAACCCGGCGGTCGAAATCCTGCCAACGGCGGTTGAAACCGACGCCTATCGCCCTGCCTCGCTGCCCGAACGCCCGACGATCGGCTGGATCGGCAGCGCCGGCAACCTGCATTATCTCAGCGACATTGCCCCGGCCTTGGCGCGCGTGGTGGACCGGTTTCCGGAGACTATCATCGCCGTCTGCTGCGACCGCCCGCCCGATCTGCCAGGATTGCCGGTACGCTTCACGCCGTGGTCGGCAGCGGCCGAGGCCGAGTTCCTCGCCTCGATCACGCTCGGCCTGATGCCACTGCGGGACGGTCCCTGGGAGCGCGGCAAATGCAGCTTCAAGATGCTGCAATACATGGCGGCGGGGCGCCCGTGCGTGGTTTCGCCAGTGGGGATGAACAGCGATCTGCTGGGCAAGGCCGAACTCGGCCTTGCGGCCGCGACGACCGGCGAGTGGGCCGAGGCTCTGTCGAGCCTGCTCGCCGATCGCGACGGCGCGGCGCGAATGGGTGCCGCTGGGCGGGCGGTGGCCGAGACGCGATACAGCGTCAGGGTGCTGGCGCCGCGCCTTGCCGAACTGATACGCCGGCTAGCATGATCGCGGCCGCCGAACCAGGGCGGTTGAACCTTCTGATCGATCAGGTGAGGCCGGGCGGTCCCTGTAAGCGTCAACGGAGGAGTCGATAGGCTGCCCGCCTGGCAATCGCTCGCAAGCGCGCCGCGGCCCTGCGGAACAGCGCCGACGGTATGTCGTGGATCCGCATCCAGAGGATTACTTGACGCAGCGTCATTGACCATCCGTATTCGCGGCAGTAGCGCAGGCCGCGGATCAGCAGTTGGGGGAAGATTCCCGTAAGCGGCGTTGCCATGGGGGGTGCCGCATCGGCGCGGGCGATCCAGAAGAGCCAGAGCCGGCGGCTATAGCGGGCAAGTTGGGCGCGATCGATGGTCCCTCGCTCAATCACCTGCTGTAAAGCTCCCAAAAACCGGGCGCCGCTTTGCTCCCAATCCGGCCAGGATACTGAGGTCGCGACCGCATTACGCTTCAAATTCTCTAGTAGCGGCGGCATCTCGCATAGCCGCTTGAGCGCAGCGACCACGCCGGCCTCGTCGCCGGTCGACACGACAATCCCGTTCCGCCCGTGCTCGATGTACTCATCATGACCGGTTACGTCGAAGACAATGCATGTCCCGCCGCAGTGGAACATCTCAAGCGGCGGGCCGAACATCCCTTCCACCAGGCTCAGTTTCAGCACAAGATCGCATGATCGATAGACCAGCGGCGTCGACTCTTGCGGGATGCGGCTGAGGACGCGATCGACTCGGGGATAGCTACGGACATCTGAGGGCGTCAGCAGCCAGATCTCATCCGCCTCAGCTTGCCGCGCAAGGCGGATGGCCGTCGGCACATTCTTGAATTCGACGTCTATCGCGCCTTCTACCAGAACGCGCAACTTGCCCGGCCTGCGCGGCGAGAGAGCTGGACCATCGCAGCAGAACAACTCTTTATCGATGCCGTTTGGAACCACCGCAGCGACCTGCTGGTGAATCTGCTGAAGGTAGCGTTCTACCCATTTCGCCTCGGTGATGAACCCCCAGGGCAGATCGTACATAGCGTCTATTACGTTGCGCAGCATCCGGTCGGACGCGGGATAGAAACGCGACTCGATTGACTGAACAAAAAATACGTAATTCGCCGCATTGACTTTCCATAAATCGAAACAGGTGATCCAAAACGTCGCAATTGCAACGTCAAATTTCATTGCGGATGCGTCGAAGAAATCCAGCCACCGGAGTTTCGGATGGCTAAAAACGGCGGAAACGGGGTGCCATGATACGGCTTTTCTGGTGAGGGCCGGGTTGGATACGATGGCGACTTGGACGCCGGTCTCGGCCAAATGCATTGCATGGCGGAAAATCACATTGGTCCCGCCCGAGATATCGCCAGACGAAACAACGAAAGCGACGCTAAACGTGTTCATTGGCCAGTTGATCGAGAAGGTGTTCGAACCCGCCATACTCCGCGCACACCTCCAGCGGGGCTAGGCGGACGCGGTGCAGATCGTAGCTGGGTTTTGGAAAGCAGCCCGACACGCACGCCTGAAAAAGCGACGGGAACACGGTGCGCGCGGACAATTTCTTGCCGACTATGTCGCGGGCGGCGGCACGCATCGCTTCGTACTCGCTTTCGTACAAAAGGATCTTCCGGCATTTCTCGTGCAAATCGCCTGCAGACGATGCCCCGACATAATGCCGGTCCACCTCGATATAGGCGTTAGGCGACAGCGGCTCACTGACGACCAGCGTGCCGCAGGCCATCAGAACTTGCACGCGCGATTCCCATGACAGCTCCGGCTGTGCATGGATATTCAGAGCGATCCGGCCTGCATTGTAATATGCCATGGCATCCTTGCCATTGATGCCGTGAGCGATGTGCAAGAATTGCAAATCGCGTTTCAGCGGGCCGAAGAACTGCTCACGATGCGGGGTGGACCGGCCGAGAAACACGATATCCCACTTCTTCGGCACCGGCGACGACGGCGGTCGCCAGGTTTGGGTCGCGACCGGCAGCGGCTGGTATCCGCTTAACCGGATGCCCATCAGCTCGATGAAACTGCGGCTTGCCTCATCGTAATGAAAGGTAAAATCAAATTTACGCTCCGAAAATCGCAAAAAAAACTTGAATCGGTTTATGCTATCTCTTGTATAATGAAATCTCTTATTGATTAATTTAGGAAATGGTTCGGTTGAATATCCGATTTTTATGCCCCCGAGACCAGAAATAAGACTGCTATTTATGTATTCGCCGCGAAAGAAGACAGTAATATCAGGATTGAAGGCAACCAGATCGGACATAGTTGAAACATCCGCTTCCATATCCAGCGCTGGATTAAAGCGCAACGGGAATGAGCCGACCTGGTAGAGATCATCGAGATCGTTTTCATAGCAGCCCTGGAAATATTCAGGCTGTCCGACAAACGCGACCTTTCGGACTGATCTCATGGATTATCTCGAATCCGAGGCGGCGAGCTGATGCGGGACGATCATGACACGGCGAGAGTTTTCAGCCCGGCACGCGACTCTACCCTCGCTTCGTAATCGAGAAGGTGCTTCGCCAGGGTCACATCCGCAACCGACCGTGACTTCGGCGACCGGGGCGTGATAACGATCGGCGAGCTTCTCCGCCGCGGCCCGGTTGGGGTCGCAGATCGCCGCGAGTGCACCAAGTTCGGCAAAATTGCGGACTAGGTTCTTACCCCAATAGCCGCAGCCAATGGCGGCCACCCGAACTGAACATCCGGGTTCTCGGCCCAATACCCTCCGATTGTCCAAAAGAATGTCCCCCATGCTACCGCAGTCCGGGTGACGGAAGTGCCACCGAAGCGGACTGCAAACAAGGCCTGCCGCGGGGATCCGCGGCACGGTAGTTCAGGCTGCTTCTACCGCCTCCGCGCGTAGCTGAGCGCGGCCGGTGCGTCCGAGCCACTCGAGCAGCACCACAACACGATTCCGGTCTCGAAGCTCAATAAGAGTGCCGATCATGTCTTCGAAGGCGCCCGCGGTCACCCGCACAAGCTCGCCCGGATGAAGCGAATGCCGCCGATTTGAGGCGGTCGAAGTCGCCGGCTGACTCCCGCTCCTGGATCGCGGCGACGATATTGGACGGCACAGCGGCCGGCTCGTCACCAGCGGGAGCGACATCAACAACACCGAAAGTCGACAGGATCGGGCGCCAGGGCATCGACGCGCGGTCGATGCCCGCAAAAAGATAGCGGGGGAATAGCGGTCGCAGAACCGTCTGGCGGCGCCGCGCGTGGCTGACCTGCGTGCGATCGCGAGGCAAATAGGCCGAATAGCCCTGCCGCAACAGATGCTCGAGCGCCTTCGCCTCAGCATGCGGATGCGTAAAAACAGCGTACAGCGAATCATGGTGCCGTCTCTTCGATCGCCTGCGCAGAGACCGGCGAGATTCGCAGCAAGCTTGGCGCGACGACGCAACTGGCGGGTAGGCCATACAGTTCTACCGCCGAGCGAAGAGTGTCAAAGTTCGCCTGCGGTGCTCGCGTATCGGTCACGATGATCCCATCCATCCGCTGGGTACCATCGCGCGACAAAGCCGTCTCAAGGTCCGGAACAATCGCAAGGCCGCCGCAACGCCGTCCTCGCTGCTCCGGATCGATGACACAAAGCACTTCGACCGCGGTCTCGCCGGCGCTCAGAACCGCAATTTCCGCGAGATCGCCGGCACCGTAAAGCGCGACGGAGTGCCAGCCGCTCGCCTCGCATTGGCGAAATAAAGCTGCGCAGTCGGTGCGCGCGCGACGAAAAAAATCGAGCGACACGGCTAAATACTCGGCTGTTAATCGACTCTTCTCGGAAAGACCTTGAGGGGTCAGGTAATAAGCATAACGGTTGATCGGAACCTGGTGCATTTTGACCAAGCCCTTGCGCACGCATCGCCGCAAATAAGCGTTGGCGAGTCCGAGGGCGATCCCCAGCTCCCGTGCGAGCGCACGCTGTGTGATTGCGTTGTCCCGCTCGATAGATGTTAGTATTCTCAGCACGATGCCGGGGTTGCTCACATCGTCAACTTCGCCTTGTTCCCCCACCCCGAATCGTCCCCGTGCCCAGGCGGGTCACCCTACCACGTTCACTCGCTGAACGTCAACCGTGATCGTTCCCGTGTTCATGGAAAGCTCCTGTCTTGGGAGGTTGACGACACCTCGATCCTCAAGACAGTGTGTTTCAGCATCGAAAAAGCAACCCGTCGAGAGGGTGGATCAAAGGTTTGATTCTACTATACTAATTTCGGTTGCGACGGGGTCCCGACCGGCGCCGATCGGGACCCCTCCCTAGTGTCCTTCTTCTTCCTTGAATCAGGGTGTTGCGTCAAATCGTGACAGGGTCCTGCTTCGGTGCCGAATAACAATGGGAATCAAACTCCACTCACGCTTGTGCAATAGTCACGAAGCGATTTGTCAAGTCTCAAGGGGCGGAGAATTTCGGTTTCCGCTGGCACGTCGAGCCACATGCGGAACCACAACTCAAGCATCAAGAGTGCCCAGAGCCTTGGATGATGGTTAGCGGCCGAACTGCAATGTTCGTCGAGCAGACGGTGGAGGTAGTCCGGTCGGAAAAGGCCCCGATCCCGAGCTCGTTGCGAAAGCAGCGTGTCGTAGGCGAGCTCCTTGAGCTCGCTTCGGAACCAGTAATCGACAGGGCAGCTGAACCCCATTTTTCGGCGATAAAGCAACTTCGCCGGCAGGTAGGGTCGCATCGCCGATTTGAACAGCGCTTTGGTCACCCCGTGCGCTATCTTGATGCCGTCGGGGATCACTACAGCCCATTCAAGCAGGAGGTGATCGAGCAACGGCGAGCGGACTTCCAGGCCATGGGCCATGCAGGCGACATCGACCTTCACCATCAGGTCATCGGGCAAATAGGTGTAGATGTCGGCTCGATTCGCACCGGCTACTAGGCTCTCGACCTCGTCGAAATAAGGATCGAGAAGCTGAAGCGCGGATCGTCCCAGCAGCTCTCGCATCGACCCGGTGTAGCAATCGTGTTTGTCCTCATCGGCAAACGGAGCCAAGGTCTGCGCATAGCGCCGGCCCGGATGTCGTCTTGAAGCGCGCAAAATCCCGCGGATCCGCGGGATTTTGAGCCGGCGCTGTAATGTCCGCGGTGCTAAGCCGAGCAACCGCTTGAACTCCGCGCCGCTGCGGCCGGGCATCCGGTCGAACCAGGAGACGTAACGCATCGCCTTGTAGCGGCTATATCCGAGAAAGCATTCGTCTCCGCCGTCGCCGTTGAGTGCGACCGTCATCTCTCGCCGTGCCAGCTGCGCGACGTAATAGGTCGGCACCGCGGAGGGATCGGCAAAAGGCTCTCCGTAATGCCAGACGAGACCCGGCAGCGCGGCAAGGGCATCGGGTTCGACGACCAACTCCCGGTGATCGGTGGCGTAGCGCTCCGCGACCATTCGGGCATAGCGAGTCTCGTCATATTCTTGCGTAGAAAAGCCGATCGAGAACGTCTTGACCGTCCCGCTCCCGACACGCGCCATCATCGCAACAATCGCAGAGGAATCGACACCCCCCGACAGAAACGCGCCGAGCGGCACGTCCGAGATCAATCGCAGGCGTACCGCTTCCTCCAGCCGTGCGATCAACTCCTCCTGCAGCTCGGAAACCCGCCATTTCTTTCGCGTCGCGGCCGGTTCCGGAAGATGCCAATAGCGAACGAGCTCGAATTCGGCGAAACTCCCATCGGGCCGCGTCTTGGCAACGAGATAGTGAGCCGCGGGGAGCTTATGGATGCCGGAAAACGCGGTGTCGGGCGCCGGTACGTAGCCCAGGCTCAGATAGCTATGGATTGCTGGCAAGTTCGCAATGCGCGGCACACCCGGCCAGGCGAGCACTGCCTTGATCTCAGAGCCAAACAGCAATGCCGTCGCAGTCTTGGTGTAGTAGAGCGGCTTTTTTCCGAGGCGATCTCTGGCGAGTATCAGTCGCCGCGATCGCCGGTCCCAGATTGCGAGCGCGAACATGCCGCGTAGCCGAGTAAAGATCCTCGGCCCCCAGGCATGCCAGCCGTTGACGATGACCTCGGTGTCGCTACGGCTACGGAAGGGGTAGCCCAGCCCCTCGAGCTCTTGGCGGATCTCCGCAAAATTGTAGACTTCGCCGTTGTAGCTGATCCAGACCGAGCCGTCTGTGCTCGCCATCGGCTGGTGGGCGGCGGGGGAGAGATCGACAATCGACAAGCGAGCATGCGCGAGACCCGCTTGTCCGTCTGTCCACACCCCCTCGTCGTCGGGGCCGCGGTGCCGCAATGTCGCGATCATCGCCCGCAGCCGCGCCTCCTGCTCGGCGGTCGGCAGCCAGGGCTCGGCGATTAGAAAACCGCCGATGTCGCACATACCGATCGCATTCTGTCGTGGTGCAGAGCGTCGCTCGTCAAGGGAGGTAGACTTCGACGGTCATGTTCGTGCAGTGAGCCGGGAATCGGCGCGGGTTTTGACGTTCTTCGATCCTGGAGGCAAACCGAGCGAGCGGTGCGCAAAAATAGCGAGGGTCGCTGCAAATGCGATGTTGTTCTCAAGGCGGCGAGATTGTGTCGCATCAGCCGGCTCGCGAACCAGCGAATAATCCTCGCACTGACATAGGAGCCGGTGAAGCTGATGCGCGAACGGCCTATCAGCGAAAACAACCCCCTCGTCAACTCGAATGTCCGCTCGTCCAGCGAGCGCCCGGCGAGGTTATCGTGAAAAACGCTGATCCGGCTGTGATCTTTCATGAAGGGACGGACTTTACCAAAAAGATCTCGAAAGTTGGTGAGATCGTCGACCGCCAGGTCGCACAAACACAGATCAAACTTAGGTGGGCTCCGAAAGACTTGCCGATACAGTCCCGAAGCGAGCATGCCCGGCGTAACCGTCAGATCTCGCCCGCGAAATTCACGCGACAATAGTGCACCAAACGATGAGACTACCAGCACTTCGGCCGTCTCCGAGGCGGTTCGGAGGGCAGCCAGCACCGCCCGCAGCATCGTGTGGTACGGGCGCCAGTTCGTGGTCGCCGGCAATCTCCCAAAGGCTCGATGATAGAACCGGATGAACTGGGGCCACCTCGTCCCTGGCGCCGGGCGCGGTATCTCTTCAGGGTCTGGTCGACCGCGCCCAATGCGTCCGGCGAGTCCGCCTGTTCATCACCTGATCCAGACAACGCCGGTCGATCCGCGAGTTCTGATTCCTCTCGAAATCCGCCCTCTTTGCATCCAGGGCGGCCAGTTCCTTGCGCAGTCCTCGTAGTTCGTTTTCGTATTTATCTCGTACCGGCTCGAACTCGCTCTCCAGTGCGGCGCGGCGGCTTCGATACGTTTCTTCGACCCGCGAGAGACCCTCTGCGAAGGAACGGTTCTCTCCAGCCAGGCGGATTTCGGTGAGGCGTATCTCCCTTTCGATTGTGCGCGCCTCGGTCCGCAACTCGTCGATGATTTGCTGCCGCAAGGCTTCGTGCGGATCCTCGCGCAGCAACCTCTGCTTGATGGCTTCTCTCGCCTGACGGCCTTGCTGTTTTTCCTGATGCCGCGCGAGGAAGAGGGGAAACTGCGGCTTCCAGAACGGGCGATCGCGATGGCTGATCGGTGGCGTCAGCCTTTCGTAGACACTATCGACAAAATTCGCTAACTCGCGCCTCGGGGTGTCGAGGTCAGAAGGCAGGTCGCCACTGTGTAGGACGAGTGTATGTCGGCCGTAATCATGATGGTCCTGGGTGGTGAACGATGAGAGATCGGCGGCGATTTCGGCGGCAGTAGGCCAGCCGAGATGAAGAAGCTCGCGAAATGTCCCCTCGCTCCGCAGCTCGGCCATCAGGAAATCATCGGAATCGCCTAGTACACAAGGCTCTGTTGTCGGGCTGTATTCTGAAATGGCGCCGTAATCCCAAAAGGTCGGCATTTCGGTCAGCACATGCTCCGGCCGCATATAGATGACGGCGATCGGCATTTGACGCGCGCGCAAATCCTGTCGGCTTCGCTCTTGGCATAAAGCAGATGCCGAATGTGACCGGGGTGCACGAGATCGAACACCCCGTGGCCATAACGATTGTGCGTGGCCGCGGCCGTGGGCCGATCGCCTTGCACGACTCATCGACATTTTTGATCTTGTGACGGAAGGCCTCGGATAGCTCGGTCATGTGATCGATCTCGATCCCAGGTGGTCAAACCAAGTGTCGTCACCGGCGGTGCCGGCTTCATCGGCAGTCACATAGTCGATCGTCTGCTCGACCGCGACGGTGCGAGCAATCATGTGGCGCCGATCCCTTTCATCGTCCGTACGTTGTAGTACCAGTCGTCGTCAAAGCTTGTTTTTCCAGGAGGTGATTGCGGAACGCGCGGCTCAGATCGCGAATCGCATCCTCGATATGCGCTTCACCTGGAAACCCAGAACCCGCGGATCTTATCGGAATTGACGTGATAGGAGCGGCTGTCGTCGGAGGGGGTCGTGACGATATCGACTTCCTGCCGACTGGGTATTTCTTCCTCGACGACGCGCCCCAGCGCGGCGCACAACCCAAAACCGATCGACACTGCCGAGTCGGCCCGGGGAGTTTCACCCCGAGCCGCTCACAGATCCGGACTTGACACTCTCGCGTCATCCGGCTCGTGCCACCGAACGAAGGCTGCCGCCTCCCGTCGAGAATTGGAGCTCCTCCTGTTGCCAGTTGGCTCACTCCCAACGTCGGTGACCTGCCCCCTTCGCTCCACGGGCATTACCCCGCTTCCTCGCTATTACGGAGCAGTCCGCCCCTACCCGCCGCATCGGTACTTTCGGCCTCGCAGGTTCGCTGCTTGTACCTTTTCCCTTGGCATCGCCGGACAGGTTCTCAAGTTCCGTACGAGAGCCCGAACGAGAGTCATGCCTCCTATACACCGGGCACCGCGTGGCCAGTAGGTAGGTTTCCGCCACACTCTTCCTGGAGCAGTAGTGCAACTCCAGTTCTGATGCCGCCTAAAGCGTTTCGATGCGTCACCAGAGGTTCGCTTCCGCTCATCTCTCTCATCCATACCTGACGTGATCAACGTCACGCCTTTTAACCATGACGTTTACTACCGCAGCTTTTGACCGAAGCAGCTCATGGCGGTTTGAAGCCTTCCCCTACAGGACGGCTCCGAAGGGTCCTCCTTCATCTCTCGTACAGCATGGCGCTCTCGCACCTTCTTGACACAACACTACCACGCTATCCGACTTGCAATGAAAGGCGTCTTCCATGAACTCGGGCTCGCCGCTTGACGATCCACAATCTTTTTGTCGGGCGTCGCCCCGAAGCGCCTAACTGCCTTGACGCCAGCATCGACGTTCGGCGATAGGGATGGCTGCCACCGCGCGCTCTCTCTTGGCAACGCCGACCGAACAGCTGATGGACGCGCCCGTCGTCGGTTTCGCCGGGATGACGCATCTCGGTATCGTCTCTGCGATTGCCATCGCAGCGCGCGGGTTTAGTGTTGTCGGCTATGACCGCAACGAGAGCTTGATAAGCCGCCTCGACCGTCAGGATCTCCCGATTCTCGAACCCGATCTCGACCGATTCCTGGTGGCCAACCGAAATCGCATTCGCTTTAGCAGCGCACCAAGCGACGTCTCACGCTGCGATGTCGTTTACATCGCCGCCGATGTGCCGACGGACGATGCGGGGGACAGCGATCTCATTCCGATTGCTGCTCTGGTCGACGGCGTCTCGCGTCATTTGCGCGACGACGCGGTTCTCGTCGTCCTTTGCCAAGTGCCACCCGGCTTTACACGTACCATTTCGAGAGTGCCGCACAGTCGGCTGTTCTTTCAAGTCGAAACCTTGATCTTTGGGCGCGCGATCGAGCGGGCCCTTAACGCCGAACGCTTTATCATGGGCTGCGCGGACGCGGGAAAGCCGCTGCCGCCCCGATATCGGGGAATCCTCGACGCGTTCGGATGTCCAACCCTGCAGATGCGATACGAGAGCGCCGAGCTGGCAAAGATCAGCATCAATTTCTGTCTCGTTGCATCCGTTACCGTCGCCAATGTCCCTGCCGAGCTTTCCGAATCGATCGGTGCGGACTGGGCAGAAGTCGTCCCGGCCCTGCGCCTCGATCGGCGCATCGGTCAGTACAGCTATCTCAGCCCCGGGCTCGGCATTGCCGGCGGCAACATCGAGCGCGATCTGCGTACGGTGCTCAATCTCGCGGGAGAGAGGGGCACCGATATCGGCGTGGTGAATGCCTGGATCGCAAACTCGCGTCGCCGGCGCGATTGGTGCTGGCGCGTGCTACGAGAGCGGGTGGTGAACTTAGATCCGACGGCGCGGGTCGGAGTCTTAGGGCTGGCTTATAAGGAACATACTCACTCGACGAAAACTCGCCCGCGCTGACCCTTCTCGGGAGACTGCATGGCATGGATCTCCGCGTCCACGATCCGGTCGTTCCGGCCGCGATCGTCCCCTATTCCACTGGCTGTTCCGAGCCGCTGGCCTGCGCCGAGGGTGCGGACGCGCTCGTGCTCACAACGCCATGGCCGCAATATCGCGAACTGCAGATCGCCGATCTTGCACGGCTCATGGCCGGACGGGTGTTGATCGATCCATACCGTCTATTATACGGTGGGTAAGCTGCGGCAGCGGGGTTCGAATGTCACGCCCCCGGGATGCCGCCGCTCGGGCCAGGCGAGCCTGGGTCACAGCGATGCGAGAGCACGGAAATGATCGTCCGGTTGTGCCTGAGCGCGTGGTCGTCATGGGTGCGGGTGGATTTGTCGGCAATGCGATCGCGTGCCGGTTGGAACGGGACGGAGTTCTGATCTCACGCCTCACTCGCCGCGAGGTCGCCTCCTGGCGGCAGATGGCGCCGACAGGCTCGCTGCGCGGTTGCGCCCTGGGGATGTGCTTGTCGCGGTTTCGGCTTTGGCTCCCTGCCGCAACGCAGAGATGCACAGTATCATCATGTGGCAGCGATGCTCAATGCAGCGGCGGCCGAGCCGCTGGCGTTCGTCGTCAATATCAGCTCCGACGCGGTATATGCCGATTCCGCGGCCCGGCTATCCGAAGCGTCTGTGAAAGCCCCGCATCGCTGCACGGAGTGATGCATCTCGCACGCGAAATCATGTTCACGAGCGAGGTTAAGGCGCTGCTCGCGATTCTGCGCCCGACCCTGATTTATCGCGCGGCGGACCCGCACAACGGGTATGGACCGAACCGCTTTTGGCGGCTGGCCCGGTCGAGGGAACCAATCAGGCTGTTCGGGAAGGGCGAGGAAAGACGCGATCACGTGTCGATCGATGATGTCGCCGAACTTACCACCCGTGTCATCTATCGACGCTCGGTCGGAGCGCTGAACATCGCGACAGGCACGGACACGAGCTTTCGCGAGATTGCCGAGATGGTGCTTCGAATTTCGAATTGGCCGGAGCCAATCGAGGAGGTGCCGCGCACCGGCCGGATGCCGCACAACGGCTACCGCGCGTTCGACACGACGAGTTGCCGCGCCGCCTTCCCTGACTTTTCCTTCGTGCCGCTTCAGAACGGATTGGCCGAGATGGCACGACGCCACGTCACGACCGCGACCATTTGACCGCCGCGGCGCCGCAATGGCCACCATTGTCCATCTGATTACCGGCCTTGAAACCGGAGGGGCGGAGCTAATGCTCGCGCGCCTCGTGATGGGCATCGACCGTGAGCGACACCGCTCGGTCGTTGTGAGTATGACTGGGCCGGGAATAGTGGGTCCGGCGCTGGCGAGTGCCGGCATCGAGCTGCACACCCTCGATATGCGCCGTGGCGTCGCGGATCTGCGCGCAATAATGGGTCTAACCCGTGTCCTGCGCCAAGTGGGACCCGACATCTTGCAGACTTGGCTTTATCACGCGGATCTCCTCGGCTCGCTTGTGCAGAGGCTGGCGCCGCCTTGCGCCCTCTTCTGGAATATTCGCTGCACCGAGACGTTCGAGACCGACATTGTCAGAAAGCTATTGATCTGGTTCTCGACCCGTCCCGACGTCGCCATCGTCAATTCGTTAGCCGGACAGCGCTTCCACGAGCAACTGGGATATCGGCCGCGCCGATGGGCGCACATCCCGAATGGCTGCGATACGAATGCCTTTCAGTTCGATGCAGAGGCGCGCGTGAACCTGCGCCGGGAGCTCGGAATATCCGACCATGCCGTGGCGATCGGGCTGCCCGCACGTTACGACCCGATGAAGGACCATGCCAATTTTCTCGCTGCCGCAGCAAAGCTAGCCGTAATCCGCCCTGAGGCAGTCTTTGTGCTCATTGGGTCAGGCGTTGATTCGTCGAACCGGCCCCTAAGCGAGATGATCGAGGCATGCGGGATACTCGAGCATTTAAGATTGCTTGGCGCGCGCTATGACATGGCGCGGGTCTATTCGGCCCTCGACATCGCGACGCTGTCGTCGGCCTTTGAGGGCTTTCCTAATGTGCTGATCGAGGCAATGTCGTGCGGCGTCCCGTGCGTCGCAACCGACTGCGGCGATTCTGCCGCCATTCTCGGCTCGACCGGTACAGTCGTGCCACCGCGTGATCCGGAAGCACTGGCGGAGGCTTGGAACGAATTGATCGCCGTCGGGCCAGAGGCGCGCCGATCCATGGGTGGTGAGGCTCGTGCTCGGATCGTTCGCTGCTTCGAACTGCCGGCGATCGTCGGCCGTTACGACGCGCTATATAGCGAATTTGACAAAGGAAATAGAGGCTTACCGGCTTGGCGAACCCGATCCGCTAAAGTGGTCGGCTCATAGCGGGCACTGAATGGCGCTGTCTGGACCTATAATCAGGGCCGTGATATAGGGCCGAGGGCGAGGGGGTAACGTGACGCGGGTGGTGACGGTAGATGCTTGGCTTCGGGCGAGCCAGCGTTGGGCCGGCCAGCAACAATTTTATCGCGAGACTTGATGCACGCGGAAACTGTTTCCCACATCGAACCCGGCCCGATTGTGGAGTTGCCGGAGGCGCCGACACGGGCCGGCCTGGCGGTGATCGATCTCATCGACGGAATCCGTAACAGCTGGCTCTGGACGACGTTGGCGGAGCAGGACGTGAAGCTGCGCTACCGCGGCTCGATCCTGGGTCCTTTCTGGCAGACGCTGACAACTGGCGTGATGATCGGCGGGATGGGCCTTATTTACTCGAAGCTGTTCCACACAGACCTTCACGATTATTTGCCGATGTTGAGTGTCGGTTTGATTTTCTGGACCTTCATCGCCGGAATGGTGACAGAGGGCTGCGGCACTTTCATTTCAGTGCAAGGCATTATTCAACAGGTAAAGCTGCCGTTCTCGCTGCACGCTTACCGGCTCGTTTACCGCAATCTGTTAACGCTTGCGCATAATTTTGTAATCATCCCGATTGTTCTGTTCTTGTTTCCGCACCCGATTGTATGGATGCGACTGATCGAACTTCTCCCCGGTCTCGTGCTGATCTCGATCACTGGTGTTTGGGTCAGCATATTGCTCGGCATGATCAGCGCACGGTTTCGCGATGTGCCGCCGATCGTCGCCAGCATCGTGCAAGTCGTGTTTTTTGTGACGCCTGTCATGTGGCCTGTCCAGGCGCTCGGTCCCTACGCCTGGTGGGCCCAGCTCAATCCCTTTTTCGCGGCCATTGACGTACTCCGCGGCCCGCTCCTGGGTCAGCCGACCTCACAGTATTCCTGGACTATCCTAATGATCATGACCGCCTTCGGATGCGCCGCGTCCTTCGCCTTCTTCGCAAAGTTCCGCTCTCGCCTCGCGTTTTGGGTCTAGCTTCCTTGTCCTTTCTTCGTCTGCGCAATGTCTGCGTCGACTTTCCGATCTATCAGGGCAGCAGCCGATCGCTGAAGAAGGCCCTGCTTGCTACGTCGACGCACGGGAATCTCGCCCGGGATGCCTTGGACCGGATCAATGTCCGCGCTCTCAGCGACGTCAGCATCGATATCCTGAATGGCGACCGCGTCGGGCTGATCGGTTTGAATGGGGCTGGCAAAACCACGCTCCTCAAGGTGCTCGCCGGCGTCTATGAACCCAGTCAGGGGCGTATCGTCTCTTCGGGCAGCATTTCCTCGCTGCTCGACACTCACGTCGGTCTCAACTCCGACGCGACCGGGCGCGAGAACATCATCCTGCGCGGGATGTATATGGGCATCCACCCGCGCGAGATGCGCACGAAGGCGGACGCGGTCGCCAAGTTTACTGAACTCGGCCACTACATCGACATGCCGGTTCGCACCTACTCGGCCGGCATGATGATTCGGCTGGCATTCTCGATTTCGACCTGCGTTCCGCCCGACATCCTGATCATGGACGAATGGCTGACCGCAGGCGACGCCCAGTTCCTGGAAAAAGCTCAACGGCGCGTCGAGGAGTTTGTTCGCGGATCCTGCATCCTCGTCCTCGCCTCGCATTCGACGCAGTTGGTCGAGCAATGGTGCAACCGCGGGATTTTGTTGCATCAAGGCCGGGTCATCACGATGGGCCCGATCAAGGAAGTCGTCGCCGCCTATCAAAGGCTGATTGCCGGGGCGCCCCCCGAGGCTGCGATCGAGATTGCCGCGGCCGGTTAAGGTAGTTGAAGCCGGCCGCGGGAGGATTGACACCCAAACCGCGCCTGCGCATCGTGCCCCTCGGCCGTGAGGGGGCCTGCCTAGGTGGGATCACAGGGTGAGACCGCCAGCGCCGTCAGCCATTCCCGTCGTCGACGCCCCCCGTTGTGATTCGCAGGCAGCCGGATGGCTGAAATTAATCTCCTGCGCCGCTATCCGCGGGCCAAGCGCAATATCGAGAAACGAACAGGGGCGCAGAGCGAGAGAATATCCGTATCGCCCGGCAATATGGGCGCGACTATTTCGACGGATCGGGACACCGGATATGGCGGGTACCGCTATGACGGGCGATGGGTGCCGATCGCCGAGGACATGATTGCCCATTTCGGCCTCAGGCCCGGCGACCGGGTGCTCGATGTGGGTACCGGCAAGGGGTTTCTCGTCAAGGACTTCATGAAGGCCTGTCCCGGTGTCAACGCCGGAGAGAAGATGCATCGGCAGGCCGGAGTAAAAATGCATCAATGGATGCCATGAGTGTATTTCCGAGAATCGACCCCGTGTGCTCGCGCAGCGCCGCGGCTCAGGGGATTGCAACTGTGGTCGATGCCCGACCGCGCGATCTCGGCGGCTTTACCGTGGGCCGCGTGCTTCCCGCAGAGGCGCGCCGTCATGTCGGGCCGTTCGTCTTCTTCGACATATGGGGCCTACAGATTTCGCTCCGGGACATGGTCTCGATGTTCGGCCGCACCCGCATATCGGCCTCGCGACGGTGACTTATATTAGTCCTCGCCCCTTGCACGAAACCCCAAAAGTACTCCCCGTATGAGCGCCTCATCTGGCCGGGGTCGGGGCTATGGGGGTCCTGGACAGCCTTCCCCGGGCATCTAAGTTTTGGTGGCGGTGGGGCCTGTTGAGCAGCGAGGGACGCTCTCGAGCCTGACAGATCTATGGACAGAACCGCCTGATCCGACGATCATGAATGCAAGGGAACACTACTACCCCAGTGCTACCCAGCTGCAAACCTGGGTAGCACTTCCGTACATAAGTTGTTGGAAAACTTGGCGCGCCCGAGAGGAGTCGAACCCCTAACCCCCAGATCCGTAGATTGTGGCGTTCCAATTACGGCTTGCCAAAGACGAATACGTTCGAGGCGTCCAAGCTGAACTCCTCGCGCCACCCCGGACGCGGGGCGTGCTGCGCGACGAGGTGGTCGCGGAGCGAAAGATCGTCTATCTGCGGAATGTCGGGCAAGGATCATCAGGCCTGGAGGGTAAGGCGTGCAGTACCCTAGCTATGTCTTCGCAGAGACGCTCAGGGACGGCACCGCGGTGACGGTACGCGCGGCCGGTGCCAATGACGGACCGAAGATCCGCCGCGCCTTCCTCAATCTCGAGCGGGACACGGTCTACACGCGGTTCTTTGGTTATAAGGCCGATGTCAGTGACGCCGAACTCGGTCGGATCACGGGGGCAGATTTCGAGCGGGCGGTCGCGCTGCTGGTAACCATCGGCGCGGGCGAGGACGAGGTCGTCATCGGCGGGGCGAGCTATTTCGTCAGCGGCTCCGTCGCCGCCGCGGGGCGCAGCGCCGAACTGGCCTTCACCGTCGAAGAGGACTTCCAGAGCCGCGGGATCGGCAGCCTGCTGATGCGTCATAT
>Ga0222749_10000520_pt1 | contig 23328 bp, 18 predicted proteins | sample IncBWH2Mmetat_FD_197234 | JGI IMG/M metagenome (GOLD analysis project Ga0222749, IMG submission 197234) | Metatranscriptome of lab incubated forest soil microbial communities from Barre Woods Harvard Forest LTER site, Petersham... | ecosystem: Environmental > Terrestrial > Soil > Temperate... | reverse complement strand
GGACTGCCGAGGCAGAGGCATGGCTGGCCCGCAAGCAAGAGAAGGACGAAACTCGTTCTTTATAGGTTAAATGCTGCCGAACTCGGCCGACTGGACTTTTATGAAAAGGTCTATAGCTGTTGAAATATCGCCAGTACACTCGATGAGGCTAGGGATTGCCACCCGAAAAACGCGGCTTTAAGCGTCAATCCCGTGGATCGTCTTCAAAGTCCGAGGTTATGATCGACTCTGGGGACACACCCGTTCCGATCACCAGTTCGACGCATGCATCGCCACATAAGCACTAATCCGGCAGCGAAAAATCCGGGTCAATCTCCTGATGATTGCCGTTGGGCGCAATGAGAAATACTTTTCCCTCCCATTTGCCGAAATCGATGGGAGTGCTACCGGGAGTGGTACCGTATGTATACACCTGATCACTGTCGCTGCCCACAACGTAACAGTTAGCCATGTGTGCGATCTGCTGAAACAGCATCATGCCACTCTGCCCGCGCCGGGCGTCACGGTCCACGGGTTTGCAGGCGTAAAGGATGATGGCCTTAACCGCATCGCGCAATTGTGAAAAGAAATGGTGCGTCGTCCCAGTAATACCGTCGGAGCCGAGCTGAAGCCCATAACCGCCGCGATGCGAGTCGGCAGAGACAAAGCCGTGGCACATGATAATCAGCCGCCGCAATCCGCCAGGGGTTCCGCGAGCGACCGTGTTGGTCCAGCCTAGAATGTGCGCCACGGGCACTGTGCCATCCACTTCGTAAGTGTTTTGGGCTATCGCCGGGCTTGATCCTAATAACCGTTTGTCGTGAATCAGCATGTCGATCATAACGATCTCCTTTGCAATAGACCTGCTCCAGCCATGGCATGATGGAGAAACGGGAAAACCCGGCGTTCCCTTGTATAGTGCCAGCCTTGTGACATAACAATCATCGTGCACAGCTGCTTCAGTGCACCGCCATCAGTTGCACAAGAGACCGACACCCCGAACGGGTCGCAGCGGAAGGTTGTGTACTCGACCGTGGGAGTGTAATCCTATGCGGAAGCCCTTGCAAGCTCGCATCAGACACCAATCCGACTTTCTCCCGCACATCCTCGGATAAGTGGCGACACATCCCCATTACGCTTCTATGAGAAGGTCATAAAAGTCAAGGCCGACGTGGCGGCCCTCCTTGGCTAACCGCGCCGCTGCGAGAGCTCCCGCGATAAGGACGATTCCGGTTGCGAGGCACCAGACCCGACGCCCTCTGTGCTTTCGCGGTAGTCGCCCGGCGAGCTCCAGAGTCGAATAGGCGGAGAACACCGCAAGGACGAGAGAGGGCAAGCACACGGTGCTCTTCGGTTGACTGAAACATGATCGAGCCCGGCGTAAGGCCTCCTGCAGAAGAAATAGGTGCAGTGTTTTCTTGACACGAATTGCTGAAGGAATCATCGGCAGAGTGGAGGCCACTCTTCGTTAGAAATTCGTAATAGGGCTCTGGCCGGGGCGCTGTGAAAGAGAGGAACTGTTACGAGACTCGTGCCGTCCGCTTAAGCCGGACTCGGTCTGGACCCCGAACGGACCCGGCACTGACGTGCCGGGCTTTCACATCCCGCCGCTACGCGGCTGGCACTCGGTTTGAGCGTGTCGTTCGATGCGGAGTTTGATCCAGACTTAGAGAAGTGGCAGGAAGCAAAAGAGACGCAGATGAACTGCGTCTCTGTTCAGGAGCGACTGAAGTTTACGGGATGGTGCTGACGGTGTTCACCGTGGCCGTATCGGATGGCGTACCGTGGCCGGCAACGAAGAAATTGTGGTCGTACATGTTGCGGTACATGCGTCCGGCAATCTCGGCGGCCTTGGGGCCGAAAGTCGGGCGTCCGCCTTGCAGGAAGATCACCACGACGACCCGGCCCACGCTGGTGTTAGCGTAGGAAGCGAACCAGCCATAGCGGGTTCCCTCGTGGGAACAGGTTCCGGTCTTGCCCAGGATTTCTTCTTCGTTGAAATTCACGCGCAGGCTGCGCGCTGTGCCGTAATGGACAGCACCCAACATTCCGTCGGAAAGCTCGGGGATGATGGGAGCAATATCAAGCTGGCGTTTGACGCGCGGCTGGAAACTGGCGACTTCTTGCGGAGTCGTAGGATGCTGCAGGTAGTAGAGGGTTCCACCATTAGCAATGGCAGAGACCATGGCCCCTAGCTGCAGCGGGGTCATGGAAACGCCTTCGCCGTAGGAGCACATCTTGCCCACGCCGCCAAGCTTTTCAGGAATCGCAGCGTCAGGATATTCGCCGATCTGTTCACCGGGAATGTCATAGCCGGCAAGTTCGCCGAGTCCGTATTCGTGCGCGTAGTAGGCGACCTTTTCGAAACCGAGCTTGCGGCCGAGAGTCTCGAAGTACGCGTTGTTGGAGTGAGCCAGCGCCTCGGTCAAATTCATGTGATAGCGGCTGCCGAGAGAGACTTCGGTTTCTTTCGAGACCAGGCCTTCGCTTAAGGCTGCCAGCGCGACCGAGAGCTTGATGGTGGAACAGGGTTGAGCTCCGCTGGCGAGAGCCAGCTTCTGGTTGACCATGGCGAGCACGCGACCGCTGGTCGGCTCGATGGCAACGATGGTGCCGTTCATGTTGCCGAGCGCGTCAATGGCAGCCTGACGCACAACGGCATCTTCACCAGCCGTGATGTCGCCGGCAGCGATATCTTCGGCGAACGAGCTCATGTGGAAGCGCTCGTAGTAACGATGACGGCGGTGAGGCGCGGTCGTAGAGACTCGCGTCAGGTTCGTAGCGCGGCTTTTGGCCAGATGATGGATGCGGCGGCGCGTGCGAGGGGTTTCGCTGACCTTTTTGGAATTGGATTTCGTGGGGGTATGGGTATTGATATGAGCGGCCCAGCTCATGCCGGCGAAGGGCAAACATGCGCAGAAGGTCAAAACGAGACGAAGTAGGCTTCCCTTAAACATCTGGTCTAATTCACTCCCCAGGAATCTAGGAACTTTGATGCACGCAGCGTACCAGCGCGAGGTAACCTCACGGCTTTGGCCAGCTGCGCTGATATTACGAAACTTACCACTTTTCCACAATGCTAAAGTTTTAATCGGCAAAAACTGTGTTTCTGATCTAACTTACTCCGGACCAGCCACATAGCGCAGATTACTTCGGTTCCCACCCTTTCGGTAATGGGTTACCGGATTACTAGAAAGGTACTGCTTATGTGCAAACTTTTACTCACTGCATAAACGCTGGGGCTAAGAGCGCCGACCGTCCCACGCAAACGTGACGCGGCCCTAAAGGGCCGCTCTTCCACCGGTACCGCAAGGTGATGATGCGGATTAAAGGGCGCTCTTCACTCCCAAAGTACGGCACGCAAGTACATCCGAACGTCGCACCGAACTACATCACGTCGTTGCGCTTGCGCAGGAACGCGGGTACGTCGAGATCGTCTTGCTCGAAGTTCGCGGCCAGGTTCGTTAGGACACCGGACCGCATGGCATCGAGCGAAACTACGTCGGCCGCGACCTGCCCGGACGCTGGCGACTGCGCTGGTTCTTCAATGAACGAGCGATCGTCACTCATCCGCTCGTGCGACATGTCTGGCTGCATCATGATGTGTTTCGGAGGATCGGGTGTGGGATCTCGGGGGCCGAGCGCATCGGGAAAATCCATGGCCTCGTCGTGAGCTGCCGCAAACGAGACGCGCGTTTCCTGAGGGCGGTGGCGCGTGGTTGGGGCTTCGCGGAATCCGGTGGCGATGACGGTGATCTTCACCCCGTCTTTCATCTTTTCGTCGAGCACAGCGCCGAAGATGATGTTGGCATCTTCGTGGGCGGCCTCCTGGATGATCGAGCAGGCCTGCTGCACTTCGGCGAGTTTCAGCGACGACGAACCGGTGATGTTGATGAGAATGCCGCGAGCTCCGTCGATGGCTCCGGCTTCGAGCAGGGGCGAAGCGATAGCTCGCTGTGCGGCGTCGCTGGTGCGCTTGGCTCCGCACGCTGAGGCGGTTCCCATCACGGCGTATCCCATGCGGGCCATGATCGTCTTCACGTCGGCGAAGTCGCGGTTGATGATGCCGGGAATGGTGATGATGTCGGAGATTCCCTGCACGCCTTGACGAAGAATGTCGTCGGCGATGCGGAAGGATTCGAAGAAACCGGCATCTTCGGCAACTGCGAGCAGCTTTTCATTGGGAATGACGATCGTGGTGTCGACCGATTCCATCAGTTCGGAGATGCCGCGTTCGGCTTGCTGCATGCGGCGTTTGCCCTCGAACGAGAAAGGCTTGGTGACGACCGCGACAGTGAGTGCGCCCATTTCGCTGGCCAGCGAGGCGATGATGGGAGCAGCTCCGGTGCCGGTACCGCCACCGAGGCCGGTGGTGACAAACACCATGTCAGCGCCTTCGAGGGCTTCGATGATTTTATCGGAGTCTTCGAGGGCGGCTTTGCGTCCAACTTCAGGATTCGCGCCGGCGCCTAGACCGTTGGTGAGTTTTACGCCGAGCTGCAACTTCACGGGAGCGTGCGACATGCGCAGTGCCTGCAGGTCGGTGTTGGCAACGATGAATTCGATGCCCTCCACGCCGGCGTCAATCATGCGGTTGACGGCATTGCCTCCGCCTCCGCCTACACCGATGACCTTGATCTTGGCGTCGTTCCGGGCGTCTTCATTAAAGCTGATGCGAATGTCGTTGTTCATAATTCACTGCTCCTTGGAATTCAAAATCCCTAGCCCCATGTCTTCAACTCTTGTCATTCCGAACCGGTGAACGCCGGTGAGGAATCTGATTTCGCCGGCGGGTGTCGATGCTGCCAGCAACAGCAGATTCCTCCCTCCGGCCGGAATGACAAGAATCAAAAATATTGTTCTTACGCTCCCTTTCCTACCAACAGCGCTTTCAATCTTGTGCCCCAGCGGTCTTCTTGCTGGCCGCGGGCGATGCGGGCGCGGTGGCCGTAGTTCGCCATGCCGAGCACCGTCGCGAATTCGGGCTCAGAAAGAGTTGCCGGCATCTTGGCTAGCGGTGCGGGCCACGACAGCCGCACCGAGCGGCGCAGCACCGATTCGGCGACATCGAAGATCCCCGGCAGGCGTGACGCGCCGCCCGTCAATACCATGCCGGCGAGGCACATATCAAACATGCCGGACTGGCGCAGGGTGTCGCGCATCATTTCGAAAAGTTCGCGGGCGCGCGGTTCGAGAATTTCGGCGATGAGGCGCTGCGGCATGAGGCGCGACGGGCGATCTCCGACCGAGGGAACTTCGACTTCATTGCCCTCCGGGATCAAGGTGACGATCGCGTTACCGAAAATCTTCTTGATCTTCTCGGCCTCCGAGAGCGGAGTACAAAGGCCGACAGAAAGATCGCTGGTGAAGTGGTCGCCCCCCACGGGGATCACGCCGGTCCAGGCGACAGCTCCCTGCTGAAACACGATGATTTCGGTGGAGCCCGCGCCGATGTCGGCGAGACATACGCCGAGTTCGCGCTCGTCGGATCGCAGGACCGAATCGGCAGCGGCAAGAGGTTCGAAGACGGTATCGTCGACGTGCACGCCGGCTTTGTTTACGGCCGTGATGACGTTTTGAGTCGCGCTGGTCGCGGCCGTGACCATGTGGACGCGTACTTCGAGGCGTGCGGCCATCATGCCGAGCGGATCGTGGATGCCAGCCTGCTCGTCGAGGATGAATTCCTGCGGAAGAAGATGGAGTATTTCGCGGTCGGCGGGCAGCGGGATGGCGCGGGCGCGTTCGACGGCCTGCTTGATCTCGTCACGGCCGATTTCGTGCGGTCGCGTGCCCAGGCTGATGCCTCCATGCGTATTGACGCCGCGGATGTGCGCTCCGCCGATGCCGATAATGGCGTGCTCGACCGGCGCACCGGCGACATCTTCGGCGGCCTCGACTGCCTTTTGAATCGACGCTACGGCTTTGTCGAGTTCCACGATCACGCCCTTGCGCGAGCCGCGGGATTCGGCGACGCCATGTCCGCGATAGCGCAGGCCGGCGTCGGTGAACTCGGCCATGAGCGCGCAGGTCTTGGCGCTGCCTACATCAATTGCTGTTAGAAAGCTTCCCTGCTGGTTTCCCATGTTTATAAATTCGTTCGCCCTACAGCCTTACCTCATTCGCGCGTGTTTCCCTCAGCGGCTAAAGCCGCGCCAGGTTTTGGATACTTGACGGCACGGCCTTAAGCCGCGCCCTTTCAAATCGCCCCTTTGAAACATGCCTCACCTAATTCGATCCCGGTGAAGGTCTTGCGACCGCCGGGCTTGGCTTCGGAATCGTCGCGTTCGCGGCGACCGCTGCCGATGGCTTCTTCCCGTAGGTCTTCGGCGTATGTTTGGCCGGCTCTTTCCGCGCAGGTTTGCTCGCCCTCGCCACTACTCTCTTCGCTCTCGGCCGGGCCGCTGGCTTCTTTGCCGCGGTTTTCGGATCAAGCTTCTTGTCGGTCAACTCAAATGCCGGCTTCGGAACCGAACGATCATGCGGATTGAGGTGCGTTATCAGCGCTGCCGGTTTCACGCCTGCGGCAACTGCCGCCTTCGCTGCGGCTACCGTGAGCGCTGCCTGCTTCGGCTTTCCCTCCATATCAGGATTGACGATCACCTGGTTGTCGTAGCGTAGATTCACCGACTCGAGTTTCTGGAACTGCTGCCGCCACTCCTGCACGTGGCTGACATAGGTCTTGTAGCGCTTCAGATAATCGGATGAGCCGAGTTCGACCAGCACATCTCCCTGCGGATCGTTCACGCGGACTTTCAGATTGTCGAGGTCGGACAGATCCACCTCGCTCAGATCCTGCGAATAGCGCGCACCGCCCGAGTCCAACTGCTGGACCAGTTCGTTGTAGCCCTTCATGCGCGGAAGGCGCGTGGAAAGGGGCTCGCCGGGATTCATCCCGAGAATGACCGGGAACGAATATTTGTGCTTCTGCGGCAGTTCCATCAGTGTGCCGACAGCATCGATCAGGAAAATCCGCGGGCCCACGCGCGCGAAGGCTATGGGCGTGCGCTCGTGGATTTCGACTTTCAAACGATTGGGCACGAAGCGCATGACGCTGGCCGACTCGACCCAAGGGATCTGCTCGAGTTGCGCCTTCTGCTGCGTGAGCGGCACGAAGAAGGTGTTGCGGCCAATATCGGCGCCCATGACTTCCATGATCTGCGCCTTGGTCACGTTCTCGATGCCGGTGACTTCAATGTTGTCGCTCGACTCGATGCGGAAACGCCAAGAGCGCTCGCCGTAGTTGTAGAGCACGATTGTGGCGAGCGAGGCCAGACCGAATAGACCCAAGGCCATGCAGGCCCAGATCAGGCGATTGGCGGTCTTTTTGGGAAGCGAACCGCGGCGGGCGGAGACGCGCTTCTGTCCCCGCAGGAAAGGCGATTCCTCAGCGACATCCAGATCAACCAGGCGCGCGTCATCGAGTTCCTCGCGCGCGGATGTGGAATTCCCGGCGTAGGGCGGGTACAACTCTTCCTGCAAGATGGTGGGACTCGGTTTCCGCGCCATCAGTTCAGGTCAGTTGTCGCCAGGAATCGCTGAGCCTCTTCAATATAGCTGCAAATCTCGAAATGAGATACGGGAAAAATTTCAGGATTTGCACGGATGGGAACCGGGTTGGGTACGGGAGCAGTTCTCGGTTGTCGGTTCTCAGTACTCGGTACTCGGTACTCAGTACTCAGTGCTCAGACTTAGATCCTTTTTCATTCCGACGATGCGCTTTCAGCGCAGAGGAGGAATCTGCTGTTTGCTTGGAGGGAGACGAGCAGATTCCTCGTCGCTTCGCTCCTGGGAATGACAAATGCTTTGGGAGATTGGGCAAGAGCAAGGGCAAAACAAAACGGGCGCGGCATATTTTCCGCGGCGCCCGTGCTTCCAGGAGGCTTCAAGACTCTGGCTGTGTTAAACCGGGCCCGGTCCGGAATATTCGACGTGAACCATCGGAGCGGGGACTCTAATCCTCGGCATGCGAGGGATGTTCACCCGCACTCGTGGGCAAGTGATTTTAGGTACTTGAACCACGACGGGGTTGAAATTGGTTTCCACCAAGCGGACACGGGCCAGCTTGGCTTGCACCTGGGCTTCGATCCTGGCGCGGTTGGCCTCTAACCGGTCCAGTTGGGCTTGCTCGCGGTCGGACATTGCCTGAAAACCGTCGAATGCAGCCTGCGACTGGTCGACCGAATTCTGAACCTGCGCCAAGGCCGCGGCCAGTGGGCACTGCGATTCGTGGCGTTCAACATTCAGCATCCGGGCTTCGGCCATGAATTGATCGGCGCGTCCCGTGGCCAGGGCCAACACGGCACCGGTGTTATGTCCGACCCGGTCCACGATCTCGTGGGCCCACTGCATGCCACCCTCGTGGTAGCTAGAATTCAATCCGGCTGCCAGAACCGCCGCCGCCAGCCATCCCCATGCTTGTGTTTTCATAGCCTTAACCCCTCATGCCTGATAGACGAAGGGCATGTGAATCGGTTAGCAAAAGATACGGAAGAGGCGGGCGGGAAGTTCCCCGGGACAAAAGAAAATTAGGTGGGGCGGCCTCCTGTCGCACCATTTTGAAATTAACGATTGGTATTCCCGTCCGCAAAAAACCCCTCTTATCAGAAGTTCTACAATTTTGGGAAGGCTAAGAAGGCTTTCGTAGTATGGGGAGGCAGGATGATACAGCGAACAATCGCATCTTCCGTGGTAGCCTGCGTTCTTTTCTGCTTATCGTCGGGCTTTGCTGATGCCCAAGCATCAAGTCAAAAATCCAGCATCAATCAATCCGACGTAATGCTGTTCGAGCAGGCCCAAAAAGCTTTGAGTAAATCGAACTTTGCGGAGGCGCGAACCTTCTTGAACACTCTCATCGATACTGATCCGGATTCGGATTACGTGCCTCGCGCAAAGCTTTCGACCGCCGATTCGTGGTATTCGGAACAAGCGTTCAAGCAAGCCGAGGCGGAGTATAGGGACTTCGTTACGTTCTTTCCAAATCGACCAGAGATTGCAGACGTACAACGCAGAATCAGTTCAATCCAGAAAGACGCAAGCTTCTGAATACTCACTGCTCGCGCAATCGCTGACGCTATCAAGGCATCAGCAGTCATCTCTGGTTCTGATCATAGCAACTTTCAGTTCTCGCTCTTCTCCGCCAGCAACTCCTTCAAATACTGTTGCCAGATGGCCGCCCAGGTGTGCGTGCCGTGGCCGTGCGTCTGCTCTGATGCCGGGATCAGCACGAACTTGCCGTGCTTCACACGCTTGATTTCGCGTTCGGCGATGCCCAACTCCGGCGGGTTGATGAAATCGTCGGCGGAGTTCACGAACATGACGGGCGCCTTGATCGTTTCCAGCCTCTCCGACGGATCGTAGTTGCGGGAAGCGCTCACGGCGTAGAGGAAGTCGTTGGCGTCCAGGGTCGCGGTGATGCGCTTCGTAGAGTCGTCGAGATACTTGTCGGCGGCGTCGCGGGTGGGGAGACTTTTCTGCATCGGGAGCGGAGCGCTGCCGGCGACCAGCAGAAAGTCGGCGGAGATTTGCAGGGCGGCGTGCGGTTCCACGGTGTAGTCGCCATTTTTCCAGTCGGGATCCTGGCGGATGCCCTCGATGACCATCTTGCGCCAGAGGCGATTGCGTCCAGCGATCTGGACCGGGAGGCAGGCGAGCGGCATGAGGGCGTCCATGAAGTCGGGATAGGTCTCGCTCCAGACCCAGGAGTGCATGCATCCCATGGACGTGCCCAGTACCAAGCGGAGATGGTTCACGCCCAGGCCTTTCTCTAGCAACTGGTGCTGCGCCGCGACCATGTCGTCGTAATCGTATTGCGGAAAGTGCGCGCGCATTCCGTCGCTCGGCTTGCTGGATTTTCCGTGGCCGATGTTGTCGGGAAGAATGATGAAGTAGCGGGTGGCGTCGAGCAGTTGGCCGGGGCCGTAGAGGACGTCGGCAAACTGCGGGGCCAGGAATTGGCGTCCGGAGCCGCCGGTGCCGTGGAGGATCAGAACGGCGTTGGTGACTTTGCCGCTGGCATCACGCTCAGGCTTGCCGAACGTTGTGTAGTGCAGGCGAAGCTCGGGGAGACTCTCGCGGGATTTGAAGTGGAAGTCATGGGCAACGTAGTCGCCTTCGGTAGGCGTGGGCCTTGCGGCTGATGAGGACGTCTGGCCGAACAGGCTGGCGGACGCTATGCACACGAGGACAAGTTGACGGACCGTGGATAGTGCGCTCATGGGAGAAATAGTCTACTGCAGAACGAGTCTCGGTCGCCTTCGGCGAGGGCGGACGAGGCGTCCGCCCCGACACAGGCAGAGCGGCGTGCCGCGGAATCCGTCGCGCTACTCACCGCGGTTAAGCTTCTCGAGAATCATGGGGCCTAACTGCGAGATGCTGCCTGCGCCTAATGTCAAGATCATGTCGCCGGCCTGCGCAGCCTTGGTTGCTGCGCCGATGGCATCAGCGACGGAACGGACATACTCGACGGGCTTCCCGCTCTTTTCGCGGATGCGTTGCGCCAGTATTTCACCGGTGATGCCTTCGATGGGCTTCTCGCTGGCGGCGTAAATGTCGAGCAGGAAGAGCGAGTCGGCGTCGACGAAGGCGGTGGTGAATTCCTCCATCAGGTCGCGGGTGCGGGTGTAGCGGTGCGGCTGGAAGATGACGTGAATCTTGCGGAATCCGCATTGGCGGGCGGCGGCAAGCGTGGCTCTGATTTCGGTGGGATGGTGGCCGTAGTCGTCGATCACGCTGACGCCGGCGGCGGTGCCGCGCAGTTGGAAACGGCGATCGACGCCTCGGAATTGATCGAGCGCGGCGCGGATGGCGTCGACTGGAATGTCGAGACCTACACCTACAGCAATTGCCGCGGTGGCGTTCAGCACGTTGTGGACGCCGGGGACGTGCAGCGTGAACTCACCGAGATCGTGATCGTGGTATCGCACTGAGAAATTGCTGAGCGGGTGAGGGTCAAAATCCGCACCCTGTCCGGCCAAAGAACTGCGGGACAAGGATGGGGCAGCCATTTTCTGAGCCTCTTTCTGATGATCGAATGCGGGAATTCTGATCAGGAAGTCGGAGCCGCGCTTCGTCCCGTAGGTTACGGTGCGCCGTTGAACCTCAGGCAGCAACTTGCGCAGCAGGGGATCGTCGTTGCAGGCCACGATCATGCCGTAGAAGGGCACGCGGTCCATGAAATCGAGAAACGTCTTCTTGACGTCGCGCATGTTGCGGTAACAATCCATGTGCTCGCGGTCGATGTTGGTCACGACCGAGAGGATAGGCGAGAGTTTGAGGAACGAGCGATCGCTTTCGTCTGCTTCGGCGACGAGGTACTGCGATTTGCCGAGGCGGGCGTTCGATCCCATGGCGTCGACGCGGCCCCCGACGACCACTGTCGGATCGAGGCCGCCCGCCGCAAGGACCGTGGCGACCATGGAAGTGGTCGTTGTCTTGCCATGCATGCCGGCAATGGCGATGCCATATTTCAGACGCATGAGCTCGGCGAGCATTTCGGCCCGCTGAATGACGGGGATATGAAGCTTGTGCGCCTCGGTGACTTCCGGGTTGTCGGCGGAAATAGCAGAACTCGTCACCACAACTTCCGCACCAATGATGTTCTCGGCTCGATGGCCCTCAAACGTCGTCGCTCCGAGGCCGGCCAGCCGCTGCGTAACCGCCGAGAACTTCAGATCTGAGCCGGAAACTTTGTAGCCGAGGTTAAGCAGCACTTCGGCGATCCCGCTCATGCCGATACCACCGATGCCTACGAAATGAATGCGCTGAATTTTGGCGAACATAAGTCAAATTCTTTGCCGCGGATTTCGCGGATCAACGCGGATAAATCAAAAAGGAAAAGAAGTATCTGTGAAGATCCGTGTAATCCGTGGCTAGTGTTTTTCTATTCCTGCCACGCGTGCTGCCATCGCTGCAATATCGCGCGCCGCGTTCGGGTGCGACAACTGCCGGGCTGCCTGGCTCATGCTCTGCAGCCGGTGCGAATCTTGGAGCAACGTCGCGATGGTTTCTGCCAGCCAGACTCCTTCCAGCTTTGACTCTTCGACTACAACGGCGGCGCCGTGCTTGACTAAGGCCTCTGCATTCACACGCTGATGATCGTCGGCCGCACGCGGGAACGGAACGAACACGGCCGGCTTCCCTGCTGCCGCGATCTCAGCCACCGTGCTTGCTCCCGATCGGCACACCACCAAGTCGGCGCGTGCGAACGCGGCCGGCATGTCTTCGATGAACTTGAAGACCTCCGCCAATTCGCCGAGCGGCTGGTAAGCGGCCAGCGCGTCATTATAGTCACGCTCGCCGGTCTGATGGATGATGTGAATTCCTGGCGCTTCGCGCTGCAGGACGGGCAGGCAACGGATCATGGCGTCGTTGATTGCGTGCGCGCCCTGGCTACCGCCGAAAACCAGGACGGTGGGCGTTCCGCCGCGCTTTTGGGGAATCTCAAAAAATGCTTGCCGCACTGGGACCCCGGTGACCTCAACCTGACGAAAATATTTCGATGTCTCCTCGAAATGCACCGCGGCCTCCGAGACGAAACGCGCGACCAGCCGATTGGCGAATCCGGGTACGACGTTGGGTTCGAAGGCCAGCGTGGGAATGTGTTTCACTAACGCGGCCAGCATGGCCGGACCGGATGCGTATCCGCCAACTCCGATGACCACGTCGGGCGCGAACTCGTTCAGCATGCGGCTTGCATCCCAGATGGCGCGGGGCAAATCGAAGGCGGTCTTCAGACGGGTGGTCAGGCTGACGTTTTTTAACGCGCCGACGCGGACGAGTTGGAGGGGATATCCAGCGGCTGGAACCAGACGGTTCTCGATTCCCCGGGCGGTTCCGATGAACAAGATTTCCGCGGAACAGTCCTTCTTGAGTTGGTTGGCGATGGCCAAGGCTGGGATGACGTGCCCGCCCGTGCCTCCTCCCGCCAAGATTGCGCGCATGTCGTGACTATAAACTACGATTTTAGATTGAGGATTGCAGATTTCAGATTGCAGAAGTCATTCGTAACAATCAATCTGCAATCTGACATCAAAAATCTAAAATCGTTTTCATTCTGCCTGTTTCGTGATGTTCAGCAGCACCCCTACGCAGGCGAGGGTCACGAACAGGGACGACCCGCCATAAGAAATGAGTGGCAGGGGAATGCCTTTGGTCGGCATCATGCCTAGGACGACGCTGATGTTGATCAGGGCCTGCAGCACGACCATGCTGGTGATGCCTATGGCGAGGTAGCGGCCGAACGGGTCTTCGGTGCGCCACGAGGCACGCATGCCGCGCCAGAGGAAGATGGCGAAGAGCGTGACCACGAACATTGCGCCCACCAAGCCTAACTCTTCGGCGGTGACGGCGAAGATGAAATCCGTGTGGGGCTCGGGCAGGTAGAAGAGTTTTTGCTTGCCTTCCATCAGGCCGGTGCCCGTTAGGCCTCCAGTACCGACGGCGATGAGCGACTGGATGATGTGGAATCCGGCCCGCTGGCGGTCGGCGTAGGGGTTGAGGAAGGCGAAGATGCGGTCGCGGCGAAAGCTAACGTGGAAGATGAGGAAGTACAGTGGAACGAGCGAAGCGGCGAAAGCGTATCCGAAGTAGCGCATCCGCATACCCGCGACATAAAACACACAGGCGGCGATTCCGGCGCAAGCGATGGCGGTGCCGAGATCGGGTTCCAGGACGATGAGTCCCAGGAGAACGAGTACTGGCGCAGCGGCTGGCAACAATGTGTTGCGCACGTCATCGATGGCCTTGGCACGGCCTTCGAGAAAGTAAGCGAGGAACAGGATCAACACCGGCTTGGCGAGTTCGGAAGGCTGGAGGGAAAATCCCCCGGCGTGAATCCATCGGTGCGTATTGTGCGAGCGATCAAGAAAGAAGACCGAGATCAGGAGCAGGGTGGTCAGGCCCATCAGCGAGAAAACCAGCGCGGGATGCTTGTAGCGGCGGTAGTCCAGACGCATGGTGATGACCATCGCGGCGAGTCCGGCGACAGCCCAGATCAACTGCTTCGACAGGAACGCGTATGGCGATCCGAAACGCTCGCGCGCCATGACCGCGGAGGCCGAGAACACCATCACGAGGCCCAGGAATACCAACAGCATTGTGACCGTAAACAGCCACCGATCGACACTGACGCGCTTCGCCATGGGACACTTATTTCACCACGGAGCGGAGATGAGATTGTTGATTGTTGAAGTTTGATTGTTGATTGTTTTGGTTCGCGCACTGGTTTTGGCAGGATTGCCACCACCCTCTAGAATTGGTGGCCAATGGCGCCACCGAAATCCGATTTGGTTAGTACTCTCCGCAGGCTGCCGCTCTTCACAGACCTGTCCGATCCGGAACTCGCTGTGGTCGCAGAAAACGTGAGCCGTCTGCGATATGAACGAGGAGCCACGATTTTTTCTGAGGGCGACCCTTGCCATGAACTTCTGATCGTCGAGGCAGGGTCCGTAAAGATCATCAAGTCGGCCGCGAACGGAAGACAACAGCTGATCGGCATAGAACGGAGAGGAAATTCTCTCGCTGAAGTACCGGTCTTTGACGGTGGTCGGTATCCGGCGAGCGCGGAGGCCGCCAGCGATGTCGTCGTTCTCCGACTTCCGGCTGATGATTTCAAAAGAATTTGCCTGCAGAATCCAGAACTCTCTCTCAAAGTCTTTAAGGTCCTGGGACATCGACTGCGCCGCCTCGTGAGTCTGGTTGAGGACCTGTCTTTTTCTACCGTTCGCGCGCGTCTGATCGCACACCTTTTGCGGCTCGCAGCTGAGAGCGGGCGCCAGACTTCGAAGGGAGTTCAGTTCGACCTTCTTGAGAACAATGAAGAACTGGCAGCCCGACTAGGTACAGTCCGCGAACTCGTCTCTAGGAATCTCGGACGCTTGCATGGGGCTGGTCTCATTGAGATGAAGCGGCGGATGATCAACATTCCCTCCTTAGCCGCTCTCCGAGAAGAAATCACCAGAAACGAATGACGAGTCAACTTTTTGGAGTTTCCGTGACTTAAGTCATGGAAGCGCGCCGCTACCACTCAGTATTCTTCACACCTCGGCGGATGGCTCACGTAGCACTTCGGATAATTGTCGCCGACGGTAAGGTTCGTTCGTTTGAATCCGGGAGGGTGGCATGGCTTACGTCATTGCAGAACCGTGTAGCGGTACAAAAGACACAGCTTGTGTGGATGTGTGTCCAAGTGACTGCATCCATCCGCGGAAGGATGAAGCAGGATTTTCCGAGGCGGCACAACTCTACATTGATCCGGATGAGTGTATCGACTGCGGCGCATGCGTCCCTGCTTGCCCCGTCTCGGCCATCTACCCGGTCGAGGATCTTCCCGAGAGATGGAAGAAATTCGCTGGAATCAACGCCGATTGGTACGCCGCGAGGGAAAAATGATGAGTGTGCGCCTGCCTTGGCTCGGGACAAATCTAGGTGTCACGCTCTTGCGGCATCCGACAGTCCCCTCACGATGTCTTTGAACACCTTCCCGCGGTGCTCGTAATTCTTGAACTGGTCGAAGCTGGCGCAGGCGGGTGCGAGCAGAACTACGTCGCCCGGCTGGGCTGTGGCATGGGCTTTGCGGATTGCGTTCTCCAGGGTTTCGGCGTGCACGATCTCTGCTCCCTTCAGTTGCGATTCGATCTTGGCAGCCGCGGCACCGATTGTGTAGATTCGCTTCACGCGCTGGCGGATCAGGTCGTTGAGCACGGTGTAGTCGCTGCCCTTGTCCTTGCCGCCGAGGATGAGGTGGATATTCGCCGGGAACGACTCCAGTGCCTTGATGGTGGCATCGACATTCGTGGCCTTGGAATCGTTGTAATAGTCGACACCACCGATTGTGGCCACGAACTCCAACCGGTGTTCGACTGCCTTGAAATCCCGCACGGCCCCGCGGACTTTCTCGGGCGAGCATCCCATCAGGACACAGGTACAGACGGCGGCCAGAACGTTTTCCAGGTTGTGCGCGCCCTTGAGCGGAATCTCGGAAACCTGAAGGATCTCGCGTTGACCTTGGGAGTCGCGGAAGACGACGTTCCCGTCGCGCACCCAGGCACCCTGCTGAACTTCTTTCTGCCGGCTGAACCAGAAAACCTGCGCGCGGGTGCGAGCGCCCATCGCAACACAGGTCGGGTCGTCGGCGTTCAGCACGGCGAAATCGTTTCCCTGCTGGTTTTCAAAAATTCTCGCCTTGGCATCGGTGTAAATCTCGAAGGTGCGGTGGCGATCCAGATGGTCGGGCGTGACGTTCAGCACGACGGCAATCTTCGGGCGAAAGGTTTGAATGGTCTCCAGTTGGAAGCTCGAAATCTCGAGGACGATGACTGTTTCAGGTTTGGCGCGCTCGGCCAGCGAAATAGCGGGAGTACCGATATTGCCTCCGACGAGCGTCGGAAGACCGGCAGCCGTCATGATCTCGCCCGTGAGTGTAGTCGTGGTTGTCTTGCCGTTTGATCCGGTGATCGCGACGATTGGACCGGGCAGAAACTGAGCCGCGAGTTCGATCTCGCCGATTACCGTTTCACCGAGTGATCGGGCTTGTATTAGGGGTGGTGCATCGACGGGGACTCCAGGGCTGACCACGATCAGGTCCTGGCCGCGAAAGGTGCGGTCGCCATGGCCTCCGGTTTCGACGGTGATGCCGTGATCGAGTAATACCGGAATTTCGTTGCGGAGTTCGTCGCCGCTCTTGGTGTCGGAGACGGTGACTCGGGCACCGTGCGCTTTCATGAACAGGGCAGACGCCACCCCGGACTTCCCGAGACCAACCACTAATGCGCGCTTTCCGTTCAGTTCCATCTAACCCTATTTCACCACAGAGTTCCAGAGACACGGAGAAAACAAAAATCTTTGGCCACGGATCCCACGGATTTCCACGGATAACCAAGAAAAGAGTCAAGAGCTCTTATCCGTGAAAATCCGTGGCTTCTATCTCAGTTTCAGCGTCGTCAGAGCGAACAATGCGAAGATCAGGGATGCGATCCAGAAGCGCACAATGATTTTCGACTCTGACCATCCCATCAGTTCGAAATGATGATGCAGGGGGGCCATTTTGAAGATGCGTTTCTTGCGTAGTTTGTAGGAACCGACTTGCAGAATCACCGATAAAGCCTCGATCACGAAGACTCCGCCGATGAATGGCAGCAGGAGTTCCTGCTTGATCATGACAGCCACCGTGCCGATCGCCCCGCCCAGCGCGAGCGAGCCGACGTCGCCCATGAAAACTTCTGCGGGATGCGCGTTGTACCAGAGAAAGCCGATCGACGATCCGACCATGGCTCCGCAGAAGATCGTTAGCTCTGCCACCTGGGGCATGCGCTGCAACTCCAGATACGTCGCAAAGGTTGCATGACCGCTCACGTAGGTCAGCACCGTTAGAGCTCCGGCCGCAATTACGGTGCATCCGATCGCCAAGCCATCGAGGCCATCGGTCAGATTTACCGCATTACTCGAGAAGGTAATCACCAACGTGACGAACACCATAAAGGGCAGGAACGCGAGAGGCCAAAGATGGGGAAAGCGCTCGAGATTCGACAGCACAAGATCGGGATGAAATTGCTTAAAGAAAGGCACGATCAGCTTCGTCGAATACATGTTGTAGGTCTGCATGGCGATCAACATGGACGCGATCACAAGACCGGTGGCGAGTTGCAGTCCAAGCTTCGCGCGCGCGGTCAGACCGAGGTTGCGGCGATGCGTCACCTTGGTGTAGTCGTCGGTGAATCCGATGGCCGCGTAGGCGACGGTGGAGAATACGGCGATCCAGATGAAGCGATTACTCAAATCGGCCCAGAGCAATGTGGGGACGATAATGGCAATAACGATCAGCAGGCCTCCCATGGTGGGCGTGCCGGCTTTCTTCTGATGAGCTTTTGGGCCTTCTTCGCGAATGTACTGGCCGATCTGGAAATCACGCAGGCGGCCGATGACGAGCGGTCCGACAATCAGCGCGGTGAAAAGCGCGGTGAGGCTGGCGAAAGCCGTGCGGAAGGTGACATAACGGAAAATGCGGAAGGGCGCAACGTAGTGTTGCAGCTTCAGGAACAACAGCCAGTAGAGCAATCAGCCTCCGAATGCAGCCGTCAGCTTTGCGCCGTCAGCCTTCAGCTATTATGTTGACTAAACGGATATTTTTCAGCGTCCGCGCTTTGCCTGCCAAGTCTCCAACGCTCTTTCGAGTTTTACGCCGCGAGAAGCTTTCAGCAAAACCACGTCTCCATCGCGTGTCTCTCGCGCCAGCCACTCTCCTGCCTCTTCTGGCGTAGCGACAAACTCGGCGCGCATGCCTGCTTGCTGCGCGCCATCGACCAAGGCGTGTGCCAGACCGCGAACACCGATGAGCACATCGATCTTCTTCTCGCCCATGTGACTTCCAGACTCGCGATGCAGTGCTTCTGCTGCCGGACCAAGCTCGAGCATCTCACCGGCGACGACGATGCGCCGCGCCGCCTTCATCGCACAGAGAGCGTCGACCATGGCCTTGAGCGCCTTTGGATTGGAATTGTAGCAATCGTTGATGACGGTGATGTTACCCAACTGGAGAACCTGCCCGCGCTTGTCGGCCGGCTTGAGCGTCGCAAGAGCAGCGATGGCGTCGGAAGCCTTTATGCCGCAGGCGATCGAGACCGCGACGGCGGCGAGCGCGTTCAGAACGTTGTGCTCTCCAACGAGCGGTAAATGCGTATAGTGGCGAGTTCCCGCAACGACGACGTCGAACTCGGAACCTTCCGCGCCCTTCGATTGCACGTTCTCGGCGGAGACGTCTGCGGCAAAGGTGGTTCCGTACTTGATGACCCTGCCCTTATAATCGCGGCCGAAGTGAGAGACGTATTCGTCATCTGCGTTAAGCACGGCCGTTCCGTTCGAGGGGAGAGATTCGATCAGCTCATATTTCGCGCGAGCGATTCCGGCCAGCGAATCGAAAAATTCCAGATGCACCGGAGCAACGTTGGTGACGACGCCAATTTCAGGATGAGCGATCTTGGCGAGGACGCGGATTTCTCCGGCGTGCGACATGCCCATTTCGATAACCGCCAAATCGTGCTCAGGTTCGAGTTTCAGCAGCATCAACGGCAGGCCGAAATGATTGTTGAAGTTTCCTTCCGACTTCAACACGCGGAACTTCGAGGCGAGCACGTGTGCGATGGCTTCCTTGGTTGTGGTCTTGCCCGCGGAACCAGTGACGCCGATCAGGGGCTTTCCCCAGAGCTTTCGGACGGCCGTGGCGAGAGTTTGCAGAGCGATCAAGGTGTCGTCGACGGGCAGCAACTTCATGTTGCCGGGAAAGCGATGCAGTTGATCTTTGCGTACCACGGCTGCCACAGCGCCGCGTGCCAGGGCGGCGCCGACAAAGTCGTGACCGTCTAGGCGCTCACCTTTCACGGCGAAGAAGAGTTCTCCTGGTCCGACGGTGCGGGAGTCGATGGAATATCCGAGCGCGATTTCTTCGTGCGGAAAATCGCCGTGGGCCGAGATAAAGTCGGCGATTTTTGAGAGCGGCAGTTTCATTCAATTTCCTTTATTGCTGCATGGTGAACGCTCCCCGGTGCGAGGGCGAGACGCCCTCGCGACAGCCGGCAGAGCCTGCCCTGAGCGAAGCCGAAAGGATGCCGGCGCTACACATTATCGAATCCGGAGGCGCGCAGAACTGCTTTTGCCACTTCTACATCGTCGAATGGATTAGAACCTTCGCGCGTGACTTGCACCTTCTCATGGCCTTTACCCGCCAGCAGGACGATGTCTCCGGGACGTGCTTCACCGATGGCGAGGCCAATCGCCTTGCGCCGGTCGGCTTCGACAACGTATTTCGTCCCGGTCTTTTGCAGACCGACTAGGGCGTCGTTAATGATGGCGCGGGGATCTTCGCTGCGCGGATTATCGGAGGTGAGCACGACGAAATCACTGCCGCGTCCAGCGGCCTCTCCCATCAGGGGGCGCTTGGCGCGATCGCGATCACCGCCGCAACCGAACAACGTGATGACCCTCGCTCCTGCACCGGCGCGGGAAACAAATTCCCGAGCGAGAGTCGTCAGATTGCGGAGTGCGTCGTCGGTGTGGGCGTAATCCACGACTACGGTGAAGGGCTGGCCATTGTCGACGCGTTGAAATCGGCCGGGGACATGGGTCAGGGCGGCAATGCCGAGAGAAATCGCCTCGGTCGAACAACCGCGAGCAAAGGCGGCGCCGGCTGCCGCCAAGATGTTGTACACGTTCACGCGCCCGATGAGGGGGGAGAAGATCGCAAGCTTCTCATTGAGAGTAATCATGTCGAAGCGCGTGCCGCGCGGCGTGACCTCCGGCTTATCGGCGTGGAAGTCGCCGCGGTCCCAGCCGTAGGTCAGTACAGTGCGACTGCGCTTGCGGCTGAAGCCGGCTAATTGCGCTCCGTATTCATCATCGAGATTGGTGACGACGGCGCGAGGGGGATCGGTGCCGCAGCCTTCGAAAAGTACACGCTTGGCGTGGAAGTACTGTTCCATTGTCTGGTGATAGTCGAGATGGTCGCGCGTCAAGTTCGTGAATACGGCAACATCGAAGGGCACGCCAAACACCCGCTGCTGAGCGAGCGCGTGGGAGGAAACTTCCATGACTGCGTCGGTGGCGCCTTGGCCTAAGGCCTCGTGGAAAAGGCGTGCCAGTTCCAGCGCTTCCGGGGTGGTGTGAGGAGCGGGATAGACTTTGCCCGCAACGTGATATTCGATGGTGCCGATGAGCGCGCTCTTGCGGCCGGCGGCGGAGAGAATCGACTCGACTAGAAAGGCTGTGGTGCTCTTGCCGTTGGTTCCAGTGATTCCGGTGACGGCGATGCGCTCGGCGGGACGTTTGTAAAAATTCTCGCTGATGCGCGCCAGCGCTCGACGCCCATGAGGAACCAAGGCCCACGCGACTCCCTCGCGCGGTTTTTCTGCCGGAGAGTCGGTGACGATGGCGACGGCTCCTGCCTGAATCGCCTGATCGATGAAACGATTCCCATCGGAACTCTCGCCATGCATCGCCACAAAAACCGATCCTGGCTTCACATGCCGCGAGTCGTACTCCACACCGGTGACGTCCGGGTTCCCGCTTTGGCTGAGGAACTCGGCGCCATCCAGAAGATGTTGGAAAGTCATTGGTTGGAATTATAGGGTACGGAGAACAGGGGTCAGGGATCAGGGATCAGTGGGCTGAGGAGACAGCGGTGCCAGATGTTGCTTCTACGAAATGTCTGCGGCTTGCGATCGCTCGCGAACTCGGCACTTCGTCTTCCCTGATCTCTGACCTCTGACCCCTTCTTTTGTTACCGATGTCACGTTTCCGCCCCTCATGAACGAGCGATACAGTAGAGTCATGAGCACCGGAACCGGGACCGCCAAATATCGCTGCGCGCAGTGCGAGCAATGCGAAAGGGATTGCCAGTGTGAGAAGTATTGCTGTTTGTGCCAGTCCGTGATTGACGTGCGCCTTTGCAATGACGGACTCTTCTATTGCGAGCCTTGCCGCACGGCATGCGGCTACAAAACTTCCGAATAGTTCTAGCGCCCGCACTCCTCGGAGGGCGCCGGCAAAGACGTAGCAAGCTACGTCTCTACGACAACCGCAATCGGGCTTGATGGCATCTGTTCTAAGTGATTCTTTCAATCAACAGCAATATCGTTTTGCTTAAGGAAAAGAGCGGAAGTGTGACCCGGTTCCTTGGCAAGGCCAATGTTTTTGAGGCAGAATAGAACGTTTTTGGCTTCGTGTCCCATTTTGCCTCTTCCCAGGAGATTTCCCCCATGGCTACCACCATGCACGTCAGCGACGTAGCCGAGTTGCTGAGCGAAGGTCGAACGCACTTCAACCTGTCCCCGGCACTCCTGGTGGAGCACTCCATCCGGCGCAACGAGGCCAAGCTGGCCTCCAATGGCGCAATTGTCGGATATACGAACCGAACGGGCCGGTCTCCGAGAGACAAGTTTGTCGTCAAAGACGAGATGACGGAGCACACCGTCGCCTGGGGTGCGGTGAACGCGCCGTTCGAACCGGAAAAATTCGATGCACTTTACGCGCGGGTGATGGAGCACCTGCGCGGGCGCGAACTATACGTGCAGGACCTCTATTGCGGCGCGGATCCGGCTTACCGGCTTCCGGTGCGCATCGTGAACGAATACGCATGGCACAACCTGTTTGTGCGGCAGCTATTCCTGCGTCCGACGATGGAAGAGCTAAGGAGCCATCATCCTGAGTTCACAGTTATTTCTGCGCCGGAGTTCAAAGCTGATCCGAAGCGCGACGGAGTTAATTCCGAAGTTTTTATTCTGCTGAATTTCATGCGGCGCACGGTGTTGATCGGCGGGACTTCGTATGCCGGCGAGATGAAGAAATCGATTTTCAGCGTGATGAATTTTCTGTTGCCGCCGCGTAATGTGTTTCCCATGCACTGCTCGGCCAACGTGGGGCACAACGGAGTGAGCGCGCTTTTCTTCGGGCTGTCGGGAACGGGCAAGACAACGCTGTCGGCGGATCCGTCGCGCGATCTGATCGGCGACGACGAGCACGGATGGAGTGCCGATGGTGTGTTCAACTTCGAGGGCGGGTGCTACGCAAAGTGCATCAAGCTGTCGAAGCAGAACGAGCCGCAGATCTGGAATGCGTTACGATTCGGCTGCGTTCTGGAGAACGTCACGCTCGATTCACACACGCGCGTTCCGGACTACGATGACGATAGCAAGACGGAGAACACGCGGGCGGCGTATCCGGTGGAGTTTATTGACAATGCTGTGATTCCTGGGATCGGCGGGCATCCGAAGAATGTTGTGTTCTTGACCGCGGATGCGTTTGGGGTGCTGCCTCCGATTTCGAAGCTGACGCCGGAACAGGCGATGTATCACTTCATGTCGGGTTATACCGCGAAAGTTGCGGGAACCGAAGCAGGCGTCAAGGAACCGACTGCGACTTTCTCCACGTGCTTTGGGTCGCCGTTTCTACCACTGCCACCTAAGACGTACGCAGAGATGCTGGGGCGCCGACTGCGTGAGCACAACGCGCAGTGTTGGCTGGTGAACACCGGCTGGCAGGGCGGGCCGTATGGTGTAGGCAGGCGCATGAGTATTCCCTACACGCGGGCGATGGTGGATGCGGCAGTCGAAGGAGAACTGATCCGCCAGGAATTCGAAATCGAGCCCACGTTTGGATTCAGCATTCCGAAGTTCTGCCACGGAGTTCCGACGCAGGTGTTGAATCCGCGCAATGCCTGGCATGACAAAGCGGCTTATGACAAAGCCGCTGAGGATTTGCGCAACCGTTTTGCGAAGAACTTCGAACACTTCGATGCGCCGCCAGAGGTCAGGGCGGCGGGGCCGAAGGCGGGAAGATAGATTTCAGATTTCAGATTTCAGATTT
>Ga0222749_10000519_pt1 | contig 23347 bp, 21 predicted proteins | sample IncBWH2Mmetat_FD_197234 | JGI IMG/M metagenome (GOLD analysis project Ga0222749, IMG submission 197234) | Metatranscriptome of lab incubated forest soil microbial communities from Barre Woods Harvard Forest LTER site, Petersham... | ecosystem: Environmental > Terrestrial > Soil > Temperate... | reverse complement strand
GTCAAATTTAAACAAATATATACGATTCAAATCGTTATTCTAATACATATCTTTAAAATATTTTATGAAAATGTAAAGAAGTGTTAAAGCTTGCCGTCTCTCTTCGGTTAAATTTTGTTATCTCGCTATACTTGTGGAGACATTTCCATATACAAGTGTGTCTAATTAAGCAGGAACCAATACTGTGAAACTGACTGACATAAAACTGAATGGCAAGCGTTGGCTGATCTTAATCGCGGTTGTCCTGGTCGTGGTGGTATTGGCGGCCTTTATGCTCAACCGTGGAGACACTACGCAGTACTTTACTTCTCCGGTGGAGCGCGGAGACCTGCGCCAGGTGGTGGAAGCCACCGGGACCATCAACGCTGTAACCAGCGTGCAGGTCGGTTCGCAGGTTTCAGGCACGATCGCCTCGTTGTTTGCGGATTTCAACTCGCGGGTCAAAAAAGGACAGGTCATCGCCAAGCTTGATCCTTCGATTTATCAGGGTACGCTGTTGCAGGCCCAGGCTGACCTGCAAAATGCTCGCGCCATGGTGGTCTCGGCCAAGGCCAATGCCGCTAAGGCCCACGCAACGGCGCTGCAGGCGGCAAGCCAATATCAACGCTCCAAGCAACTGGCGGCGCAAGGAGTGATCAGCGAGCAGCAGCTTGAAGTGGATAAGGCCAGCGCCGATACCGCCGCGGCGGCGGCGGACGCGGCCGATTCAGATATTGGGCAAGCCCAGGCACAAGTGGCGCAGAGGCAAGCCGCGGTTGCAGTCGCGCAAACCAATGTCAATCACACCATCATCACCTCTCCTATTGACGGCACAGTGGTGAGCCGCAATGTGGATGTAGGCCAGACGGTGGCCGCTTCATTGCAGGCGCCAACGCTATTCGTGATTGCCCAAGACCTGACCAAGATGCAGGTCTATGCCAAGACAGACGAATCTGACGTGGGACAGATCAAGGCAGGCCAGCGCGTGACGTTTAAAGTAGACGCCTTCCCGCAAGATCAATTTGACGGACACGTTGATGAAGTCCGCATGAATGCCACCACGGTGCAGAACGTGGTGACCTATGACACCATCGTGGACTTCGATAATCCCGACCTTAAGCTCTTCCCCGGAATGACAGCGTACGTGACCATTCCAGTGGCGTCAGCGCACAACGTTCTGAAGGTCGCCAACAGCGCGCTTCGCTATAAGCCGGATCTGACCGCGGACGAAATCCAAAAACTGTATGCAAAGTACGGCATTCAAAGTGGTCGCAGTGGCGGAGGCCATGCCAATAGTTCGGGCGCTGGTGCAGGCACTGGCGGTAACGGCGGCGCCAGCGGTACAGCGGCGCAAGCAAACGCTTCCGCTGGCGGCGCAGCAGGCGCAGGCAATGGTCAGGCGCGAGGGCAAAAGAAATCCCAAGCCAACGACGTAGCAGTAGTTTGGGAGCTGCGTCCTGATAAAACGCTGCAGCCCGTCCAAATTCAGACTGGCATCACGGACCATACCACTACGGCGGTTGCGCAGGTGTTGCAGGGCGACTTACCGGAGAATGCGCAACTGGTCACAGGGTCTTCATCCAAACGCACCAGCAGCAGCACCTCTTCGCCGCTGGGAGGCACGCCACGTCCTGGAGGGCGTTAGCACCTGAGAGAGCAACGAAAATGGCAACCATGATAGACACATCGCCGATTACGCCCTCAGCAAAAGAGGCCACCAGCCCGATCCGTGTGGAAGATGTGCACAAGTATTACGAGCTGGGTGATACCAAGGTGCACGCGTTGCGTGGAATCAGCGTTGAAATTGCCCACGGAGAGTTTGTGGCTGTGATGGGTGCCAGCGGCAGCGGTAAATCCACGTTCATGAACATCCTCGGCTGTCTCGACGGGCCCAGTGCCGGGAAATATTTTCTGGAAGGAACGGATGTCTCGCTGTTGAACAAACGCGAGTTGGCCGCCATTCGCAACCGCAAGATCGGCTTCGTCTTCCAGGGATTCAATCTGCTGTCGCGCACCACGGCCCTGGAAAACGCTGAGCTTCCCGCAATCTATGCGCGGATCTCGGAAGAAGAACGCTTGAAGCGGGCCAAAGAGGCCCTGGCGATGGTTGGGTTGGCCGACCGCGCTGAACACTTCCCTTCTCAGCTCTCCGGTGGACAGCAACAGCGCGTGGCCATTGCGCGGGCGCTGGTAAACAGGCCGGCCATTCTGCTGGCCGATGAGCCCACCGGCAACCTCGATAGCCGCACGTCGGTCGAGGTCATGGAAATATTTCAGAAACTCAACGACGAGCGCGGACTGACGATTGTGTTGGTGACCCACGAACCCGATATTGCGCAGTTTGCCAAGCGTGCTCTTATCTTCCGCGACGGAAAGATCCGCAAAGATGAGCCGATTCAGGACCGGCAGATTGCCAGCGAAGTTCTGCGGACGCTGCCGCAGCTTGAGGACTAGCTCTGGAGTAGCACTATGGAGTTGATGGCCACAATTCGCATCGCACTACGGGCAATCGCGCGCAACAAGATGCGCTCGTGCCTGACCAGCCTGGGCATCATCATCGGCGTCGGTGCGGTGATTGCCATGGTGGCTTTAGGACAAGGCGCTCAGCAGCAGGTGCAGCAGCAAATTGCGGCCATGGGATCCAACGTTCTTTATGTTGGCTCGGGAACCATGAATAAAGGCGGCGTGCGCCTGGGCTGGGGCAACACCAAGACCCTGCTTTACGACGATGTTGTGGCTATTCGGCGCGAATGCCCGGCGGTGGCCACAGTAGCCGCCGGCACCGGAGCTTCGGCGCAAATCGTCTTCGGCAATGACAACTGGTATACGCGCATTACCGGCACCGAACCCGACTATCTGGATATTCGTGTCTGGCCGCTGGCCGAAGGCACGAACTTCACCCAGGATGATGTGCAGACGGCAGACAACGTAGCCATCATTGGCGATACGGTGCGCAAGAACGTGTTTGGCGACACCGACCCCATAGGCCAGACGGTCCGCATTAACCAGTTACCTTTTCACGTTATCGGCGTGCTTTCCGTAAAAGGATCTTCGGTAGCCATGGGCAGCGATCAGGATGACATCATCATCATGCCGTACACCACGGTACAAAAAAAGATCGCAGGAAATGAATGGCTGCAATATGCCATGGTCTCGGCCCAGTCCAAAGAAGCCAGCTTCGCCGCCCAAACCCAGATTGAAGGCGTACTGCGCGACCGGCATCATATCCGTGCGGGACAGGATGACGACTTTTTCGTGCGCAATATGGCTGACGTGGCCGACCTCTACGATCAGCAAACAACCGTGATGACGTTGCTGCTGGCCTCGATTGCCAGCGTCTCATTGATCGTCGGCGGAATTGGCATCATGAATATCATGCTGGTCTCTGTGACGGAGCGCACGCGCGAGATCGGCATCCGAATGGCTATCGGCGCGACCGAAGAAGACGTACAGCGCCAGTTCCTGACCGAAGCAGTGGTGCTGAGCGCAATGGGAGGAGCCATCGGCATTCTCAGCGGTTTGATCCTGAGCTTCTTGATCCCACGGGTGCTGGGCTGGCCTGTTTCCGTTTCCACAACTGCAATTCTGATCGCAGTGATCTTCTCGATTGCCGTGGGCATCTTCTTTGGATATTACCCGGCACGCAAAGCAGCAAGGTTGAATCCGATTGAGGCACTGCGCTACGAGTAAAGGAAATATCTGTTCCTACACACTTTAAGCCTGCAGAAAAATTAAGACTTCTTGTCATTCCGAGGAGCAGCGCGACGAGGAATCCCTTTGCCCTTTGTTGATTGATGAACGGGAGCATGGGGTTTCGGCACAAAAGGGATTCCTCCGCTACGCGTCGGAATGACAATTTCAAGCATGATCGTGATAACCGAATTTCTATATACAATTTATCTGTGGCTTCACAACGCTCTGTCGAACCCTTTGCCGATCTTTCCGCCGAGCCGGCGGTTCGTGGTTTCCTTCATCTACCCGCTCACGAAAACGGCGACGCGCTGGTGCTCACCCATGGGGCCGGAGCAAATTGCCAGTCCAAGCTCCTGGTAGCAATAGCCGATGCATTCGCCGAAGCCGGGTTTACTGTCCTGCGCTGCGACCTTCCCTTCCGCCAGGCACGCCCGCATGGTCCGCCCTTCCCGGCTTACGCTGAACGTGATCGGGAAGGACTGCGGCGAGCGGTCAACGTGGTAAAGCAGCGGGTGCCTGGCCATGTCTTTCTTGGAGGCCACTCCTACGGTGGCAGGCAGGCAACTATGCTGGTTGCCGACTCGCTATCGGCCGGTATTCCTGCCAATGATTCCCAAATTGGTAATCCTCAATCTGACGGTCTGCAACTGCTGGCTGGGTTGCTGCTGCTGTCATACCCTCTCCATCCACCGCGAAAGCCAACCGAAATGCGTACCGGCCATTTCTCCAGGATGCGGGTCCCGGCGCTCTTCGTGCATGGCTCGCGTGATCCGTTCGGCTCGACGATAGAGATCGAGTCAGCGCTGAAGCTGATTCCCGCCCGCACCATGCTGCTGGAAGCTGAAGGTCTGGGCCATGATCTTTTGGCGCGGAAAGCGGTTGGCGAGTTGCCGGCAAAGATTGTCGAGGCATTCTCATCATTCTTCGTATTGAAAACTCATAATGCAAGCCTCAGTTCGGAGACGATGAGATAGAACAGCCCGCTAGTCGTCGTAAGTTTGGGATCGAACTCAATTTCGCATAACGGCAAGAGGAACAGCCCCGACAGGGGTGACGCATAGCCTAGCGCTTCAGCGCTGGATCAACGCACGCAGCAGTTCCCCGTCGTCTGTATCCTGGCTCAGTTCCCAGAACATCACTCCGCCCAGGTGGTGACTTCGAACGTAATCCATCTTCACGCGCAAAGCCTCAGGACAATCGTAGCTCCAGAAGTTGCCGCCACTCCAGAGAGTGCAGGTCACTGCCGTTGAAGAGTACTGCCGGTCTGCATCCGGCAAGGCCTTCAGCGCTCTGTAGCCACCCCAATCCTGTGCAGGGCCAGTCGCTGGCTGGTAGAGACCATGATTGATATCTTTCACTCCACTCCAGCCTTTGCCATAAAAAGGAACGCCCAACACGATCTTCCGGGCCGGGACACCGGCCTGGAGAAAGCCCCGAACGGCATAATCTCCAAAGTGGTCGTCCATTGGAGCTTTTGATGGATCGGCGGGATCGTGGAACAAGGGGCTGTGCAGGTTGGTCAGCGGCTCGCTGTTCCAATGGAGATCGTAAGCCATGATGGAGAGATCGTTCATGGAGCGGCTGATTTTTTTCAGCTCAAAGTTTTTATAGAGTTCAGCCTCAGCTGGCAGCGCTGCAGTGAGCAGAAGACCTGGCCGAATGGCATCGAGTTGGCGGCGGAATTCCGCGGCCATGGCGGTGAAATTCTTGGTGTCCTCCGGGCTGCCCTTGGTCACTCCGCCTTCCACCGGATACTCCCAGTCAATATCAATGCCATCAAAAATTCCCGGAGCATGAATGCCCGGAGCAAAGTTTCCTTCAACAAAGGTGTGCACGCAGGAGCGCACAAATTCGCGCACGTGGTCGGGCTCAGCGGCGCTGGAAAAACCCTGGGATTGGCCCCAGCCACCGAACGATATGACCAGCTTCAATCTGGGATAACGGCGCTTCAGCTCCTGGAGTTGATGGAAGGCGCCGCGAAGCCGGTTGGGGCCAACTGGATCGGCGGTGCCATCAACACTCTCTGCAGCGCCGTACGCGTGGTCCAACGCCGCTTCCCGGTCTCCAATCTGGCATTGATTACCTTCAACCCGGCCAAACGCATAATCAAGCCTGGTGAGGAGCCCGGCAGCACCACTGGTTACAGCATCTTTCACAGTGTACCGGCCGGCCTTCACGCCATTTTCGGTAAGGTAGCCGATCACTTGAGTGCGGGAATTTCCCGATCGCGATTTCTGTGTGTGATTGGGCAAAGCGGAGAGGCCCGCGCTTATCATAATCAGCAGCAGAGACCACCACGTCTTGCGCCAGCAATGGCTAGAAGTAATGCGCATGTTTCACAGTTGTTGCTGCATGTTGCTCAGCGACTGGTTAAATCGCCGCCAGGGCCTGGTCCAGATCCTCGAACAGATCTTCCACGTCTTCAATGCCCACCGAGATGCGCACCATACCGTCGGTAATGCCGATGGCTTTGCGGCCTTTTTCGCCTAATGCCGCGTGGGTCATGGTGGCGGGATGCGAGATCAGCGTCTCCACTCCGCCCAGGGATTCGCCCAGCGTGCAGATGCGCAATTTGCGCAACATCTTGTTGGCATTTTTCAGCGAGCCGGTCTCAAAGGTGATCATGGAGCCGAAGCCGCTCATCTGCTGTTTGGCCAACTGGTGCTGAGGATGATCGGGCAAACCGGGATAGTAGATCTTCTCAACTTTCTTATGCTTTTCCAGAAACGCGGCTACGGCGCGTCCGTTGCGGTCGTGCTGCTCCATACGCACAGCTAGAGTCTTGACGCCGCGCAGCACCAGCCAGCATTCAAAGGGTGACATGATCGCGCCTGCGGCTTTCTGGATAAACGCCAGCTTTTCTGCCTGTGCTGGCTTGGTGCAGATCACCACTCCGCCCAGACCATCGCTGTGGCCGTTGAGGAATTTTGTAGTGGAGTGGACCACCATGTCGGCCCCCAGCGCGATGGGCTGCTGGAAATACGGCGAAAGAAATGTATTATCTACCACCAATTCCACGTTGCGCCGATGGCAGATCCGGCTGATGGCGGCGATGTCGCTGATGGTCATCAGCGGATTGGTGGGCGTTTCCACATAGGCAATTTTGGTATTGCGCTTGATGGCCCGCTCCACCGCGCCAACATTGGAGGTATCAACATAGGCAAACTCCAGCCCGTAGTGGCTCAGTACTTCATTAAAGAGACGAGGCACCCCGCCATAAACGTTATCCGAGCAAATAACGTGGTCGCCCGCCTTCAGCATGGTGCAGACGGCATTGATGGCCGCCATACCCGAGGCAAAAACGTGGGATGAGCTGCCGCCTTCGAGCGCCGCCAGATTTTGCTCGAGCCGGGTGCGCGTGGGATTGCTGACGCGCGCATACTCATAGCCTTTGTGCTTGCCAATCTCCTCCTGCGCGTAAGTAGAAGTGGCATAGATGGGAACCACAACGGCGCCGGTGGCCGGCTCCGGCTCCTGGCCTGTGTGAATTGACTTCGTGGAAAAACCTAGATCTTTTTTCATAAGAGATGTCTAGCAAACTTCTTGGGAAGTACGAAGTCAGAAGAAAGAAGTTAGAAGTAAATGCATATCGCGCTTCTTACCTCTAACTTCGTACTTCTGACTTCCAGCTTACTTTCCGCCCTCAAAAATTCCTTTGGATAAATACCGTTCTGCGCCATCAGCCACAACCGTGACCACCCGCTTGCCGGGCCCAAGGCGTTTGGCCACCTGCACGGCGGCAAAGACGTTGGCGCCGCCGCTCGAGCCACCCAGCACGCCGCATTTGCGCGCCATTTCTTTGACCATGCCAAAAGCTTCGTCATCGCGCACCATAAGGATCTCATCGGCCACGCGGCTGTCGAAGGTTTTGGGAATAAAGCTCACGCCAATGCCTTCCACCTTATGCTCACCCGGAGGGCCGCCTGCGAGCACCGAGCCCTGGGTTTCAACCGCCACCGTCAAAACGTTGGGCAGCCGCTCCTTCAAATAGCGGGCAATTCCGGAAAAAGTGCCGCCTGTACCCACGCCGATCACCAGAGCATCCACCTGGCCCTGCATCTGCTCGAAGATTTCAGGGGCTGTGGTCTCGTAGTGGAAATCCGGGTTGGCGGGATTTTCAAATTGCAGCGCGATAAAAGAGTTAGGGATATTTGCAGCCAGCTCTTTGGCTTTCCTGATGGCGCCTTGCATCCCTTCGGCGTCGGGCGTGCGATGCACCTCGGCGCCCAGCGCTTCCATGACCTGGACTTTTTCCTGGGAAAAGCGCTCAGGAACACATAACACCACGCGGTAACCCTTGTTCACGCCGATCAGCGCCAGGCCAATGCCGGTGTTACCGGCGGTTGCTTCAAGAATCGTGTATCCCGGACGCAGCAGGCCCTGCTGCTCGGCGCGTCGGATCATGCCTATGGCGGCGCGGTCTTTCACGCTGCCGCCCGGGTTCATATACTCCAGTTTTGCGTAAACGTCGGCAGCGCCGGGCGGAGTCAGCCGGGCGAGGCGCAGCATAGGCGTGCTGCCAACCAGCTCGATGACGTTTTCGGCGATCCTGATCCTAGTCCGAAGATGGGCGGCTTCCAGGGTTTTCATGGCATAGCTTTCATGTGGCGTGAATACATGGGGCGTAAATACAGATTATCAGGCGGAAGCGCTGCGGGCTAGCCGGAGGGGGCCATCATTTCTTTGCAGTTTTTTCTTCACCCTGAAAATATCCGCTGCGGGTGCGGACGGTGAGATTTTTGTAACCATCGGCGCGGGCCATTACCTTGACTGCGCGATACCCGGGAGGATCGTTAGGGTTTTTCTTGAACCCAATGGTGTACTGGTTGCGGATGTCGCGGGCAACTTCCTGGGTCATGGAGTCCACCTCGGCGAGGTCCTTGGGGAAATAAGCTACTCCGCCGGTCTGCTCGGCCAGTTCGCGCAGTGCCCTGCGGCCCTTTCTTTTCGCATCTTCATCCAGAATGCCGATGGTGTAGATGGTAGGGCCATTTTCAACCTGGATGTGACGCACAGCCTGCTCCAGCGACTGCAGGCTGGCGTTGTCCCAGCCATCAGTGATTACGAGCAGAACTTTTTTATCCAGCTTCTTATCAATTTTTTCCTGCTTGATGATGTAGTCCGCCGAAGCCGTTACCGCGTCATAAAGCGCGGTACCGCCGCGCGAATCAATGCGATCCAGCGCCTCGCGCATCTTCGGGATGCTGGCGGTGAAATCCTGGTCAATCCAGGCGTCGGTATCAAAATTAACGATGAATACCCGGTCATCGGGATTGCTGGCTTTGACGAAATTCAACGCTGCCTGGGTTACCGCGGCGCGCTTCGTGCGCATGGAGCCGGAGTTATCCACAATAATGCCGACGGCCACAGGCACATCCTCATGGCGAAAAGACGTGATGGGCTTCGGTTGGCCATCTTCAAAAACTGAAAACGCGTTGCGATCGAGAGTGGTGATGAGGTGCTGGTGATCATCCACGACCGTAGCGTGCAGCACCACCTCATCCACTTCGGCCCGCATGACAAAGACGCCGCTTTTGCCCTGCTGCTGCACCTCGTGTCCCTTGCCCTGGGTGGTATCAATGGGATGGTTGGGAGAATGTGAAGTGGAATCGGTGACAATGGGCGGCGACAGCGAAGTCAGGGCCGCATTCGATGGAACCACCAGCTCTTCGGGTTTGAGGGGGCCGCCCTCGATCTCCGAATCGGCGCCCGCTTGCGGTTGCGAAGGAGCCTGGGCCACTGCCTGATTCCAGGCGCCAGAAACACACATCAGGGAAAGAATTGTGATAGCTAGAACGAGATTATTGCGAAGGCGCATAGTATCCGGTCTTTGCGTAAACATGCAGCGGCGGAAGCCCTTTGGGCGGCTCCAGTTTCACCTTAATTTTACGCCACTTGCCGTCATGCCGGTCATTGTTTGGACGGTATCCGAGCACATATTGGTTGCGTAGCTCCATACCAATTTTTGTGGCCGTATCTGCCAGCTCATTAGGATTGTTAACCACATACGTGCGCCCACCGGTCACTTCCGTGATATCACCCAGCAGGGCGGGACCGCTTGCCTCTTCTGGGGTCCGTCCCAGGAAATCGAAGATTCCGATGGCATAGATTTGCACATCGGTTTCCCGCACCATGCTCTTAATTTCGCCTTCCGTGTAACGGCTGCGGTTATCGCCACCATCGCTGATAATCAAAAGCGCTTTCTTGCTGTTCTGCGCCTGCTTCATCTTATCCATGCCCAGGTAGATGGCATCCAGCAGCGCGGTCCGGCCCTTGGGAACTATGTAGACCAGCTTGCTTTGGATGTCTTCCACCGACCGCGTGAAGTCTGAGACCAGCTCGGGACGGTCGGAGAAGGCAATCATGAAGAATTCATCCTGCGGGTTGGCGGTCTTAAAAAATTCCACGACCGCTTCCCGGGACTTATCAATTTTGTCGCTCATGCTGCCGCTCATGTCAAAGATCACGCCCAGGGAAATAGGCGCATCTTCGCTGGCAAAGTGCTTGATTTGCTGCTCGGAGTCTCCCTCAAAGATGCGGAAGTTTTCCTTTTCCAGCCCGGTGACAATGCGGTTCATGGGATCGGTAATGGTCACACTGACCAGCACCAGGTTCACATCAACCTTGAGAGGCTTGGTGTGCGTCTTCAAGGTCGGATCTAAAATGTTGTTCGCAGGCGGCGGCTGAGGAGTTGGTTTAGGAAGCGGAGTGATGTGGACCTGGTCGTCTGAGCCTTGGGCCAGAAGAGGGGAAGAAGCAATCATTGCGATCGCAAGCAAAACAATAACGTACAGGAGAACTGAGAATTGGAAACGTACACGGTTTGTGGATTGCAAACCTGGTACGAACCTCCCCCCGCGCGATCTGGCACTCGGAAGTATTATGGTCGAAAGCACAGTCTAAACTCCGTCCGCCCAAGGGAGGTATGGACGTAGCAGAGCCTCTTTTCTGCAGATACTATCACAGCTTGCAAGTCAGGCTCTGCACTAAAGTACACCGCCCCGGTTAGCTCTAAGGGCACATGACATCTGCCAGTTCGCTGAGATGTTTCGGGCAAACAATTGGTTTTCTTTGGCACCTCAGTTAGTAAGCACTTCAGGCATGCCCTCCTAACTTTCACGAACCACACAAGATATAACCTGCGGCGCCCCGAACTTATTCCAGGTTGATGTTAGAATCATCTTTCGCATGGCTGAAATCCTCCCTTTCCAGGCACTGCGGTACGATGCGGTGCGTTACCCGATTTCTAATCTGGTGACTCAACCTTACGACAAAATCACCCCAGAGATGCAGCGGCGCTATTATGCCGCCAGCCCCCATAACCTGGTACGTATCATCCTGGGGGAACAGTTTGCCGCAGACGGCCCACAGCAAAACGTCTATACCCGTGCCGCCGAATATTTGAAAACCTGGCAGGCTGAAAAAGTCCTGTTGCAGGATGCCAAGCCTTCTATCTATCTCTATACCCAGGAATTCACCGCTCCCGGCTACAGCGCTCCGGTTCATACGCGCAGGGGTTTCATTGCCCTGGGCAAGATTTGCGAGTACTCCGAGGGCGTGGTTCATCGTCACGAACAGACGCTTTCCAAGCCGAAAAGCGACCGCCTGAACTTGCTGCGTGCTACCCGCGCACACTTTGGCCAGATTTTCATGCTGTACAACGACCCTAAATCAGAGGTCGAAGGGTTGCTGGCGCAAAACCGCGAGGCCGATATCAGCGTGCGCGATGAATATGAAGTTCGGCACTCATTGTGGGCAGTCAACGAGCCAGAAATCATCGCGAGCGTTCGCCAGGTGATGGCCGACAAGAAACTTCTCATCGCCGATGGACATCACCGCTACGAAACCGCCCTCAATTACCGGAATGAACGCAGAGCGGCGGCGCCTGCAGCCCAGCCCGCCCCCTGGGATTACGTCATGATGACCTTGATCAACATGGCAAGCCCCGGCCTGCTGATTTTGCCGACACACCGCGTGGTCTCCGGACTTGCATCTTTTGACGAACCGGGCTTTTACCAGGCAGCAAAAAAATATTTCTCTATCGAGCAGCTTGACGCAAAGCTTCCAGACGGCGAACTGGTGCAGAAACTAAGAGACGCAGGGAAAAACGGCGTTGCCCTGCTGGCTGCCGCCAAAAACACAGTCTCACTGCTGCGAAGTTTACCCGCTGCCCAACAGGCGCTTGCCGGGCTGCCCGAGCAACAGCGCCAACTGGATGTAACCCAACTGCACAAATTGTTGCTGGAAGGAGCGCTGGGCATGTCCGAGGAATCGATCCGCAATCAGGAGCACATTCGATATCTTCGTGATGCCTCAGAGGCCCTGCAACTGGTGCGCTCCGGCAGTGCAAATATTGCGTTCCTCATGAACCCGGTGCGTATTGAGCAGATGCGCGACGTGGCTTTCGCCGGAGACGTTATGCCGCAGAAATCCACGGACTTTTATCCTAAACTCTTAAGTGGACTGACCATTTATGCGCTGGAATAAAGAGGTGTTGTTGCAGCGGCAATTCCGAATCACCGGAATTGCGGTTGCCGTCTCTTTATGTTTCCTGGTGGCGCGCCCGGCGGAAGATAAACAACTCACCATCATTACGCCCCAGAGCAGCTTCTCTGTTCTTCTTCAGGAACGCGAGGGCAAGGAATATGTTGATCTTCAGAACATCCTCGATCAACTGGGACACACCTCTGCCACGATCGAGGGAGACAATTTCAAGCTCCGCTACGACCGCCTAGAGGCGCATTTTAAGTCCGGACAAACCAGCGGCAAGGTCGGCAACACTTCTGTACAGCTCGCAAGCAAATTTCTTCTCGAAAATGACCACGGGCTCGTGCCCTTCGCCTCGCTGGTGGAACTATTACCGCACTTTACAGGTGGACACGCCGAATATCACGAAATCTCCCGGCGGCTCTTTGTCAACGGCGGAGGCACGCGATTTTCCGCAGAGCTGAAGAAAGGAACACCCAGCACCCTGGCGCTTTCTTTCACAGCATCCGTGAACCCGCGCATCACCTCAGAAGGAGGCAAACTGCGGCTCTCCTTCAGCCATGACCCGCTGGCGATGACGGCACAAAACCTGAAGTATGACGACCCGCTCATTACCTCTGTGCACTACTCCGAAAATGAAAACGGAGGCGAGATGGTGATCGAGGCTTCTGAGCCCCTGCTGGCAAGTTTCAGCGATAAGGGCAAAACGATTGTCCTTTCAGCGGCCCCTAAACTGGCGACGGCCACCTCGCCGGCGGAAACGCAGACAGCCAGCGGGACTCCTGCTGCCAATAGCACGGCTGCGACAGAGAGCAATCCTAACTCACCTGTTGCGGCCAGCTCCGGATCAGCGATTTTGGGCGAGCCTAGTGTGCCGCATACGCGTTATTTAATTGTGATTGATCCCAGCCACGGCGGCTCCGAACGCGGCGCCGCACTCAGCGACAAGTTGGCGGAAAAAGATATAACCCTGGCCATTGCCCGCCGGCTGCGCGCCGAACTGAATGACCGTGGCCTGGTAACGTTCATGATCCGCGACTCTGATTCCACCATCTCGCTCGACCAGCGGGCGGCGGTGACCAACACGTCGCGCGCCGCGGTTTATGTCGCTATCCACGCCGGTACCCTGGGGCACGGAGTGCGGGTTTACACTTCCATGCTGCCTGAAACTGCTCCTGCGCCCGGCACTTTCCTTCCCTGGGAAACGGCGCAGTCAGGGTACGTGCACAACAGTAGAATTCTGGCTTACTCGGTGATAGATCAAATCACCAAGAACCAGTCCAAACTTCCGGTCGCGATGATGCCTGCCCCAGTGCGACCGCTGAACAATATTGCCGGGGCCGCCATCGCAATTGAAGTTGCACCGCAAAATGGTGACGCAGAAAGCCTGACCAACAGCAACTATCAGCAGATGGTTGCCAACTCGCTGGCCGCCGCTATCGTCTCTGTGCGAAGCAGCCTGGAGCAGCCGCGATGATTCCACGCCATGTGCAAATCTCGTTCGCCTTGCTGCTGGCCGGAATCTTCAGCGTTGGCTTCTACATGCTGAGCTTGAAGCACAGAGCCGAGACCAGCACCTGGCACAGCACCGACTCTACGCTGTTGGCCCCACCGGTAAGCGCCGCCGCCGAACCAGTAACACTTTATGTTGCCTATGATGACCTGGGCGTGCTGCGCAAGCGCACTACGATGGTGGCGCTGCCGAGTGAGACTCCGGCAAGAGCACGGACGATTTTGCGAACCTTGCTGACCGAGTACCTGCAGGAAACCTCGCCGCATCCGATTGGCGCGGGATCAGACGTCAACGATGTTTACATGGTGAACCAGAACCTGGCGGTCGTTGATTTGAACAGCACCTTTGCCGACACTCACCGCTCTGGAGTGTGGGAAGAAACTTTGACCGTGGATTCGATGATCGCCACGCTTTCCGCCAATATCCCCGAGATCAAGCAAGTAAAAATCCTGGTAGATGGACAAGAGCGCGAGACCCTGGCCGGCCACGCCGACCTGATCACAGTCTATGACGCAAGCGTCGTGAACCAGTTGGTACAAGCATTGCAATAAAACCTGAATTCCTCATGGCTAAAATCACTAGATCTCGTGCTGCTAAACATCCGCCCAACATCGGAGTTTTCGATTCTGGCATGGGTGGACTTACTGTTCTCAAAGAACTGATCCGGCTTTTTCCCCACGCCCACTACCAGTATTTCGGCGACACAGCGCGCTTGCCCTACGGATCAAAGTCCGCAGAAACCGTGGCCAAGTACGCTAAATCCAGCGCGCGCTTCCTGCAAAGCCGGGGAGCTGATTTGCTGGTCGTTGCCTGCAACACCGCTACGGCCCTGGCACTGGGACCGATCAAAGATGCGCTCCGCATCCCCGTCATCGGAGTGGTTGAGCCTGGCGCTTCCCGTGCATCTGAGGTCAGCCAAAGCCGTAAAGTGGCGGTCATTGCGACCGAGGCTACGGTTTCCAGTCATGCCTATCAGCGGGCCCTGAAAAAACGTGGCATCGAGGCGCGGGAGAAGGCCTGCCCACTTTTTGTCCCACTCGTAGAAGAAGGATGGACCGAGCACAGCGTTACCCGGCAAGTTGCCGAGATTTATCTGAATGAATTGTTCGCCGACGATTCGGAGACGGATGTTCTTTTGCTGGGCTGCACACACTATCCTTTGCTGAGTGCTCTGCTTCGTAGCCTCACTCCGCCGCGGGTTGCCATCGTAGACTCAGCCGAATCCACGGCAGATGCCGTAGTACGGCACTTCAAAAAAACCAAAGCCCACGATCCTGCTCAATCAAAAAATTCTTTGCCCAAACTCTCTTTCTTCGCTACTGACTCGGTAGAAAAATTCCAGCGCATAGGCGAACGCTTCCTGGGCCAGCGCATCGAAGAAGTGAAACTCGTGCAGCTCAAGAGCTAACTCCAAGCTCTCAGTTCCGAGCTTCAAGCAAGAGCTTTCCTGTAGTGGTTCAGTTTGAAGTAGCGCCGGCGTCCCGCCGGCTGTCGTGTGGGCATCTTGCCCACGCATTTTCGCCGCGTTTAAGATTTTTATCTTTCTGTGAGATGATCTCAGATTGCCTCCGCTTGCAGCTTGGAGCTGAGAGCTTGGAGCCGCCTTCCAATGATCTATCGATCTGACAATCGCACACCGGAGCAGATGCGTCCGGTGAAGATAATTACGGACTACATCACCACAGCCGAAGGCTCGGCGTTGATTGAGGTGGGCAACACGCGCGTCATCTGTACCGCCTCCGTGGAAGAAAGCGTACCCTCATTTTTGCGCAACAGCGGCAAGGGCTGGATCACCAGCGAGTACGCCATGATTCCGCGCTCCACGCTCACGCGTACCCCGCGCGAATCGGCCAAGGGACGCATCGGCGGCAGGACGCACGAGATCCAGCGCCTCATCGGCCGATCGCTGCGCGCCGTAACCGATCTCGCCCGCCTGGGCGAACGCAGCATCTTCATTGACTGCGACGTCATTCAGGCCGATGGCGGTACACGTACTGCCAGCATCACCGGCGCATTCGTGGCGCTGGGCTTGGCCATGCAAAAGCTGGTAGAGGCGGGCACGCTTACCTCCGCTCCCATCCGCGACTACGTGGCCGCAACCAGCGTGGGCGTTGTGGATGGTGAAGTGCTGCTCGATCTTGCCTATGAAGAAGACTCCCGCGCCGAAGTGGATATGAACCTGGTAATGACCGGCGGCAAAAAGATTGTGGAGATCCAGGGCACAGCCGAACAACATCCCTTCGATGACGCACAGCTCAAAAAGATGATGGACCTTGCGCGCAAAGGAATCGAGTCCCTGATCGCCAAACAGCAGGCCGTGCTGGGGAGCCTGCTCCTAAGACAATGAGGCTGGAATGGTCAATGGTCTGGCTTTCAATTTGATGAATAACGACGATAGGGCAGCAATGCTTATCCTTTTTCTCTGCTCATTTGCGATGTCGTTGTATATATTTCTCAACCCGACAGAAGTAAGAAAGGCTAATCAGAGCGAGCGATACAAGCGTTTCGGGTTCGGATCAAAACCAATCTGGTTTTTTCGAGTTTTTGGCTTACTTGGGATCATCCTTAACCTTTTCTTACTTTATACCGTCTTCCACAAACCAAGCTGATATCAACAGCCCGGCTCTTCGTCATCATTTGTCGGTTACAAATTCGTGGAATCGAGTCGCTGATCACCAAACAGCAGGCCGTACTGGGGAGCTTGCTCTTGCGTCAGTGAAGCTATTGTGAGGTGCTTCCGTTACCCTCGCCGGCGCCGTCAATTATCTTTCCTTTTGTATCATCTTTCTGCGGCTTAGGTTGACCATACAACCAACTCGCCAGGATGTAGGCCACCAAAAAGAATAGGCTGGCTCGAACTACTCCCGAAATGACAAGGCCTGCTCTCATACCCTCCGGCACGGCCCCGAGGGTATCTCTGACAGCGTGATTGAAAAGGCTTGCGGCAAGCAATTCAAGCGGAGTGGAAAAGATTCCAATAAGACTTCCAAGCCCATTGGCCAGCATCCAAGCAATGACAAACCCTCCAATAAAGTCGCGCAGCAGCACCTGTCGAAGCCGGCCCAACACAACACCTCCGTGTAGTGCACGATTATATCGTGGCAGCCCTCTCTGTACGTAAGCTGACACCAGCAATCACCGTGCGTTGCTGGCGCGCAAAGGCATCTCGCGATAAATGCAGGACGCTACTGAATCTCCACGAGACCTGCTTTTGGTTTACTATGCGCATGAGGTCTAAACATGCGAATGCGCAAGTCTCTATTTCTTCCGCTGATCCTGCTTGCAACCTTCTGCCAGGCACAGACAGCAAACACGCCTCTCAAGATACCTTTTCGACCTGACCCCAATCTGTACCGCTCAGACGCCGATGCGCAGCAGGAAATTGCGCACACCATGAGTGAAGCGGGCAAAGAACATAAGCGCGTGATCCTTGTCTTTGGCGCCAGTTGGTGTGGAGACTGCTACGCGCTCGACTACGGTTTTCATCAGCCGCGGGTAGAGCCGCTGTTGAACGCCAACTTCAAGGTGGTACACGTGGATGTTGGCCGCTTCGACAAGAACCTGGATCTGGTGAAGAAATACCACGTTGACCTGGAAAAAGGCATTCCATCTTTGGCCGTCCTGACGCCGGAAGGTAAGGTGCTTGATGCAACCGCAGAATTTGAAAGCGCCCGGGGCATGTCGGAAGAAGACATCATCCAATTCCTGAATACCTGGAAGCCGCCCGCTCCGCCGCAGAAGTAAGGCTCTCGGCTGGAGCGCGAAATTTGTCAAACCGAAATTAAGAATACGGCCTGGTGACGACGGTCGCACGGGAACCGGTGCGCGTGCGTTACAATTACTCTTTTAATTAGTTATTCTTTTTGTTGTCACATACAGGAGGATGTCATGAAGCTCACCCCGGGGAAACTCGCCGGATTAAAGAATCTCGCCGATAAGCGCGGCGTCATCGCCGCCGCCGCCATGGACCAGCGCGGCTCACTGCAGAAGTCCCTGGCCAAGGAAAAGGGCGGGGAGATTACCGATGCCAACATGGAAGAATTCAAGATTGTCGTGAGCCAGGTGCTCACGCAGTATGCCAGCGCCATCTTACTGGATCCCGAGTGGGGGCTGCCGGCTGCCAAGGCCCGCAACAAGAACTCCGGCCTGCTGCTCGCCTATGAAAAGACAGGCTACGACAAGACCGAGCCCGGCCGTTTGCCCGATTTACTGGGCGACTGGTCGGCTAAGCGGCTGAAAGAAGCCGGCGCCGATGCCGTCAAGATCCTGCTTTACTACACTCCCACCGATGGCGACAAGATCAACAACGTTAAACACGCCTGGGCGGAGCGCATTGGCGACGAGTGCCGCGCCAACGACATTCCATACTTCCTCGAACTGGTGGGATACGAAGAAGGCGTGGATGAAAAAGGCCTGGAATATGCCAAGAAAAAGCCGGAGATCGTGACCAAAAGCATGGCCGAGTTCACCAAAGACAGATATGGGGTAGACGTGCTGAAGGTCGAAATCCCCGTCAACATGAAGTTTGTCGAAGGCACCAAGGCCTTCGGCGGCCAGAAAGCTTACACCAAGCAGGAGGCCAAGGATCTTTTCCGCCGCACGGCCGAGGCCACCAACAAGCCCTTCATTTATCTCTCTGCCGGCGTCAGCAACGCCGAGTTCACCGAGTCTTTGGAGTTGGTAGCCGAGTCGGGCGTGAAGTTCGCCGGAGTACTGTGCGGACGCGCCACCTGGAAAGATGGCATCCCGGTTTACGCCAAGCAAGGGCGCAAGGCCTTTGAAGATTGGATGAACACAGAGGGCGTAAAGAATATTCAAAATGTTAACGAGCGCCTGAAGGCCGCAACCCCGTGGTACGAGATGTATGGCGTACGCTCAGAAGCCGAGTTAGTTGGAGCGTAAATACAGTTCTCAGGTCGGAATTAAGAAGGGCGCCAAGTGCGCCCTTTTTTATCTGTAGCAGTGCCCCCTATTTACCTTCGTGTCCTTCGTGAATACCTTAGTGTCCTTTGTGGTTAGCTTTTTCTTTACTCATAGCGCAATGCCTCAATGGGATCCATACGCGCCGCTTTGATGGCCGGCAGCATGCCGCTCACAATCCCCACGAGCATCAGAATAAAGGTTGAAACCAGCAGATTGACCGGCGAGATGACCAGGTGGATATCCGCCGCCTCGGCATTCTTGGCAATCACGCTGTACAAAGGAATTGCCCCTACAGCAAAAGAAATGGTGTAGGCCACGATGATGCCCAGCAGCCCGCCGACAATGGTGATGGCCAGCGCCTCCGCCAGAAACTGAAACAGGATATCGCGCCGGCGCGCCCCCAGGGCTTTTTCCACGCCGATCTCGCGCGTGCGCTGAGTCACCGAGACCAGCATGATATTCATGAGCCCGATGCCGCCGATGCCCAGCGTCAGCGTGCCGATAAAGGCCAGAAAGACCTCGAGCGCCACAGTGATGATCTGCCAGTTGTTGACCGACTTCATGGTGTTCCAGACAAAGACCGCCCGCGGGTCCTTGGGATTGAAGTTGTGATAACTGGCCAGCACGCTGCGGATATTGCCTTCAATCTTCTCGTATTCGGTGCCTTCGTAGCCGATCCATATGCCATCGAGGTAGTGCATGTCTTTCAGGTCACTCATAGTGTTGAAGGGAATGTAGATTATGTCGTTGATATTGTCGTCCCCTTCCTGCATGTGCGCTGCAAGCACGCCGATGACCTGAAAGGTGATGCCGTGTATGCGAATGTTTTCACCTACCGCGAACTCGCCTGAAAACAGCTTGGTTTTTGCATCGGAGCTCAGCACGGCCACGCGGGCGTGCTGCATTTCGTCCTCGGGACCGTAAAACCGTCCACTTTCCACTTGAATTGCGCGGATGTACTGTATGTCTGGGGTCAAGCCATTGGCGGGGAGTTGGAAGGAGCGATTGTCACGCTCGACGTCGGTTTGCATCCAACCCTCCGGGCTGATATGGCGCACCAGCGGCACCAGGTCCTGAATGTGCTGCACGTCATCCAGAGTGAAGCGTATTGCCGTGCCGGCCTTGGCGCCACCCGCCTGCAGAGAAGTGCGCCCCGGCCAGATGCCCATCATCTGCAAACCAAAATTAGAAAATATGTTGTGGATAGCGCGCCCGAATCCGGCGCCATAAGCCAGCAGCAAGACCACGGTCGCGATGCCCCAGGCCATGCCCAGCATGGTGAGCGCGGTGCGCCGGCGATTGTAACGCATGGCGGAATAGGCTTGCCCGAGAAGATCGTGGACCATCTAAAGGCGGCTCCTAGCTGCTAGCTTCTAGCTGTGTTTGGTTCTTGATAGCTCTTAGCTTGTGGCTCTTAGCTTTTGGCTCTTAGCTCTTACCTTCCCTCGCGATAAGAATTTAGCTTCATCCTTCTTCCTTCGTACTTCATACTTCCTATTCCCTTCTCAACGCCTCCACCGGAGTAAGCAGCGCGGCTTTGCGCGCAGGATACAACCCCGCCACGATCCCCGCAGCAGAAAGCGAAATCACCGCCAGCGCCGCCGACATGGGCACCAGGTGTGGCGGATCAAAGCCGTTAGGAGGCTCAAACATTCCCAGCCCCGCCATCAGAGCAGCCGCGGCCCCGATCCCCATGCCTCCACTGAGTGTGGTAAGAAATGCGCCTTCGAGGAAAAACTGCGACATGATATTGCGATTGGTCGCGCCCAGCGCCTTCCTGAGACCGATTTCATGCGTCCGTTCGGTCACCGAGACCAGCATGATGTTGATGATGCCAATGGCGCCCAGCATGAGCGTGACCATGCCGACGCCGCCCAGGAACACGTCCATGGCGGTAAAGATCTTGCCGACCTGCTCTTCGCTCTGTATGGTGTCCCAGCCTTCGAACGCATCTTTGTTGTGATAATCAAAGCCGTGGTTGCGGCCGATGATCCTGTGCACCTCTTCGATGGCCGCGGCATGCTGCTCGCGGCTGACCGGACGAAAGTTGAGCGCCGAAATATCGTCAGGCGTCTGCTCGCTCTTCATGGGAAAGTACATTCGCATGGTGCTGAAGGGAATATAGACGCGCATGTTGTTCTGGTTGTTCTCTTGCCGTCCGATGTTGGAAAGCACTCCGATCACTTCAAAGCGGATTCCGTTCAGCAGAATGGTGCTGCCGATAGCCGGCCTTCCGGGAAAGAGGTTGCGCATCATCTGAAACCCGAGCACACAGACAGCGCGGTGCTCGGCTACATCGTCGTCATTCAACCAGCGGCCCTCGCCCATCGGGGTGAAACGAATGTTGCTGAAATCGGGAAGGCTGCCGCTCACCGCCCCGCTGGAGCTGGCAAAATCGCTTATCGCCCGCAGGTCGCCCCGGTTGATGATAGGAACAACGTAGCGCACCAGTTGCGCTTCATTCTTGACATCGAGGTAGTCTTTGTAAGTAAGAAAGTAAGGACGCATGCCCTGATGCTGTCCGGATACGGCGGGAATGCGGCCGGACCAAACGAAGATGATGTCCTGGCCGACGGTCGCCAGGTTTTTCTGCTGGCCGGAGCGGAAGCCCTCGCCCACGCCCACCAGCAGCAGAAGTGATCCCACTCCCCAGGCAATACCGAACATGGTCAGGAACGAGCGCAGCTTATGCGCCCAAAGTGTGCGCATCGTCTGCAGAAAGATGTCGAGCAGCATCTGCATGAAACAGCAGTCCTCAGTCGTTAGTCCTCAGTCCTCAGTCTTACAAAGACTACCTGATGCTCATCCCTAAGCGTCATTCTATTAGACGTGTAGACGTGCTCTAACAATGAAGTTTTGAAATCCGCGCAAATCCGTGTAATCCGCGGTAAGCCTTTACTCTACTCGTAGCGTAAAGCCTCAATAGGATCCATGCGCGCCGCTTTGATGGCGGGGAGCATGCCGCTCACCAATCCCACGAAGGCCAGAATCAATGTGGCCGTCAGCAGGATTGAGGGATCAATTTTTAAATGGATGTCCCCTTCACCGGCATCTTTCACGAAAGCGCCAAACAGAGTCAGCGACCCGACACACCAGGAAACAATGTAGGCCAGAATCACGCCGGCAATGCCTCCTGCGGCGGTGATGGCCATGGCTTCCGCCAGGAATTGAAAGAGGATGTGGCGTTTGCGCGCACCCAGCGCTTTTTCGACGCCTATCTCGCGCGTGCGCTGCGTGACCGAGACCAGCATGATGTTCATCAGACCAATGCCGCCGATGCCCAGGGTGAGCGTGCCGATAAAGGCCAGCAGGATCTTGATGCCGGTGGTCACGATGCGGAACTCCTGGACGTCTTGCATGAGGTTCCAGACGAAGATGGCGCGCTTGTCCTTAGCATCAAAGTTATGGTGGGCCGCCATGCTCTGACGGACCGCGTTTTCCACCTTCTCGTTGTTGGGGCCCTCGTATTCCATGAAGATTCCGTTCACGTATTGCGTGTCTTTGATCTGGCCCATCGTGCTGAAAGGGATAAAGACGCGGTTATTGTCGTTATCATCGCCGTCGGTGACCTTGCGCTGCAAGACACCGACGATTTGAAAGGAGAGGCCATTCACGCGCACGCTTTCCCCAATGGCCGGCTTGCCGGAAAAGAGCTTGTCTTTCAGCTCCGAACCCATGACGGCAGAGAGCGAATGCTGTTGTTCATCCTGTTCGTTGAGCAGCCTGCCCTCAGAGACGGTCATATTGCGGATGTCCTGATAGCTGGGATAGACGCCACTGGTGGAGATGATGGCGCTGCGCGTGTCATATTGCGCCGTGGCGTTGTTTATGTCCACAAAAGGCGAGATGCGTTTGATGAGAGGAACCTCGGCGGTGAGAGCATCCACGTCTTCCATCTTGAAACGGATCTGCGCTCCGGCTTTGGTTCCACCAGCCTGGAGCGAGGTTCGTCCGGGAAAAACGCCGATCATGTTGGAGCCGAAGCTGGAGAAGAAATACATGATGGCACGCTCGAAGCCCGCGCCATAGGAGAGCAGCAGCACCACGGTAGCAATGCCCCACGCCATGCCCAGCATGGTCAGCGCCGAACGCCGGCGGTTATGCTTCAACGAACTGTATGCCTGCTCGAGCAAATCGGTGGTCATGTTTTAGCTCCTGGCTGCTAGCTGCTAGTTTCAAGCTCCTAGCTCCTAGCTTCTAGCTGTGTTTGGTCGTTTTAGCTCTTAGCTTTTGGCTCTTAGCTTTTGGCTCTTAGCTTTTAGCTTTTACTTTCAGCTTTCGCCCTGATCGCATCCCCAATAGCTTTTACTTTTCAGGAAGTGTCATCCTGAGCGTAGCGCCGCCAGAGCCTTTCCCAAACCATGCGGATGGGCGCGGAGTCGAAGGACCCGAAAATATTTCAGTAGCCATGCTGCCTCAAGGCATTCCCTGAAGAATCTTCTAACTCTCTTCCTTCGCACTTCCTACTTCGCTTCCCTACTCGCTCCTCAACGCCTCGACCGGCGTCATCATAGCGGCCTTCCGCGCCGGATACAGCCCGGCAACAATACCGGCAAGCGCGAGGGAAGCAATGGCCAGCGCCGCCGACGTGGGCACCAGTTGCGGCGTATCAAAACCCTCAGGCTGGGGAAGATTGGAAAGCAGCGCCATCATCCCGGCGGCAACCGCCAATCCCGCGCCTCCACTCAGCAGCGTGAGAAACGCGCCCTCCAGGAAAAACTGCGTGAGCACGTTCTTGTTGGTCGCACCCAG